>Ga0302154_10002411_pt1 | contig 14298 bp, 8 predicted proteins | sample I_Bog_N2_3_FD_193507 | JGI IMG/M metagenome (GOLD analysis project Ga0302154, IMG submission 193507) | Peat permafrost microbial communities from Stordalen Mire near Abisko, Sweden - I_Bog_N2_3 | ecosystem: Environmental > Terrestrial > Soil > Wetlands > Peat | place: Sweden: Abisko, Stordalen...
CCGGACGCTACTGGCTGCGGACCTACTCGTTCCAGGGCTACGTGAGTTCGATTACCAGCGGCGGTGTGGACCTGGCGCGGGAACCGCTGGTGATTGGCGCCGGCGGCAGCGCCGCTCCCATCGAGATTACGATACGCAACGACGGAGGGCGGATCACCGGGACGGTCGGATCTGGAACACCTCCAGGATCGACAGTGGGCGAAATTAGTGCCTTCATCTGCGCGATTCCGCTTTTTCCCACCACATCGCAAATGCCGATGTCGGGGGTGTACGGGGGCAATGGCCAGTTTACGATGATGAATGTTCCGCCCGGATCGTATCGAATTGTGGCATCGGACAAGCCCCAGGAGATCGACACCGACGATCCGCAGGAAATGGCGCGGGTTACAGCCCGGGGGCAAACCGTCACGGTTGAAGCCGGAGCTACGGTGAATGTGCAGATGGATGCGGTCCAGCAGGGCGCGGGGGATTCGAACCAATGAGGCGAGGAGTAAAATTCGCCGCAGTCCTGGTGGCCCTGGCTTGCTGGTGGCACTCTGGGGCGGCGCACGGACAATCGGCGGCAACGGCCACAGTCGCTCACACCATCAGCGGAACTTTGGTGAACGCAAAAACGGGCCTGCCGATTGGGGACGCTGACGTTTATCTGAGCAACACGCGGGATAACAAGCGCGCGGCAGACACCAAGACCGATGCGGAAGGCCGGTTTTCGTTTTCGGATTTGCGCGACGGCAAGTACGAGCTGCGCGCCACCCATCGCGGTTTTGTGGGCGCATATTTTCAGGAGCATCACGGATTCTGGACCGGCATTGTGACTGGCGAGGGCCTGGAGTCGACCGGCCTTAAGATGACGCTTGAGCCGCAGGGAATTCTCTACGGGACGGTCACGGATGAGTCCGGCGACCCCGTTCCGCAGGCCCGCGTTTCACTTTACCGAACCGACGAGAACAGCGGAACCGGAAAGATGCAGCGGGCTGGATCGGCCAGTTCCGATGGGGCAGGTAGCTTCGAGTTTCCGCGCCTGGAAGTTACTATTTGTCGGTGGTGGGCAAGCCCTGGTACACCACCCATCCGCAGCCCATGCAGGATGCGGACGGCAGCTTGATCGACGATCCACACCACTATCCACTGGACGTTGCCTATCCAACGACTTACTATCCCGATGTTACAGACGAAAACGGCGCCGCTCCCATTCCGGTAACTGCCGGCGATCGTATCCCGGTTAACCTGATACTGCACCCCGTGCCTGCGGTTCATGTCACCATGAAGGTGCCGAATCCGGGGTTCAATGAGCCCATGCCGATGCCGCAGTTGCATGAGGATGTGTTTGGTTTTTCCGATATTGCGCAAGGGGATTTGCGCTATTACCCGTCGCACGGGGGGCAGCAAGGGAGCGGCACAACGATCCAGATCGACGGACTTGCGCCGGGCGAATACAACCTTGAGCTGAGAACCCCAGGGGGACCCAATTCGCCTGGGAGCCGAATGACATCGGTGGATGCGACGACGGATCGCGTTTCGGTCGATGTTGCTTCAACGCAGCCAATGGCGGATGTTTCAGGGAAGCTTGCGATGGCCGGCACAGCAGCTTTGCCATCGGGTTTGTCGGCTACGCTGAGTTCGCAGCAGGGCGAAGACCGGATGGGTGGACCTGTTGACGCGGATGGGACCTTCCATTTTCATTCCATGCGTCCCGGTACCTACGAACTTACGGTGCGCGCCTCGGGTAAGTCCCTGGAAGTAACTCAACTCACTGCGAGTGGCGCAGCGGTTAGCGGACACCAAATAAAAATCGGCAGCGAATCGGTGGAGTTAAACGCGGTGGTGGTGGAAGTCAGCGGATCGGTTAGTGGATTCGCGGCTGTGGATGGAAAGCCAGCGCCCGGTGTTTTCATTTTGCTGGTTCCGGCCGATCTCGACGCGGGGCCTGAGGCTTATCGGCCTGACCAGAGCGACTCCGACGGGAGTTTCGAGTACAAGCGTGTGCTTGCCGGACAATACACGGTGGTGGCCATCGAGGATGGATGGACGCTGGAGTGGGCGCGCCCTGAAGTTATGGCCAAGTATCTGGCCAAGGGGACAAAGATCACCGTAACGAGGCGTTCGGCGGATGTAACGCTCAAGGATGCGGTGGAAGTCCAGACGAAGTAACTCCGATGGTTTGGTGGAGCTAAGTGGCGGATGAGACGCGCATGGCGTCAAGAGCAGCGGTTAGATCCGTGGCCAGGGATTGCTGATCCTGCACATTCAGCTTCTTGTCCTGGCTGGTTAGATAGAAGACGTCTATCGCTGTTTCCCCTTCGGTGTCGATCAGCGCTACCTTGATGTTGCACTTGTGGGTGCTTAGAGTGAGCGCAATCTGGCGCAGCAGGCCGGGGACATCCTGGGCCACTACCTGCAGCAGAGTGGAGTGGGTGGAGGACTCGGAGTCGAATTCGAGACGGGTGGGGACTTCGACTTTCAGGTTGGCGGGGTGGTTCAAGTGGCGGCGGGCCTCGAGCAATTGCTGAACGGAGACTTTTTGCGTAACCACCTGGTGGATGTTGGCCAGAAAGCGGAACTTTTCGCTGGGGTTGAGCTCGAGAGTGTGAAAGACGTCGGTGAAGTGGAAGCTGTCTACGATGACGCCGGCCTCGTTGGAGAACGCTCCCGCCTTGACGATGTTCATGCCCCATGCGGCCAGGGCTCCCGCCACATCGGCAAATAGTCGGGTGCGGTCGCGGGTGATCACGGTGAGATCGAAAAGCTGCCGGTTGGGGCGCAGATCGAGCTGAACGGGGTCGTCGTCGAGGTTGAGAGCCATTTGGAAGTGCAGGCGAATCTGCTCGGGGAGGCGGGTTTGCAGGTAGCGCTGCGGCAGGCCTTCAAGGAACTGCTTCAGGGCGTCGTACTGCGTGGGAGGCACCATGGAGCGGATGCGGTTTAGCAGGGTTGGATCGATGGCGGCGCGGTATCGAACCTCATCGACGGAACGGTCCATGAAGTTGGCGGTGGACATGTAGAACTGCCATAGGTTCTCGGCCTTCCATGGAGTCAGAGCCTCGGGATTGACGGCCTTCACGTCGGCGAAGGTCATCAGCGTTAGCATCTTGAGCAGCATGGGGTTGCCGATTTTGTCGGAGAAATCTCGGACGTTTTCGATGTCGAAGATGTCGCGGCGCATGGCGTTGGACATTTCCAGATGAAGGCGAATGAGTTTGAGAATGGACTCCCGCTCTTCGTTGTCGAAGTCGAGCCGGGCGAGGAAGGCGTCGGCCAGTTCGACGCTCTGCGCTGTGTGTTCGCCGGTGCGGCGGGCCTTGCCGGTGTCGTGCAGCAGCAGGGCGAGGAGAAACAGGTCTAGGCGGTCGATTTCAGGCAATAGCTGGGCGAGGCGGTGTTCGTAGTCGTGCGTGGGCTGGCGAAGCTGATGGACATTGTCGATGGTGAGGAAGGTGTGCTCGTCCACGGTGTAGCGGTGATAGGAGTCGCGTATGACCAGCGCGTCGATGCCGTGAAATTCGGGGATGAGCATTTCCAGGACGCCGAGGGCATGCATGGTCCTGAGGGCGTGCGCGGCGTGGGGGCCGAGCAGGACTTCGCGGAGAGCGTTCCAGAGATAGGGGCCTTCCGGGACATGGATGGCGAGCGAGGGAAGAGCGTCTGTTATGCGGTCTTCGGCGGCCTGCGAGAGGGTGTAACCGTGAGTGGCCATCAGGGAAAAGATGCGCAGGATGGCGGAGGTATCGTTAAATTGGGCTCCCGGAGTGATGTCGATGCGCCCATGATCGAGCAGGAAGTCGGTGCCTGCGATGGGGGTTCGCCGGCGGCGGAATTGCTTGTAGAAGCTGACCGGGGCGGGAAGGTGTTCCATGAGCAGCGCGGCGCGGCGGTAAATGATGCGGGCGTGGCGATAGTACGTGCGCATCCAGTAAGCGGGATCGGCAGTGCCGCGGGTCTCAAGGCCGATGGAGTTAGCGGCGGCCTCGTCCTGGGACTGCCAGTCGAGGGTGTTGTCGTCGCGGCCGTGGCGGAAGTGAAGAAAACAGCGTGCGGCGGCGAGAAAGTCGAATGCCGACTCGGCGTCGCCCCGCGCGCTTTGGAAGACGCCACCACGCTGGCGGGGCCACTCCCTGGTTTCCTTGAGATGAAAGAGGAGTGCGAACCAGACGGCCAGGTGATAGTCGCGCAGGCCGCCGGGACACTCCTTGAGGTTAGGCTCGAGGTGAAAGATGGTGTTCCCAAAGCGCGCATGACGGGCGCGGGCCAACTCCGCGAGTTTCTGAGTGATGGTGTTCCACTCGCTAAGCACCAGGCCGGGCAGGGTAACCTGATGCAACTGCTGGTAAAGCGGAAACTGACCCGCAAGGAACCGGCGGTCGAGCGTGGCCAGCGTGAACTCGAGGTTGTCCGCGTCGAAGCGGCTAGCTTCTTTGACCGTACGGGAGTTGGGGCTGGCGCGCAGACCGATGTCCCACATGCCCTGGATGACGTGGCGGATGCCCTCCTTGGACTGCTCTTCAGCCTTTTCGTCGGCAAAGGCAAAAAGGACATCGATATCGGAATAGGGGAAGAGATCTTTGCGGCCGTAACCGCCCAAAGCTAGCAAAGCAATGTTCTGTGTGGGTTGCCCGGCGAACGCTCGACGCCACATTTCAATGAGGATACGGTCGACTACGGCGGAGCGCCGGCGGATGGCCGCGGTGCCGTCTCCGGTGCGCTCGCAGGTCTGGCGGACGAGGGCCATCTCCCGCAGGTACTGCTCCCGTAGATCGTCAACCGCGAAAGCGACAGGATTCATGAGGTTTTCTGGTGTGGCTGGCCAAGGCAAGTAAGGAATTGTTTACAGGATAAGCGATGATGGGGCGGAAGGTGAATTATTCCGTCCAGGAAAGCGGCGGAAAAACTTGGCCGCTGCCCGTGCGCCGAGCAGATGGAATTGGCTTGTCGATAGCGAAATGAGGGCCTTGCTTGCGCCCTGAAGCTTTCTAAAGCGGATGCGCTGCATTCACTGGATTGTAACGCAATTTTCGGGAGATGAGCATCCCGGTGAGCGCGCCCAGCGGGGGCATGGCCACGGAAAACAGGAGCATGAAGAGCCGAATCGGGGATTTGCCCGAGGGGGAGAGCAAAGCGCCCACTGCCCGCGGGTGATGCTCTGCCCATGCCAAGCCAAGGGTGGGCAAGTAACCGAAGAGGAGAAACAGGAAGGCAAAGCCAACCGACGCGATAAGGGCTGCTCCGGCGATGGACTGGATGATCCGTTTATGATCGACGACCTCATCGGGGTCGAGTGGCGGGCCGAATCTCATGGGGCAAGTGTGGCACAGCGCCTGTGCGGGGTCAAGCGACCTGACCCGGCGACCTGGGACAATCGCGGGAATCAGTTTTGGGACGCAGGCCCGTTTTCCTCCCGGTCGGCTAACTGCGCTCATGCAGTATTCTCAAAATCGTGGATACGGCTTCATCCAAGCCCGTGGACCTTGCGCTGCCCTTGCCTGCCGAGCAGCGATCCGCAGGGACTCTCGATGCTGGCCTTTCCAATCCCGGGCTTCCGCTGAGTCTTCTTGAGGAGCTGTGGCGCGCGGCGGAGGCGGAAACGTGTGGCCTGAGCCAGGACGAGTTCCGCGAAGCGCTTTTCGCGGTCGGCGAGAAAGTCAATCATGGTCTTCCGCCCGGTGCGCTCGCGGACGCAAGCAGGAAAGCGTTGTTCTATCGTTCGCTGCATCTTGCCGAACTGGCGCTGGCTCATGCATGCGGGCTTGGCCACGAGACGGCCTGGGAGATATTTTTTGGCCGCTACAAAGGTCCACTTGTGAGCGCGGCGGTCTCAATCACCGGGTCGGCTACGCTGGGGCACGACCTGGCTGAATCGCTCTATGCCGAACTCTACGGCCTTCGCGTTGCGGACGGCGAGCGCCGATCGCCGCTGGCTTCGTACACTGGGCGCGGCTCCCTTCTGGGCTGGCTCCGCGCCACCGTTGTGCAGCGCTGGAGAGACCATCATCGACGCACCCGCCGGGAAACGCCGCTCGACGATTTCGACAGCCCCGCGCCCGCGCCTGCCCAAATCCCAAAGGGACTGGCCCAGCTTACCGCTGCCGTCACCCTCGTGCTGAGGAGTCTGGTAGCCGAGGACCGCTTTCTGCTCTCGGCCTATTATCTCGACCGGCAGACGCTGCTGCAGATCGCCCGCACGCTGGCCGTTCATGAAGCAACCATCAGCCGGCGCCTCAAGCGCCTTGCGACGGATCTTCGCAAGCGGCTTGTCGAGAACCTGGTCTCAGACGGCCTGAGCAAAGCTGCGGCAATTGAGGCACTTGGCGCCGATCCGCGCGACATTGAAATAAACCTGGGTAAATTGCTGCAAACTTCACAGGTCTCCGCGTTCCAAAGTAAGACGGTGCACGGCGCGGCGGGCGATAACTCATGAGTGAGAACTTCCAATCCGGGTACCATCCAGACGCGGACCAGATTGGCGCGTTTGTCGAGCGCGCGCTGCCTGCGCATGAGCGCGAGCAGATGCTCGACCACCTGGCCGGGTGCGGGGAGTGCCGTGCGATTGTTGCGCTCTCACTGCCTGAAGCGGAAGAGCCCGCCAAGCCTTTGCCCGCGATTACCCGCAGGCCATGGTGGGTTGGTTGGAGCCTTGCATGGCCGGCCGCGGTAGCAATCGCTGCGCTCAGCTTCATCGTTCTCTATGTTCATCATGCAGCCATCGCGCCAGCTACGCCGGGAGCAAGTCAAGTTGCCGGCTCTCATCCACCGGCGGCGCCCATGCCTCGCGTGGAAGCGCGAGCTGCCGTTGCCGGGAAGTCTGTACACGGTTCAGCCGCAACGGCATCGGGCGGCGACACTGCACTGTCTGTGAGCCACGCGGGCAGTGTGGCCGGCAAGAAGTCTGAGATTCAACTCAACGACAAACCCGTTGACTCTGCCGTGTTGACGGGGCGCGATGCCGCTGAGTTGATGAAAATGATGCCGGCGCCTCCGCCCGTTCCGACTGCAAGTTCAGGGGCTACAGGGGGGTTCGTTGCCGCACCCGGCGGCAGCGCGGCAGGTTATGGATCGGGCAATGGATACGGACCGGGCACAGCCGCGAATCCGTCTGCACGGGCTCATGCCGGCGCAGACGGATTGATTCCTGCCCGGCCCGCGCCAGCGCCCATGCTCCCTGCACAATCCGCATCGTCCACACCTGAGAGTCCATCCCAGGTCGTAAGCAGCCAATCGGTCACTGTGATCTCAGGCCAGGACGCGGAGGTGCCTGTCGATAATTCAGAAGTCTCCGCTACCCTGAACAACGAACTGGTGACCCAGTTCGAACGTCCATTGCCCAGCAGGCTTCCCGTTCTATCCATGGTCGCGCGTGGCGCCCTGATGGTGGCCATCGATACGCGCAATGCGGTCTGGGTTAGCAAGGACGTGGGCAAGCACTGGACGGCTATTCGTGCGAAGTGGCCGGGCCGCGCCGTGAAGGCCAGCCTGGTCGAGTTCGCGGCCACAGGCCCCACAGCCTCCGACAGGAATGTTGGCTATCTCGCTGGAGATCTCAAGTCCTTAGCCGCAGGTTTGGCAGGTAAGCCAACTGAACCCAGGAATCTCCAGAGTCCTTCGCTCAGGGTTACGCAAGGCCCCAGCATCACCGGCACTGTGACGGACCAGACCGGAGCCGTCATTCCAGGCGCCTCGGTGACCGTAATTGATACATTGACCGGCGAACGTCGTGATACCGCGACCGATACCGCCGGCCGTTACGTGGTGGTTGGGCTTGCTCCAGGGACTTATCAGGTGGAAGTTCATGCTAAAGGCTTCGCGAGGACGACGCTTGCTTCCGTGGTTGTTGCTGCTTCGGGTCAGAGTGTCGCGAATCTCACCCTCACAATAAGTTCAGCGTCCCAGTCCGTGACGGTTATTTCCGAAAGTTCTCCTCTCTCGACTGAAACTGTGGACGTAACTGCAGACGAGAAATTAGCGCAAACTCCGGCGGCTGACGTAAGCGCTGCCAGGAAGAAAAAGGCAAGGCAGGCTACAGTTGCACAGTCTCCGTCTCCCGCACTCTTCGAGATCACCACCGACGCCGGCGACAAGTGGACAAGCGCCGATGGCGTGACCTGGACACACCGCTAACTGCCCGCAAAAATAAAATTGCATTTTTTGAATTCAAACCTGCAAGTTTAGAAAGCCTTTGCGTTCTCCTGTCAGACACGCAGCCGGATGCTGTTCCCGGCGCCGCACAGGAGAACCCGCATGATCGTCGCTCGCATTGGCCGTTCCCTTCGCGATTTCCGCATTCTCGCAGCCGTTTTGCTTTCCGCCATGGCAGTTCTGCCATTCAGTTTTCCTGCACAAACCCAGGAATTCGCCGCCACCTATCGTCAGGGCAAGCTGTTCGTCACCATCCCTTACGACTCAACGCATGAGGGATCGGGCACGCTGACCGTCGAGATTCTCGACCCTGAGGATCATTCGCTGGGCCGTGTTGAGCGCGGCGTTTCTGTACGTAAGGGCAAAGGCCAGTGGCAGCAGACGATTGTTCCCGAACAGCCCATCCCGTTCGAAGATATTCTGTGGCAGCGCATTCGTTATCGCTTCGAGTACGACAACGACAAAAGCGCCGCCATTGAAGGCATCGAATCCATTTCGCAGATCATCCGGCGGCCCGTTGTACACGTGCTTGGCGACAAAGAGTACATCGCCGGTAGCCAGGCTGCTGTCCGCGTCATCGTCTCTGAAGCCAACAGCAACGTACCGCAAACGGGCACGGTGCGTATCGATCTGATGGCGCCAGACCACGATCCTCGGCCGCTCTTCTCCGGCGCGCTCAACCGCCGCGGCACGGTGGAAGCGAGCTTCCGTTTTCCCGCCGGGCTCACTGGCAACTATCAGTTGCGCTTTGCTGTGGACACGCCGATAGGCTCCACGGAATATACGCAGCCTATTCAACTGGAAGACAAGGCATCCATCCTGCTCAGCACGGAGAAGCCGATCTATCAGCCGGGCCAGACCATCCACGTGCGCGCGTTGGCTATGGATCGCGCCGTGGGCCATGCGGCCGCGGACCGCAAGCTCACCTTCGAGGTGGAAGACTCGCGGGGCAACAAGGTCTTCCGCAAATTCACTGAGACCGACAAATTTGGAATCGCGTCAGGCGAGTTTGTTTTGGCCGATGAGGTGAACCTCGGCACTTATCATCTGCGCGCGCTGATGGGAGATCCCCAAGCCCCGGCGAACACTGCGGAGATCGCGCTCCAGGTTGAGCGCTACGTGCTTCCCAAGTTCAAAGTGGACATCGAGTTCACGAAGAAGGAGAACAAGCCCAGGCGCGATTACCGGCCCGGCGATCATGTAACCGGCACCGTGCGCGCCAACTACTTCTTCGGCAAACCGGTCGACCATGCGGAGACTACAATCAAAGCGTCAAGCATGGATGTAACCGTGTTTGATGCGGCCAGCGTTACAGGCAAGACGGACAGCGACGGCGCGTATCCCTTCGATCTCAAGCTGCCGAATTATTTCGCGGGACGCCCGCTCAGCCAGGGCGCTGCCCGCGCGCTGATCGAAGCAACGGTGAAAGACTCTGCCGCTCATGCGGAGACGCACGGAGAGCTCATCACCATCAGCGAATCTCCGCTGCTGATCATAGCGGTGCCCGAAGGCGGCACGCTGATTCCAAACATTGAAAACGAAGTCTTTCTTCTCGCCGCTTATCCCGACGGCAGTCCCGCGACCGCAACCCTCACCGTTCACCCTCCTCACCTTCCCGACCGTCTTGGCGTCATCGGCGGCATTGAGTACGACCAGCATCTCACTACCGATTCTTCCGGCGTTGCCGTCTACCGCATCAAGCCGACCGAGGGCATCGAGTCGCTCCGCATCGAGGCAGACGACCATCGCGGTAACCGCGCCAAAGTCGATGTTCCGCTGGAGACCCGAGGCGGCACGGACCAGATTCTGCTGCACACCAATCGCGCAATCTTCAAACCCGGCGACCGCATGGAGTTGAAGGTGCTTTCGACGCGCGCTCATGGCACGGCTTACGTTGACATTGTGAAGAACGGCCAGACGATCCTCACGCGAGATCTCGATCTCGATGGCGGCCAGGCGGAACTTACGTTGAGCGCCACCGCTGAAATGACGGGCACACTCGACTTGAATGCCTACCTATTCGGCCGCGATGCCCAACCGGTTGCCGACCATCGCCTGGTGTTTGTGCAGCCCGCCGACGAACTGAAGATAGAAACCAGCGCGGACGCGGCCCAATACAAGCCCGGCTCCGATGCCCGCATTCATTTTCACATCACCAATGCGCGCGGCGAGGGCGTACAGGCCGCGCTGGGCTTGCAGATTGTGGATGAGGCCGTGTTCGCATTGGCCGAGCAGAAGCCAGGCTTCGCCAAGGTCTTTTTCTTTCTTGAGCAGGAGGCGATGAAGCCGCGTTACGAGATTCATTCGTTCTCAATGAGCGACGTGCTCGATTCCACGGATGAGCCCGATTCGCCAAACCTCGCTGCGCGAGCATTGTTCTCCGCAACTGAAATGGCCAACCCCGCAAGGGTCGACGTTGAGTTTGGCCGCAGCATGCCGCAAGACAAGTTTCAGGAATACCAGCAGCGGTATCGCGCTGCGTTTGAAAATCAAGTGCGCCAACTCGCCGCAAAACTCAACGGCCAGATTGCAGCGGGGCACAACGGCGCGGACATTGAAAAGGCCTTTGCAAAACTTCACGACGGCGCAACGCCGTGCGATGCCTGGAACACGCCTCTGCGCATGGAGGAACGGAGTTGGTTTGCAAGGCATAGGCACGTATACCTGGTGCGAAGTGCCGGTCCCGATCACATCTTCAACAACGCAGACGATCTAACGTATTACATTGAAGAGCGCTCAGTATCCGTCGCGCGCGAGCCTGGACAACGTGGGTCGGTCGGCTTGCACATTGAGCATAATCGCGGGCCCAACAATGGACTCGCGCAGATTGACGGCACGGTCGAAGACCAAACTGACGCAATCGTTCCGGGCGCCATGGTGACGCTTCGCGAAATCGCGAAAGGCGAGATGCGCGACACGCGGAGTGACGCCAATGGGCAATTCGTTTTTTCGGCACTGCCCCCAGGCAGTTACCGGGTCAATGTGGCGGCGCGCGGATTCGCTGCTTTCCCTTACACAAACATCGTGCTGCAGCCTCGCGATCGCGCCGTTCTATCAGCCATTCTCAATGTTGCAAGCGAAAGCCAGACTGTGACGGTCATAAGCGGAGCCGATGCGGAAGTGCCCATGGACAACGCGGCAATCAGCGCTACGCTGAACAATCAACTCGTTGCACGGGCCACGGGCAATGGCTTCGGCGTCGGAGCATTTGCCGCGGCACCAATGATGAAAAGCCGGCTCGACGCAAAAACAAACGACGCGCTGCTCACCGGCCGCGATACCGCAGAGCTTATGAAAGCGATGCCTGCGCCGGATGCTCCGCACATTCGCTCCTACTTTCCTGAAGCGCTCTACATCAATCCCGAGATCATCACCGACGGCAAAGGCAACGCGGATATTTCGATTCCTATCGCCGACTCCATCACCACGTGGCGCATGGCCACGCTGGCCTCCACACAGTCTGGCGCGCTTGGCTCCGCATCTTCAAGCCTTAAGGTCTTTCAGGATTTTTTTGTGGACCTGGACCTGCCCGTCACACTGACGCAGGGCGACCGCGTCTCCATTCCCATCGCCGCGTACAACTACTCCGGCAAGGCGGGCAAGGTGAGCCTGAAGCTTCAGCCGGACGATTGGTACTCGCTCAACAATGACAGCGCCGAAAAGACTCTATCCGTCGAATCCGGCCGCGTGGGAGGCTCGCAATTCACACTCAACGCCAACCGCATCGGCAAATTCAAGCTCACGCTATCGGCCCGCATGGTTGACGCAAAAGGCGGGAATGCGCGTGCAGATGTTGTTGTCCGCGAGATTGAAGTGATCCCCAACGGGCGCGAGCAGAGTATGGTTTTCAACGGCCGTCTGGAATCCACGGCTCAACACGAGCTGAACTTTCCTGCAAACGCGATTCCCGACGCCAGCAGTGTTCTTGTGCGTCTTTATCCGGGACCGTTGAGCCAGATTGTCGAAGGCATGGATAGCATTCTCAGCATGCCTGGCGGCTGCTTTGAGCAGACATCCTCAAGCACCTACCCCAATGTGCTGGCGCTGGACTATATGAAGCGCACTAAGAAGCTCACCCCAGAGGTACATGCCAAGGCCGAGGGCTACATCTCCAACGGCTACCAGCGCCTACTCACATTTGAGGTCCCAGGCGGCGGATTCAGTTGGTTCGGCCAGGCGCCCGCGAATAAGATTCTGACCGCATACGGCCTGATGGAATTCAACGATATGTCGAAAGTCTCCGATGTTGACCCGCGGCTGATTGAGCGCACAGCCTTGTGGCTTGCGCAACAGCAACAGCCAAACGGAAGCTGGAAGCCCGACACTCAGTTCATCAACGAGGGCGCGACCAACCGCTTCAACTCCGATCAACTGCGCATCACTGCCTACATTGCGTGGGCTCTGGCCAACACAGGATACAAAGGTCCGTCCACCGAGAAGGCCAAGGAGTTTATCGAGTCTTACAGCGGCCCCAGGCCCGACTCGTATACGCTCGCCGTCATTGCCAATTTCGCCGCGGACTACGGAAAGGATCGCGAGTTTACCCGGCGATCGATGCAGGCGCTAGTTGACGCACGAACGGAAGACGGCGATCAGGTCTCGTGGAAAGCGGAAGAGACCGGCGTCTACTCCACCGGCCAAAGCGCCGCGATTGAAACAACTGGCCTGGCCGCGCAGGCACTGCTGAAATGGGGCCAGGCCTCGGAGACCGTCCGCAAGGCCTTGAACTTCCTCTCTTCAAAGAAAGAGGCTGCAGGCAACTGGGGCACCACGCAAGCCACCATCATGGCTTTGCGCGCGCTTGTGCTCTCCACCGAACTCAGCGCGTCCGATGTGCGTGGCTTGCTCACCGTAGAACTGAACGGAAAAGCAGTTGAAACCCTGCAACTGAATGCGGAAAACAACGACCTTCTGCATCAATTCGCTTTGAAGGGAAACGAACTGCCTGACCTGCAGAACACCGTTTCCGTGCAGCTGAGATTTGAAGGCTCCGGCACACTCGCCTACCAGGTTGTGGGGCGATACTTTACTCCTTGGGAAGGGAAGGAGCCCACCGAGCCGCTCACGATCGATGTTGCATACGACCGCACGCGGCTCGCTGAAAACAACATCGCCACCGCCACGGCTACCATCCGCAACAATCTATCCAAAACCGCAAACATGGTCATGGTCGATCTTGGCATTCCTCCCGGCTTCGATCTGCTCAGCGAAGACCTGCAATCCCTTCAGGAGAAAACGGCAGACCAGAAAAGCGGGCGCCTGGAGAAGTTTTCGCTCACGGCTACGCAGGCGATTCTCTACTTCAACGCACTGGAAGGAAAGCAGACTGTCGCTATACGCTTTCGCCTGCGCGCCAAGTATCCAATCCAGGCGCACACGTTTCAGTCGCGGGTCTACGAGTACTACGATCCGGCTGTAAGCTCCACGGCGCGCCCTGTCGAGTTGGAGGTCGCAGCGCACGATTGACCGGCCAACGATCGGTGGGTTCTTCCGCGAGGGGGATGGGGCGTAGTGGCAGGGCCGCAACGTTCCCTACTGTGCGAAATGGGACTGCGTGGTCTCTATTCCGGTGAAATGATCGGTGGTCGTAGCCTGAGAAGGAAGGCTGTGAAGTTGCCGAGAGTTGAGAAAGCCTGAGGGATGCGGATCGGCGCCACTCAGGCGCCTGACCTGGCTGAGAGGTTGCACAGATGACCACGAATTCGAGGACGCCAGCCCCTGTACGAGAAGTACCACGCTGGTTCCAGATTGCGCAGGCCTTGTTTGTAGGCGCGTTGACCGTGACCCTTTATTTCGTTGGGCTTAGCATGATCCAAAGCCGCTTCCATCAAGGCGGCCACCTGGATCGCCACGGTCATATCAGCCGATAGCGGCATGATCGGAACCATCGATCGGTCCGCAACTGTTTGGGTCGGAAATCTTTCAGATCCCAAATGTGATATCCGCCCGGGTGAGGCTCGGGGCGGGCTTTCGGCGGGCTCGGGGCAGGCTCCTGGCAACCGCGGTTTCAGGTTGAATTACAGGATCAAACGGTCGGTGTGCCGACCGCAATCTCTTCTTCGGCGACTACGAAGAAATAGCGCAGGTGCGCTCCTCCAAACGAAGTGGTTATCGCCACATCGGAGGCATCGCGGCCCGTTGCCATCAGTATGCGGCCAATCCGGGGCTGGT
>Ga0302154_10002412_pt1 | contig 14291 bp, 12 predicted proteins | sample I_Bog_N2_3_FD_193507 | JGI IMG/M metagenome (GOLD analysis project Ga0302154, IMG submission 193507) | Peat permafrost microbial communities from Stordalen Mire near Abisko, Sweden - I_Bog_N2_3 | ecosystem: Environmental > Terrestrial > Soil > Wetlands > Peat | place: Sweden: Abisko, Stordalen...
CCGGGGCCAATCGACAAATTTTTCAAGATATGAACTCTGCCCGTTACTGCCCATCCTGCCAACATCTTTAATCTTTATGCCATAAGATGTCTGATCGCACGTCACTTCCTGTTTTCCTGGCGCAATCGGCCTCAGCCATTAGATGCCAACCCCGCGTCGATGAAAGAAGTTAGCTTCCCCCATCGCGGCGCAGAGCGAAAGTGCTCACACAACGGTCGCCCAGCAGTTGGGGTTGAACGGAAAAACTCATCCTCAGGCGGTAGGATGGCACGAGGTCATTGCCCCCGGCCATGCCACAAAAGGGGTACAAATCCGCCATAATCCCGGACATCCCCACAGGAGACGCCCCATGCACCCTCTGCTGAACACCCTCAACAGCGATATGTTTCACATGCCTCTGCCCATCGTCGAAAAGATCCTGCGCCCGGTCATCGTCTATCTCTTCCTGGTGATCTTCCTGCGCCTCTTTGGCAAGCGCGAGCTCGCCCAGCTCAATCCCTTCGACCTCGTCGTTCTGCTCTCGCTCGCCAACACGGTGCAGAACGCCATGATCGGCGATGACAACTCCGTCTCCGGCGGCATCATCGGCGCCTTCTCCCTGCTGGCCATCAACTGGGTGCTGGCGTGGCTCCTCTTCCGTTCTCCGAAGGTAACCGCCACTCTGGAGGGCTCGCCCACCACGCTCATCCGCGACGGCATTGTCGATGAGGCCGCCCTCAATAGCCAGACCCTCACCCACGAGGACCTCATCTCCGTGCTCAACCGCAACGGCTTCAATGACCCGGAGGAGATCAAGCTCTGCATCCTCGAACCCAACGGCACCTTCTACGTGAAAGGCATCACTCCTTCGTCTGACGAGCTGGAACGCCGCCAGATGCTCGTCCTGCTCAACGACCTCACCACGGAGGTCAAAGCCCTGCGCTCGCAGCTTGGCCCGTCTGCCTAGCGCCGTCCCGCCAGAGCCTTCTCCCGCGCCTTCACCAGCCGCTCCGGCGGCGCGTCCAGCACGGAGTCCTTCACCGCCGCCCGGTAGCCGCCCATGTAGATCGAGTACATCACCGCCAGCGCGCAGCCCACACCGAACCCGAACCCCAGGAAGAACCCGATCAGCGCGCCCCAATAGCTCACGTCCTCATCATGTCACGTCCTTGCACAATTCCTGTTGCTTGTCATCGCCGCTTAACGTAACGTGGGGCTTGCGCCGATTTTGCGATCCCTTCCAGAGCTCCAACCGCATCGGCACTCCATCTCTGCACCGCTGTTGTTCAAGAGATTGAGGGAACCCATGTCGTCCACTGCCCCGGTTACTGAAACCTTCGAGTCCCTGCTCCGCGAGAACCGTGTCTTCCCGCCGCCCGCCGCCTTCTCTGCACGCGCCAATATCGGCTCGCTGGAGCAGTACGAGCAGATGTACCGCCGTTCCATCGACGACCCCGAGGGCTTCTGGGCCGAGGCCGCCGCCGAACTCGACTGGTTCACTCCCTGGGAGAAGGTCCTTGACGGCTCCGGCCCTCACGCCCAATGGTTCACCGGCGGCAAGCTCAACCTCTCCCACAACTGCGTCGATCGCCACGCCCACAGCCACCGCGCGGATAAGGTCGCCCTGCTCTGGGAAGGCGAACCAGTTCTCGAAGGAAAAGCCGAGGTCCGCAAGCTCACCTACGCGCAGCTCCTCGAACAGGTACAGAAGTTCGCCAACGTCCTCAAGTCGCTCGGCGTGAAAAAGGGCGACCGCGTTGCCATCTACATGGGCATGAGCCCGGAGCTGGCGATCGCTGTACTGGCCTGCGCGCGCATCGGCGCGGTGCACTCAGTCATCTTCGGCGGCTTCGCGGCCCACGCCATCGCCGACCGCGTCAACGACTCCGACTGCCGCATCATCCTCACCCAGGATGTCAGCTACCGCCGCGGCCAGCCCATCAAGCTCAAGGAGATCGTCGACGAGGCCGTCAAGAGCTGTCCCGGCGTTCGCCGCGTCGTCGTCTACCAGCGCCAGCACTCGGCGGATACCCGCATCCCCTACGTGCAGGTCCCGTTCACCCCCGGTCGCGATCTCTGGTGGCATGACCTGATGGTCTCCGCCGCGCCCGTCTGTCCGCCCTGCCCTATGGACGCTGAAGCCCCGCTCTACATCCTCTATACCAGCGGCACCACCGGAAAGCCCAAGGGCCTGGTCCACACCACGGGTGGATATTCCGTTCAGACCTACCTCACCAGCAAGTACATCTTTGACCTGCAGGAGCACGACGTCTACTGGTGTACGGCGGACATCGGCTGGGTCACCGGCCACAGCTACGTGCTCTACGGCCCGCTGCAGAACGGCGCCACGGTCATGATGTACGAGGGCGCGCCCAACTTCCCCGAAAACGACCGCTTCTGGCAGCTCATCGACGACCACAAGGTCTCGGTCTTCTACACCGCACCCACCGCCATCCGCGCCTTCATCAAGTGGGGCGACTCCTGGGTCCACAAGCATGACCTCTCCAGCCTGCGCCTGCTCGGCACCGTCGGCGAGCCCATCAACCCTGAGGCCTGGATGTGGTATCACCGCGAGATCGGCAAGGAACGCTGCCCTATCGTGGATACCTGGTGGCAGACCGAGACCGGTGCCATCCTCATCGCGCCCATCCCCGGTGCCGTCTCCACCAAGCCCGGCTCGGCCACCCGGCCGTTCTTCGGCGTTGCGCCGGCGGTGGTCAGCAAGGAAGGCGAACCCGTCCCCCCCGGCCACGGCGGGCTGCTGGTCATCACCAAGCCCTGGCCCTCGATCGCACGCACCATCTGGGGCGACGCCGACCGCTACGAGCAGGCCTACTTCACCGAGATCCCCGGCGCCTACTTCACCGGCGACGGCGCCCGCTGCGACTCCGACGGCTACTACTGGCTGATGGGCCGCGTGGACGACGTGATCAACGTTAGCGGCCACCGCCTCGGAACATCAGAGATAGAGTCCGCGCTGGTCGCCCACCCCAAGGTCGCCGAGGCCGCCGTCGTCGGCCGGCCCCATGACCTGAAGGGTCAGGCCATCTCCGCGTTTGTCTCGCTCGAAGAGGGCTACGAGCCGACCGAGGAGCTGAAACAGGAGCTCCGCCAGTGGGTCGCCAAGGAGATCGGCGCGCTCGCCCGCCCCGACGACCTCCGCTTCACCCAGATGCTGCCCAAGACCCGCTCCGGCAAGATCATGCGCCGCCTCTTACGCGAACTCGCCACCACCGGCGAGGTCCACGGCGATACCACGACCCTCGAAGACTTCAGCATCCTCGCCAAGCTCAAGGAGAGCGACGAGTAGCCTCCACCCCCTCCGCGACCTTTGCGCCTTTCTTTGCGCCCTTTGCGTGAGCGCCTTTGCCGTTGCTCCGCCCCCCAAGATTCTTGTCAAGCCCCCACGGCCCTCAAGATCATCTAACCCACTGAAAAATATATGAAATATACATTGCAAAATCTTGGCGTAGTATTACCGCCAACCTGCTATTCTTAACTTATAGCCTTGAGATCGAGGCCCACACACACCGCCCGGCCAACCGCCGGGCGATTCGCTTTTAAGCCACATCGATGAAAGGAGTTGACCCACCCGCAGAGCTGTTAACTGTTCGCTGTTGCCTGTTAACTGCTTCAAAATGAATACTTTGCCTATAAAGTCTCTACCCTCAATACTTTGGCCCCGGGGTCACACGCTAAACCGCTGATTCCAGAGACCCTCCAGAAAATAATAGTAGGGGGTACCCCCAGCGACCGTCGTGCGAAACTAGCAAGCGTTCCACTCGTCTCAACCTGATATGCAACGCAAGCTCACAAAACTCGCCGCTGGAATCGTCCTCGCGCTCGCTGCAGCGCCTCTGCTGCTCGCCCAGAGCGACGATGGCCCGAAGCTCCAGACGCGTCCTGAGACTGCGCCGAAGAGCTCCATCACCGTCAATGCGCAGCTCGTCATCCTGACCGCTGTGGTGCGCGACCGCAAGGATGGAGCGTTGAACAACAGCCTCACGAAGGACGACTTCATCCTCAAGGCTGGTGGTCGAGTGCTCGACGCCAAGGACACAAGCATCAAGCCGCAGGTGATCAAGTACTTTGACCACGACACCGACGTGCCGCTGACGCTCGGTCTGCTGGTGGATGTGAGCCGCTCCCAGCGCGACGTTCTGCCCGACGAGAAGACCGGAAGCGAGGCCTTCCTGACCAGCTCGCTGGCTGCGGCGAGCCCTGCTGCCGCGGGCAAGCCTGCACGGTCCGCGGACAAGGCCTTCGTGGTCCAGTTCGCCCGCCAGATTGAGCTTCTGCAGGACGTCACCGACTCGCGGCCGAAGCTGGAGCAGGGATTGCACGAGCTCGGCACCGAGAGCCCGACCTTCCACGACACAGACGACAGCGGTGACACCGGCAATGGCACCGACAGCGAAGGTCGCCGCGTCCGCAGCGGCGGAACGGCGCTGTATGACGCCATCTACCTCTCGGCCAACGAGGTGGAGGCCAAGCAGACTGGCCGCAAGGCGCTGGTGGTGCTGACTGACGGCGTCGACGTAGGCAGCAAGGAGAGCCTGAGCGATGCCATTGAGGCCGCGCAGCGCTCCGACACCATCGTCTACGCGGTGTACTACAAAGGCAACGAAGGGCATGACAACGGTGGCTTCCCCGGCAACCGCCGCAGCGGCATCGGCTGGCCCGGCGGCGGCGGCGGATATCCAGGCGGTGGTGGCGGGTATCCCGGAGGCGGAGGAGGATATCCAGGCGGCGGCGGTGGTGGTGGAAACCGCAACCCAAACGGGGGTGGCGGAGGGAGCCGGAAGCCATCCGTAGACGGCAAGCAGGTGCTCGATCGAATCTGCGGAGAGACTGGAGGAGCAGTCTTCGAGGTCAGCAAGAAGGAGACCGTTGACAGCATCTTCACCAAGATCGGCGAGGAGCTGCGCTCGGAGTATCGCCTCGGCTTCACGCCGGATGAAGCGGCCGCGAAGTACGGATATCACCAGATCGACCTGAGCCTGAGCAAGCCTGACGACAACAAGAAGCTGCGCGTTCAGACTCGCGACGGCTACTACGCGAACGACTCGAACTAGCTAAGCGATCCGGTTCGCAGCAGCGGGAAGTGCAAGCTGCGAGGTCGGATGCTGCGTGTGATGGCGGAAGTTGAGATGTCCGCCTTCGAAGTCCACGAAGAAGTAGGCGAGGACGAAGACCACCAGGATCGTGACGCAGAACAGGATCACGATTAGCAGGAAGTTCGGTTTGTTGGGCTTGATCTGTTCAATCTCCATGCTGGCTTCGATGCCGCTTGCGACCGCGGCGTTGGCGAGCGGGCAGGAGAATGCTCAGAACGACGCAGCCATCCAGCCGTGAAGCTGCAGCCAGTGAGCGATGAGCAACGGCGTAACCGCAAGCTCAGGGTACTTCGGCTGGTCGTCGCCCATGTGCGTTCCGTGCGGACCCTGCTCGAAGACGTGCAGCTCAGCGGGAACGCCAGCCTTCTTCAGCGCGTCGAAGAAGTGGGTTGCATTCATGGAGTTCACGGTCTGGTCGGCTTCGGTGGAGTAGATAAAGCTCGGTGAGGTTTGCGCGGTAACGTGCAGGATCGGGTCGAGGGAATCCACCAGCGACTGCGGTGCGTCAGCGCCGGTGATCGCCTTCATCCCGAAGGTGCCTGGAATCGCGGGGTCAAGGTCGACGCGTCCGTAGCTGATGATGGCGAAGTCCGGATGCGCGGAGGCGCTGTCAACGGCATCGGGATTCGGCGGCGGAATCGCGGTGTCGCTCGCGGTGATGAGATAGCCTGCCATGTGGCCGCCGGCGGAGAAGCCCCAGACGCCGATGGCGTCAGGCCGCAGATGCCAATCCGCGGCGTGAGAGCGGACATAGCGCACCGCGCGCATGCCGTCCTGCAGCTCCGTCGGATACATGTAGCGCGGGCTCAGGCGGTACTGCAGCACGTAGGCGCTGATGCCGTGAGCGCTCAGCCAGCGCGCTTCGGCTCCGCCCTCCTTGTCCATCACCTCGTGCGTGTAACCGCCGCCGGGAAGCACGACTACAGCCGTGTGCGGGCCATCGCCGCTTGCGGGATAGCAGTAGAGCTTGGGAACGTCGTCGTAGCTGGTGCCGAGCGCTCCCGGAGCGCCCGCCGGCCACAGCACCTCAACGGAGGCAAAGCCAACCGGAGGAACGGTTCCAACGAGGCTTCCGTTGGCGTTTGGAGCACTCTGGGCGAAGCAGGCGGGAACGCAAAGGGCAACCAGGACGAGAGCGAGGCGGGAAACACGGCGAGAATTCATGCCCAGAAGCATAAGTCAAACAAGCATGGTTCGTCACCGTATGCTGCCGCATCGAAGCTACGGGTCCTTTCCCGATAGGCAGCCGATGACGCATGATAGGTAGTCAATAGAGGAGATGCACCAATGACGAGGATCAAGACCATAGCTCTGGCGATCTGCCTGTTGTCGCTGGCGGCAAGCGCGCAGACCGCGGAGCAGATAGCGGCAGCCAAGGCCGCTAACCAGCCGGCAATCGCCTACACGCCGAACAAGCACATCTATCCGGATGTCTCGCAGGCGCAGCCAGACGTGAATGCAGCCCTCAAACTGGCCCGCAGAACGCACAAGCGCATCATCCTGGACTTCGGCGCCGACTGGTGCGGTGACTGCCAGGTGCTGGACATCTACTTCCACCAGAGCCCGAATGTGGAACTTCTGGACAAGAACTTCATCGAGGTGAAGGTGAACATCGGTCGCGAGGACGCGAACCTGGATATCGCCCACAAGTATGGTGTTCCGGTCCATGGCGTTCCTGCATTGGCCGTGATTGATGGTCAGGGAAAGGTTCTGGTCGCACAGGATAAGGAGTTCTCCGACATGCGCTATATGCAGTCCTCTGCGGTGACGGAGTTCCTCAACCGGTGGAAGCGCTGAGCGCGGAGCGCTGATGGCCGAGCTGACGCAGCGACGCTGGATGGTTCCGGCCCGCCAGTTGCTGGCACTGGTGAGCCTGCTGCGGCGGTCTGTGGTCTCGGCGATGGATCATGATGCTCTGACGGTCGCGCAGGCAACCGCATACTCCGCGATGGTCGCGCTGTTTCCGGCGCTGATTGTCTCAGCGGCCGGAATGAGCTTGCTTCCAGACGCTCTGCCCCTTCGCTTCCAACTGGCGCAGTTCTTTGACCGGGTTCTGCCGCCCAACGTCAGCCCGGTTCTTGATATGTACTTCACGACAGCGCACCATCGTCCGCATACGGCGCGAGTGCTGCTTGGGGCCATTCTGGTGAGCCTTACAGGCGCAGTGAGCGTAATGGCCACGTTGATGGAGGGATTTCGCAGGGCACACGATCTCCCGTTGCTGCGCGGCAGCTTCTGGCCGCGACGCCTGCGCGCTCTGGCGCTGGTTCCGCTCTCCCTGCTGCCCATGACGGCCGCGAGCGCGCTGGTGGTATTCGGCCATCTGCTGACGTTGTGGATTGCAGGCGAGGTCACGCCCACTTTGCGCGTTCCTGTCTACGTTCTGGCGTATGTTCTGCGTTGGATTGTGGCGCTGGCCGGGAGCATCGGGATCGTTGCGGTGATCTACCACCTTGGGACTGACCTGACCAAGCACATGCGCGACCATCTGGAGCCCCTGATCCGCGAGCCCTGGCAAGTCCTGCGGAGTGACTGGAGCTGGCGATCCAGCCTTCCAGGAGCTGCGGTTGCTACGCTGCTGTGGTTTGTCACCACGCTGGGATTTGGCTTCTATGTGACGCGCTTCGCCAACTACTCGCAGGTGTATGGATCGGTGGCCGCTGCCATTGCCCTGATGTTCTGGCTATACATCATTGCGTTGAGTATTTTGATAGGTGCAGAGTTCAACGCACGCCGCGCAGCGAGACGCCGCGACCCGCAGACGACGGAGCTGCTGTGGAAGTTGCCCAGCCTGCGCCGTCGCCGGACAGGTAGAATGGCTGACTGACAGCGGTACACGCTTGTCAGCGGGCCCTGACGCCCAGCTTGGAAGGAAGATTCACGATGGACGCCAGAGATGGGAGCAAGACGCCGCATATGTTGCGGCGGGCAAAGATTGTGGCTACTTTGGGCCCGGCATCGAGCACGGAGGAGGTATTCCGCCGTCTGGTGCGCGCAGGCCTTGATGTAGCCAGGCTAAATTTTTCCCATGGATCACATGAGCAGAAGGGTGAGCTTATCGCCATGGTGCGCAAGGTCGCGCACGAAGAGTCTAAGCCCATCTGCATCCTCGCTGACCTGCAGGGACCGAAGATCCGGACCGGCTCCTTGGTGGACCACAAGCCGGTGCTGCTCGTCGAGGGCAAGCGCCTGACCATTACGCCGCAGACCCTCGATGGAACCGCAGAGCGGGTCAGCACGGTCTTCGCAACCCTGGCGGAGAACCTGAAGCCAGGTGATCAGGTTCTGCTTTCTGACGGCTTGATCGAGTTGCGCGTGGTGGAGCTACGCGGCGCGGACGTCATCACCGAGATCGTCAATGGCGGTCTGCTCGGGGAGAAGAAAGGCATCAACCTGCCCGGAATCTCCGTCAAAGTACCTTCGCTGACGGAGAAGGATGAAGAGGACCTGGTATTCGCCCTGAAGGCTGGTTGCGATACGGTAGCCGTCTCCTTCGTTCAGACGGCCGATGATGTGCGCTATGTCAAAGGACGCATCGCGGCGTTGGGGTCTGATGCCTGGGTGATTGCCAAGCTGGAGAAGCCGCAGGCGATCGATCACCTGGACAGCATTCTGGAAGCTGCAGACGCCATCATGGTGGCGCGAGGTGACTTGGGCGTAGAGGTGCCGCCGGAGAAGGTACCAGCGATCCAGAAGCACATCATCCGCCGCGCAGCAGATTACAAGAAGCCTGTAATTACGGCAACGCAGATGCTGGAGTCCATGGTGGAGAACCCCAGGCCGACGCGCGCCGAGGCCTCCGATGTAGCGAACGCCATCTATGACGGCTCGGATGCTGTGATGCTCTCTGCTGAAAGTGCGGCGGGCAAGTATCCCGTGGAATCCATCGCGATGATGAATAAGATCATCATTGAGACAGAGACGCAGATGATGCTGGAGCCGCGCCCATCCATTATGGCTACCGGCAAACGCCGCTCGCTGACGGTTCCGGAGACGATCTGCGAGTGTATGGCGCACTCGGCACAGGATCTTGATTTGGCTGCCATTGCCATCTTTACGGAGAGCGGAAATACGGCACGCCTGCTCTCCAAGTATCGGCCTGAGTCACCTATCTACGCGCTATCTCCCTTTGAGCATGTCGTGCATCGGTCGATGTTGCTTTGGGGAACCTTTCCCATACAGTGCGAGCGGTTTGTCAGCACCGACAGTCTGGTGAACACTGCTGAGGAGATTCTCGAGTCGCGCGGTTTCGTCAAGCCAAGGGAGGTTGTCGGCATCGTTGCCGGAACCGCTACTAAGACGGGCGCGACGAACTTCATGCGGCTGCACTTGATTGGCGACAGGTAGATATTGGGCCTCGATTTACGCAGGGTCCAGCTGACTACAATCGAGCTATGGGCAAGATACGAATACTCTCGGACCAGGTAGCCAATCAGATTGCTGCCGGAGAAGTCGTCGAGAGGCCTGCCTCTGTCGTAAAGGAGCTCCTGGAGAACTCGCTGGACGCAGGAGCGACCCGGATTCGAGTGGAAGTTGAAGCAGGCGGACGAAAGCTAATCCGCATTGTTGATAATGGCCAGGGAATGGGCCGCGATGATGCGTTGCTCGCCTTCGAGCGCCACGCCACCTCCAAGCTCCGTTCGTCCGACGATCTACTATCGATTGCGACGCTGGGGTTCCGCGGCGAGGCACTTCCCTCAATCGCATCCGTCGCACGTGTGAGTCTGGAGACTCGAGCCGCCGAGGACGAGGCCGGTACGATCATGGAGATCGCCGGAGGTAAGCTGCTCCGCGTGGAAGACGCTGGACTGCCGGAAGGTACGACCATTGCGGTGCGCGACCTGTTCTTCAATACTCCCGCGCGACGGAAGTTCATGCGCAGCGAACAGACAGAACTGGGCCATGTTGCCGCTCTGGTCACGCACTATGCATTGGCGCATCCAAGCATGCATTTTGAGCTGCACTCAGCAACGCAGGCATTGCTCACAGCTCCAGCCGTTGCGAACACAGGCGAACGGCTGTATCAGATATTCGGCCGCGAGATATTCGAAAGCATGATTCCAGTCGCTGCAGAGATTGATTTCACGCGAGCAGGATTGCCCGAGCCTCCGCCCTGGAAGCGTTCCGAAGACTATGAACCGCCTGAACCAGGATTTTTGAGGCTTAGCGGATTCGTCTCTAAACCGGAGTTGCAGAAACTGAATCGGAACTCAATTTACATCTTCGTCAACGGTAGGCTCATTCGCGATCGTTTGATCCTGCATGCCTTCACGGAGGCCTATCGCAATATCATTCCGGCGACCTCATTTCCAGTGGTATTGCTGTTTCTGGAGATGCCCCCGCAGGAGGTCGACGTAAATGTGCATCCGGCCAAAACGGAGGTGCGTTTCCGGCAGGGCAGCTTTGTGCACGACTTTATACGTGACACAGTGCGAACGGCACTGATGAAGGCGAGACCGGCAGCGAGCTTCTTCACTGCTTTGACCGCGGCTCCGACGGCCGGTTCCTCGTTGATGGTGGATGTGAGCCCGCTCTCTGGGATTGATCAAACGGTATATCAGCCGAGAGCCGACGGCGACACGCTCGTCGCAGAGAGTGAGGCTGCCGCCCAGACGGATGATGTTGCAACTTTCGCCTTACACGAAAAGATCGTTTCTCCCTCGCCGGCGCGACTGGGATTCGAGGGCTCGGGGATGGCTGTAGGCTACGACGAGTCGGATGCGGACTCATCCTCGGAAGCTCAAAGCGATTCGTCTCCTCAACCCACACTCAACTCGCTGGCGACCTTGAAGCCGATCGGCCAGTTGCACGACTCATTCATCCTGGCAACGAATGAGGAGGGACTCTGGATTGTGGACCAACATGTGGCGCACGAACGTGTTTTGTTCGAAAAGATACTAAGAGAGCGAAAGATCGAGCAGGTGCAGCGCCAGCGTCTATTGATGCCAGTGCTGGTAGAGCTTCTACCCGAGCAGATGGTGACCTTTGCGGCTATAGCTGAGGAGCTCGAGCGCAACGGCTTTGAAGCGGAGCCGATCGGGCCACGGACCCTCGCGGTCAAGGCGACGCCGGTGGGCCTGGAAGGCAAGGAACTGGAGCGGGTACTGGAAGAGTTGCTCGGTGCGACGGAGAAGACTGCGCAGGTGGAGAACGAGGAGCTGCGGCGGACGCGTATCGCGGCCTCCATAGCTTGTCATGCCGCGATTAAAGTGAATATGCCGCTGCAATCGGCCAAAATCGACTGGTTACTGGCGGAGTTGGCGAAGACTGAGCATCCTATGAGTTGTCCTCATGGACGTCCTATCGCACTGCGGTATTCTCTAAGAGACGTACAACGCGCGTTTCAGCGGATCTAGCTGCGACTGAGCTCGCGCTTCGCATACCACGAATGACCTTCACCGCGACCCAGGTCGATGCCGGGCGTTCAGCGCACCGGAAAGGAAAAATTTTGAGTTCGATACCTGAGTTTGATGAAAAACAGCTTGCGGCTGCACGAGCAAACGCATGGCACCAGGACGGCGTCCAACTGCGTGCTGCGCAGGACGCGCGAGCATGGATCGGGAATTTTGGACTGGTGCTGTTCGCGCCTCGTCCATTGCAACTGCCTATACCAGCCCCGTCTCTAGTGGAAGCGATGCAGGGAAGGGCCAGTGTAGATACCGGTGCCGCAGAGTTACAAACAGCTGTACAGTTGGTCGGTCGGCTGGTGGCCGATGGATCAGTTCTACCGCTTAATCTGATGGGTGTGGTCAGCGATACACCGGACTTCTTGGTTTCAGCCCAGGTCTTTAGTTTTATATTTACTCTGCGAGGGGACAAGTTATGGAAACAGCCACCCTCCACCACCGGAGCGGTGAAGGTTTCTCCGCTGGGGCTGAAGGCTTACCAGGTGCTCGCTGAGAAGGGACCGTTGACTGCGGCTCAGCTGGCTTCAGAGATGGGTCGCGAGGTCACCGAAGCCGCTACCTTGCGAGTGCTGACCGAGCTTTGGTCGCAGCTTCGTGTGATTCCCTTGCCTCAACCTGAGGATCAGCCGACCCAGTGGGAGCTGACTACGAAGCGATTCACCAAGGCAATCAAAGCCGGTGCTAATGCAGGCCAACCAAAGGCGCTCTCAACACTTATTTCTTTGTATCTGGCGCAGGCAATTGCAGCGACTGAAGATGAGATCACCACGTTTCTCTCTCCTCTGACTGCTCGATCGCGTCTGCGGGAAGTGCTTCACGCTTTGACCGGAGCTCGCCAACTGGACACTATAGCCGTGGAAGGCAAGACGCTGCTGCATATTCCGGGGGCTTTGAACGAGCATGCGACTTCAGCGCAGGAGCCAACGACCGAGGAAACTGTCGCTCAAAGTGAGGTTGCGGTTTCACAGCGTCCAAAGAAGATTGGCACAGGCCGCATAGGGACCTTCGGTGGGGGACGGAAGCCAATCGCAGCGTATCGTGGCAAGCCTGAGAGTAGCTTCGGGGAGGCACCTAGGAGGTTGACTGCTGGAAGTAAAGGCACATTCTGTCCTGTGACACGGGCTGATGGCAAGATTGATCGTGAGCGTCGCCCCTTCAAGAAGAACGATTCCCAGGTAAAACCAAGCTTTAGCAAGCCTTGGAATGAAGCTAGAAAGACAGGTCACGCGCGTCTAGGCGGGCCTGCTAAGTCGGACTCCTTCTCTAGGTTTCGCAAGTCTGCACCAGGAGATCGTGAACCCCTTGGCCCGAGAGAGCAGGCAGGCCTTCCACAGGAGAAGCGCATTTATCCGAAGGCGAGCTTTGACCGCGGTAATAAGCCTGGGGGATTTACGAAGCGCCCCTTTACGCCGCGCACAGGGAAGGGCGAATCACCTAGGCTAGGCAGTTTCAATCGGGAAGCGAAGCCTCCCTATACGCCACGGCCAGCCCAGGATGGAGGGCGCTCCCTTCCTAAGCGGCCATATAAGCCGCGAGCGGCTGATGCTGACAAGCGCCCATTTACTAAGGCTCCATGGGTTCCAAAGGCTGAGGAAGGCCAAGGAGGGACCTTCAAACCCCGTAAGCCATCCGGCACATATGATCGGGGCGGAAATGGTCCCCGCAAAGGCTATTCCTCTAAGTCGGGTGCGAAATTTGGGGATACAAAGACAGCTAGTCAAAGGTTTGGAGCAAAGAAGTTCCAGAGAGCCGCCGGTGGGAAGCCGCCCGCTCGTGGATTAAGTGAGAAACGCGTCGGTTCAGCTCCAAATGCTCGTCCGAATGCGATCACGAAACCTGAGCATGAGGAATAGTCATGAGCAATGCTGTAAGGCAGCGTGAGCGGCCAGTGATAGCAATTGATGGACCAGCAGGGGCGGGGAAAAGCACATTGGCTGCTCATCTAGCGCGAAGTTTCGGCTTTCTCAACCTTGAGACCGGTGCCATGTACCGAGCGCTGGCGTTGAAGGCAATTGAAAACGATTTAGAGTTTGAAGATGAAGCCGCGCTGCTGGTGCTTGCGAAACGCACCCGGATCGCACTTCAACCTCAGACGGAGGGCAATCTCGTGCTGCTGGACGGAATGGATGTTTCGCGAAGGGTGCGCGATACAGATGTCACTGTGGGGGCTTCGCGTATATCTGTACATCCTCGTCTTCGTAGTTGGATGGTAGACCAGCAGCGTCTGATGGGGGTTGGTGGAGGGGTAGTCATGGAAGGCCGCGATATCGGTACGGTTGTCTTCCCGGCTGCGGAGGTAAAGATCTTTCTGGATGCCGCCCCGGAGGTACGAGGAAACCGACGTTATAAGCAGGGAGGTCCTCCACAGGGCCAGATCACTGAAGAGGCGATTCTTCTAGAGTTGAAGGAGAGGGATGAGCGCGACCGAAACCGGACAGAATCGCCGCTAAGGCCAGCAACCGATGCGGTGATCTTGGACTCGACGGGCATGACGCTCGAAGAGGTATTGACTGCTGCCGAGGACATTGTAAGAAGCCATTTGCAACTGGCGAAACTGCACTAGAAACTGTGCAATTATGACTTTCGCAAATTTTTCGGTTGAAAATTTGCCAATCGTGCTAACATTTCTCCATCGTTTGAAACAGATTGGTTTCTGCAAGGATATCGAGCCGAAGCTCCGATTTGGATTGAGCGTCAAAGTCAATCACACAAGGATTTGCGAGACATGGAACAGGGAACAGTGAAGTGGTTCAACGACGCCAAGGGTTTTGGCTTCATCAGTCGGCAG
>Ga0302154_10002417_pt1 | contig 14279 bp, 11 predicted proteins | sample I_Bog_N2_3_FD_193507 | JGI IMG/M metagenome (GOLD analysis project Ga0302154, IMG submission 193507) | Peat permafrost microbial communities from Stordalen Mire near Abisko, Sweden - I_Bog_N2_3 | ecosystem: Environmental > Terrestrial > Soil > Wetlands > Peat | place: Sweden: Abisko, Stordalen...
CGACGCACTCAGCTAAAATCACGCGGCGAGACCTTAGAACGCGCCAGGGGCCGGCGAGTGCCGGCCCGGGGGGCATCGGGGGGCCGTGCCGCCCCGATCTCAAAGGGGGCCGTGCCGCCCCGATCTCAAAGAAACTATAGCTGCATAAAGCGAATCTTAGGGACCGATGATCGACAACGAGTCCATGACGAGCCTGATCCGGCGGACCCTGCCGGACGCACAGGTTGAAATCTTCGATATGACCGGCACCATGGATCATCTGAGCGTGTTGGTCCGGAGCGGAGCCTTCCGGGGCGTTCCGTTGCTCGACCGGCACCGCATGGTCGAAGCCGCGGTCAAAGAAGCCCGTGACGACGGGCGCCTGCACGCGATGTCCCTACGCACCGAAATCCTGGAGTAACGAGCACGATGTCAGTCGACGAAATCCGTCAGCAAATCGAGAGAGAAATCGGGGAGCACAAGATCCTCGTCTACGGGAAGGGCACGAAGGACATGCCGCGCTGCGGCTTCACCGCGGAGACGATCCAGTTCTTCGATAGCTTCGGCTATCCGTACGAAGTGCTCGACGTGCTCGAGAACATGCCGAAGCGCGAAGTGCTCGCGCAAATCACCGACTGGCCGACGCTGCCCAAGGTGTTCATCGGCGGCAAGTTCTACGGCGATACGGATATCCTCGGCCCGATGCACGAGAGCGGCGAACTCAAGACGGTGCTCGCGGAAACCTTCGCCGGCCAACCCGAGCCCGCGCCGGTCATCAAGCTGCGCTAGCGCACGCGTTGCTGACGCTCTTCGAACCCGGAAACGAGGCGGCATGGCTCGCCTCGTTTCCGTTTTCCGTGGAAGTCCGGCCGCGGTACTGCGAGTGCGACGGTCAGGGCCACGTCTCCAACGTGGTCTATCCCGCGTACCTCGAGCTCGGGCGGCTGCAGTTCTTCAAGGCGGCGAACGATCCCGAGCCGCACGACTTCGCGTTCCAGCACGTCACGGCGGAACTCGAGCTACGCTACCTGGCCGCGTGCTTTTACGACGAGCCGCTCGACGTGCGCTCGCGCCTCGCGCGGCTCGGCGGATCGAGCGCGACCATGGAACAGGCGATCGTGGGCGCCGACGGAACGCTGCGCGCGATCGCGCGCATGGCGCTCGTGCGCTCGCGCGAGGGCCGCGTCGCGCCGTGGACCGACGCGCAACGCGCGGCGCTCGAACGGTTCGAGAAGCGCGCGCTTACGCGGTAACGGGGGCGCGCTTGCGCGGCGGCGGCGCGCCGTGCGGATCGGCGAACGCGCCGGCCGGCGAACGCATCACGGCGTCGAGTTCGTCGGCGGAGAGCTCCTGCGAATAGTCGCGCGCGGCCGGCACCATGCAGAAGAATCCGAACGACTCCGCGCCCCGGTTCACGAACTGGTGCGGCTCCCACGGCCCGACGTAGACCACGTCGTGCTGCTTGATCTCCGTGACGCTCGTACCCACGATCGCGTGACCGACCCCGTGGCCGACGATCACGAAGTGCTCGTGCTCGTGTTTCTCCAGCCGCGTCACGGCGCCGGCGGGCACTTCGAAATAGCGCACTTCGCTCGTCGGGCCGGACTCGCACGGGTCGTCTTTGCGCGAGCCCACGAGGGTATGCCGCACCACGGCGGTCTGCTCGCCGGGCACGTAGCCCTCGCGCTCGACGCCGTCCCAACCCACTGCGTTCTTGACCACAACCATATCCGAACGTACGACCGGGCGCGCCGCGCTCCGGTTGCAGCGGGTTTGCGCGGCCCGCGGTCGTAGCAGACCAGCACGATGATCCAGTATTGGCTCTTCAAGAGCGAACCGGATACCTTCGGCTTCGACCGCCTCGAACGCGAGGGACGCACGGAGTGGAGCGGCGTGCGCAACTACCAGGCGCGCAACTTCATGAAGGCGATGCAGCTCGACGACCTCGGCTTCTTCTACCACAGCAGCACGAAGGAGCCGGGAATCGCCGGCATCGTGCGCGTCGTGAAGACGGCCTATCCGGACTTCACCGCGCGCGAACGCGGCGGCGACTATTTCGATCCGCGAGCGACCCTCGAGAACCCGATCTGGGAAATGGTCGACGTGGCCTTCGAACGGCGCCTGCCCCGTTACGTTACGCTCGCCGAACTTCGCGCAGAACCGAAGATCGCCGCGACGATGGTCTTGTTGCGCAAAGGTTCGCGGCTCTCGGTGCAGCCCGTGCACAAACGCGAATGGGACATCATTCTGAAGATCGCCGAACGGCCCGCGCGCTAGAAGAGTTGGCCGAGGATCTCGTAGGTGATTCGGCCGCCTTGGTTGCCGTAGGCGAGGTTGAAGCGGAAGCCCTTGTACATGATGCCGGCTCCGGAGTCGGCACGCCACGCGAAGCTCGCTGGGGCGAACGGTTGGTTTCCGCCGCGCACACGGCTCGCGGCGGTCTCGCTGAAGAGGATGAATTTTAGCGGGCCCGGGCGGCCGTCGGCGATGCGAAACTCGCCTTGGATCAGATCGGTGTCGGTCCCGCAGGTGGCTTTGGCGTAGCCGAACGTGTAAGCGCAGAGGAGGCTGCTCGTTGGAAGTACGCCGCCCGTTCGCGTAAGCGCTCCGTGAAACACGAGGGTCGACGAACCGATGCGGTTATATTGCGCCGCGTCAGCGATGATCGAGCGAGACTCAGTGGACGCGCCGAGCCCGCCGATCGAGTCGAAGGCCTCGACGCGATATTGAAGATAGCAGTGCGGCGGATACCATTCCGTTGGCGATACCGGGCAGTGGTGGGAAACGCCGGCTTCGAGCGTCGTGTTTCGCACCGGGTGGTAGAACGTGTCGTCGAGCGAGGGGGCCGTGATGTAGGTGGGGTGCGCACTCGTCGAGCGGGTATTCTTGAGACCGAACTCGACTTGTGTCCCGTTGTTCCCGCGTACCAGATAGACGACTTCGTTGCCGGTGAGCCAGCTGTAGACGTCCTCCGTCACCGGCTCGCTCGCGCGAAACACGCCGCGCGCACCGACCGTGTTCACGATCAGATCGCCCTCCCGGCCGGATGTGGGATCGACCCAGAGCGGTTTCGTGTAGACGATCCGCGCGAGTTGCGCGCGCAGCGCGACTTGCGAGTACGACGACAGCGTAGCGCCGCTGCTATCGAGCGGACGCGACGTGAACACCCAACCGAAGCCTTCGATCGGGATCGTGAGCGGCTGATCGCCGTAGAACGGATGGTCGGTCGTCTCGAAAAACTTGCCCAGCACGATCCAGTGGAGCGCGACGCTCGTGGACCCGGGATGGTGTCGGATCTCGAGACGCGTTCGTAGCCCCGCAAGCTTCGCGAGATTCGTAAAGTCGCGGTCGACCGCGGTCTGTTCCAACACGTCGCCGGCGTGTAGCGAGAGGTAACGTGACGCCACTTCGCGATCGGTGACGCCGTACGTTTCGATCGACACGTCGTCGATCCGCGCGCCTTGGTCGGCCGCGGACACCTGCGGAGGCCCGTCCGGTGCCGCGAGCGCCGGCGCGCCGCCGAACGCGACCGATGCGAGCATCGTCAAGAAAGCGGTAGCGACGACAAACCGCCGCAGCGAGCCTTCGCCGGTCAGTGATGAGAATCCACGGAAAACCACGTGAAACCAGCCTCGCGGGGAATCCAGCCGCAGACGGTGCCGCCGGGTCGTTGCTTTAAACGCCCGAGCCCACCGTTGTGTTTCGCGTCGAGGGCGCCGACCGCACCAAGGTAACGTTCGCCCGCCGACACTCTGCCGTAGCATCGATCGCGAGTGCGCAACACCGGGAAAATCACGGATTACGAACGAGCAGTACGCTCATCCCTCACTCTCACGGTATTCAGTTGACGTGGTTTGTTGTAGGCTTGCTTAGTGGGAAACGCGCGCGGCTCATCCAACGGCGTGCGGGAGCCGAAGACGACGCGGATCGGCGGAGTCGCAGCGAAAGCGTTGCCTTCCACGCAGCCTCGAGGCGCGGAGACCGTCAGCGTCATCGTTCGCGACGGTAGCCTTCCGGAAGCCACGACCGAAGAGGCGGCAAAGGTGCTCGTCGAGCATCTGTTCGCTCAGAACGACGTGGTGATTAGCGGCATCTCGTATGCCGTGAGCTACAAGTTGGCCGAGGGACCGACCGGCGGCGACATCGTGGACCTCTATCAGTACGACAACGATTCGATCGCGTTTTCGATCGCCGACATCTCCGGGAAGGGTCCTCACGCCGCCGTGAACGCCGCGCTCATCAAGTTCGGCCTGCGCGCTTACTCATCCGAAGGGTTGACGCCGGAGCGCGTCATTCGCGCAATGGATCGACTCTATCTCGAGAACAACGCCTTCGAAAAGATCGATTCGTTCGCGAGCGTGTTTTTCGGGATCGTCGACCCCACCCGGCGGCTGATGACGTACACGAACGCGGGACACGAGCCGGTCGTGCTCGTTTTCCCCGACGGTTCCTCGAGAATTCTTATCCCGACCGCGCCCCTCGTCGGCGTTTTCGACGACGAGCATCATCTCTTCAGACAATCGTTCGCCGACCTGCCGGCCGGTACGCTCTTCGTCGGAGCGACCGACGGTGTCACCGAAGCGCGCAACGCGGCCGGCGACCTCTTCGGTATGGAACGTTTCGTCGCCGCCGCCGTGGCGAACCGCACGTTGCCGGAGGCCGAAATCGTGCGCACGATCATGGAAGACGTGCAAGCATTTTGCCTTGGTAATCGCCGCGACGACATCGCGCTCACGGCCGTTCGGTTCCTGTAGCTCCGCAAAGCGTGCCGTTTGGGCTGCAGCGTCGTCGGGAACGTCATCGCCTCTAACGTCGACGAAGTAGCTCCGATTACGGGAGATCATCCATGATTTCAACGGTGTTGCGAAGTTTGGGGCGATGCTACCGTGGAGCGACCGCGCAAAGGACCGTTGTGATCCCAAAATATCGGCGTCGCGTCGTCGTCCCCACGTTCGCTTGGGAGCTGCTGTGCGGTTGCGCGTCGCACGCGCCGCCGCCGAGCGGTCCCCCGCCGGTCAGCGTCGCTACCGGCATCGTCACGCGCGGCGATCTTTCGACCTACGTGACCTTCGATGGGCAGATTTCGCCGCTCTACCAGACGACCTTGAGCACGGCCGAAGCGGGGACCGTCGCCTCGATCGCGGTCACCGAGGGCCAGTTCGTTCACGCCGGCCAGTTGCTCGCGTCCCTCGACACGTCACAACTGCAGGCGCAACTGCGGGCGAACGGGGCAGCGGTCCGAGAGGACGCGGCACAGCTCGTCCACAGCAACGTCGCCGCCCCGGTCAACTCGCAGCAATACACGTCGGCCGTCTCCCTTGCGAAATACAATCTCCAGACCGCGGTCAACGCCGTGAACACGTCGCGCTCGTCGATGCTCAGTGCGCAGTTGACCGAGCGGGGCGATCAGCAGTTGGCGGCACAAGGGTACGTCTCGGAGACCACGTACAAGCAGGCCGTCGCAGCCTACGTCTCGTCGCGAGAAACGCTGCGCACGAACCTCCAGGATTTGCCGGCGGCGCAATCCGCCGTGCAGACCGCGATTACAAACACCAACCAGCGCGCGGAAGATCAAGCGACGATCGCGCAAAACCAAGCCGGTCTCGATGCGGCGCGGGCCAACGTCGAACTGCTGCAGGCCGAGATCGTACAGTCGTCGATCGTGGCGCCCTTCGACGGACAGGTCACGCAGCGTTTGCTCGACCCCGGCGCGTACGCCGGCGCCAATACGGCGATCCTCGAGATTTCCCAAGTCTCGACCGTGTACGTCGTCGCGAACGTACCCGACGTCGATCTCCCGTTCGTCGCTCTCGGGAAGCCGATGACGTTCACGACGCCGAGCCTGCCGGGGCGCACGTTCCACGGCCGCGTGTTCGACGTCAACACGACGCCGACATCGGGCACGCTCAGCTACCGAGTCCGGATGTTACAACCAAATCCGGGCCTGCTCTTACGCGGCGGCATGCTCGTCGAAGTAACGGCGGTGCGCGCGCACAGCGACAACGTGCTCCGCGTGCCGAACGCTGCGGTCGTCTCGGGAACGGCAGGCCAAGGCATCTTCACGATCGTCGGCGGAAAGGCGAAGCGAATTCCGGTGTCCGTCGGCTTGCAGACCGACGCGCTCACCGAAGTCCGCGGGCCCGGCCTCACCCCGGGGTCGCAGGTCATTACGTCGCAACCAACGGGTTTGCAAGACGGCGCCACGGTCGTTACCCCGGCGACCGCGCACGTCGCGGCCAAATAATTGTTCCTGCGCGCGTTCGTCGAGCGCCCGATCTTCTCGGGTGTCATCGCAGCCCTGATCCTGCTCGCGGGCGCCGTTTCGATCCCGACGTTGCCGATCGACGAATACCCGACGATCACGCCGCCGCAAGTCACGGTTACGAGCACCTACATCGGAGCGGACGCCGCGACGGTCGAGTCCGCCGTGACCAATCCGCTCGAGGAACAGATCAACGGCGTCCAGGGCATGCAATACGTGTCCTCGACGTCGTCGAACGCGGGCGTCTCGACAATCGTCATCACGTTCGACCCCTCGCGCGACGTCGATGCGGCGGCGGTCGACGTGCAGAATCGCGTGCAAGACGCGCAGGGGCAACTGCCGTCGAGCGTCACGCAAAGCGGCATCAACATCACGAAATCCGGCGGCACGTTCGTGATGGCCATCGCCTTCGCGTCCACCGATGCGAGCGTGACGCCCCTCATATTGAGTAATTACCTCGATCGGAACGTGAAGGACCCGCTACTGCGGGTCGACGGCGTCAACGCCGTGCAGATATTCGGCGAACGCCGCTACGCGATGCGGATTTGGCTCGACCCTCGGAAAATGGAATTCTATGGGCTGGGCGCGAGCGACGTGACCACGGCCGTGGCGAACCAGAACGTCGAAGTGCCGGCCGGTCAATTGGGCGCCGAACCGGCCCCGGCCGGGCAGCGAGAGACGATCAACGTGCACGTGCCGGGGCAACTCGCCGACCCGGCCGCGTTCGCCGCCATCGTCGTGAAGCACGGCGCGAACGGCTCCATCGTGCGGCTGTCGCAGGTCGCTCGGATCGACCTCGGTGCCCAAGATTATGCGTCGGACCTCCGCTTCGATCGCAAGGCGGCGCTCGGCATGGGCATCACGCTCAACAGCGGCGCCAACGCCCTCTCGGTCGTCCAAGCCGTCCGCGCGACGCTCGATCGCCTCAAACCGACCTTTCCGTCCGGCGTCTCGTACAGCGTACCGTACGACACGACGCTCTTCGTGAGCGAGTCGCTGCGCGAAGTTCTCATCACGCTGGGGATCGCGATCGCTCTCGTCATCGCTACGATCTACCTTTTCTTGCAAGACTGGCGTACGACGCTGATTCCGGTCATCACGATTCCGATCGCGCTGATCGGCACGTTCGCGTTCGTCAAAGTTTTCGGTTTTTCGATCAACACGCTCGTCCTCTTCGGCATCACGCTCGCGACGGGACTCGTCGTCGACGATGCGATCGTCGTCATCGAGAACATCTCACGCGTCATTCGCGATTCGAAGGATATGAACCGGCGCGACGCAACGGTCGAAGGCCTGAGCCAAATCGTCGGCGCCGTGATCGCGACCTCGATCGTCCTCCTCGCCGTGTTCATCCCGACCTCGGTGATCCCCGGAACGACGGGCGCGATCTACAAGCAGTTCGCGCTCACGATCGCGTTTTCGATTGCCATCTCTGCCGTCGTCGCGCTGACGCTGACGCCAGCGCTCGCCGCACTCTTGATGGGCGAGGAAGGCGAGCCGCGATTCTTCGTCTTCCGTGCGTTCAATGCGGGGCTCGCGCGCGTGACCTCATTATACGGGAAATTGCTCGGTGCCATCGTGCGCCTGCGTTATCTCGTGGCCGGCGGCCTCGCCGCGCTGCTCTTGCTCACATACCTGCTCTTCATCGCGCTACCGACCGGTTTCTTACCCGACGAGGATCAGGGAATTCTGATCTCGACGCTCCAAGCGCCCGACGGCGCGTCGATCAACGTGACTGAAGACGCGATCCATCAACTCGAGAACGCGGCGTTCCGCAATCCGAACGTGCAGGGCGTTTTTGCGGTGTCCGGATATTCGTTTGCCGGCGCCGCGACGAATCAAGGCATCGTCTTCTTACAGCTCAAGCCCTGGGGCGAACGCAAAGGCGCTGCGGCTTCGGCGCAGGGCGTGATCGACGACCTCGCGCCGCAAGCTGCCGCGATCCCGCAGGCCTCCGTCTTTCTGTTCAACCCGCCTTCGATTCCGGGCCTGGGCACGACGGGCGGCTTCGATTTCGAACTCGAGGACTATCAGTCGGGCCCGCTTGCCGAGCTGGGCGCGGCATCCGGCACCCTGCTCGGAGCGGCCAACCGCGACCCGAGCCTCTCGCGCGTGTTCACGACGTTTCGCGCCTCGGGTCCCGAAATCGAAGCCGTCGTAAACCGCGCGCAGATCTCGCAGCTCGGCGCCTCGATCCCCGACGTGTTTAGCGACATCTCGACGGCCATCGGCAGCGACTACGTCAACGACTTCACGTACAACGACCGGACCTACCGCGTCTACGTGCAGAACGATGCACAGTTCCGCAGCCAAACGCTCGACCTCTCGCGCATCGCGGTGCCGAACGTCGCCGCCAACTCCGTCGCGGCCACGGGCCAGACATCGACAAACCCGAGTACGGGCACGACGACTGCGGCCTCGATCGGCTCCGGGACGGCCACCGTGCCGCTATCGAGCATCGTCGCAATCTCCCGGGGCACGGCCGCGCCGTCGATCACCCATTACAACCTCTATCGGTCGGTCGAAATCCAGGGCAGCTCGTCGTCCGGGCACAGTTCGGGCCAGGCGATCGCCGCCATGGAAAATCTGACGAACCACCTCTTGCCGTCCCGCTTCCACTTTCAGTGGACCGGCATCTCGCTCGACGAGACGCAATCGGGGGCAACGACGCTCATCATCTTCGCACTCGCGCTGACGATCGTCTACCTGGTGCTCGCGGCGCTCTACGAAAGCCTCGGCGATCCGCTCGTCATCTTGCTTTCCGTGCCGGCCGCGTTGCTCGGAGCGATCGGTTCGCTCTTGCTTCGGCATATCACGAGCGACGTCTACGCTCAGATCGGATACGTCATGCTCATCGGACTGGCCGCGAAGAACGCGATCCTGATCGTCGAGTTCGCGATCCAACAGCGCGCGGGTGGGAAGAGTCCCATCGAGGCCGTCATCGCTGCCGCGCAGACGAGACTGCGGCCGATCCTGATGACGTCGGTCGCATTCATCGCCGGCTTGATGCCGCTCGTGTTCGCGAGCGGCGCCGGCTCCGCAAGCCGCATTTCACTTGGCACCGCGGTCGTCGGCGGCATGCTCGTCTCGACGGTCGTGAACCTCATCGTCGTTCCCGCGATGTACGTCATCATCGACGAAATCGGCGCGCGCCTCGCGCGGCTCGGTGGGCGCGGCGCCGCATCCTCCCCCGCGCAACCGGCGCCCGCGAAATGACGCGCCGTAGCGGCTTTCTCGCGGCGCTCGCAGCGACCGCACTCGTGCCCGGACGCGTCGCGGCCGCGACGGCCGGGCTAGCCGAGGACACCCCGCCGATCCCGCCGCCGGTCTCCCACGCGCTGGTCATGACCGGGGGCGGCGCACGCGGCGCTTACCAGGGCGGCCTCGTCGCCGGCATGGCGAGCCGCGCCGGCATCGCGGACGGTCAGGTGCTGCCTCCCTACGGCCTCGTGTGCGGCACGTCGGTCGGCGCGATCAACGCCTGGTTCGTCGCAACCGGCCAGTACGCGGCCCTGCGCGACGCGTGGCACGCGATCGCCGCCGCGAACGTTATCGAGTTGAAGTCGAAGTACACCACGCTCGAACAGCCCCACGCTTTCATCGCCGTGCGGATCCGCGCCGCGCTCCGCCTCGCCGCCGGCGTGTTCAAGAACGAAACCGGGGTCGCTCGCAGCGAGCCGCTCATGGCGTGGCTCACCAAACACATCGACCCGAGCCGCCCCGTGCTGATGCCCCTCGTCTGGGCGGTCACGAATCTCACGACGCAGTCGCCCGAGTATTTCTACAGACTACCGCCTTCTCTCGACGGCCCGCAGTCGGCCGAAATGCGACGCCTCTTCCAGTTGACGCTCGGGCCGACGGCGCTCATCCGCGAGGCGACGGATTCGATCTTACTCCAGTCGCTGCTCGCCTCGACCGCGATTCCGGTCGTCTTCGATCCCGTGCCCCTAACGATGGCGGACGGCAGCCAAGGCTTCTACGTCGACGGCGGCGTTGCGAGCAACGCATCGATCTTGATCGCCCGCATCTTCGCGAAGAACATCGACGTCGTGCTCGTCGATCCGCCAAGCCAACGGGAAACGTTCCGAAACGTCTTCGAGATCGTCATGGGCGCCTACCAAACGATGCAACGCCAGATCCTGGAAACCGAGATGCGCGACGTTTATTTCGAATCCCTCGAAAGGCGCGCGCGTCACGCGCTCGCGCCGAGCGCGCAAGCCGAACTGCAAAGTGGCTCTTCGAATAGCGAGGTGCTCGCTCGCGATCTGCCGATCGTCAATCTCGCTTACACGCGCCCCGAGCGACAACTCCCCGCAGACATCACCGCCTTCGACCGCCAAGACAAGATCGACGAAACCTTCGCCATCGGCGAAGACGACGGCGCCCGCGGCTTCACCCCCTACGAATGGAACACGTTCCGCCTCTAATTCCCACCCAAGCCCACGCTTCGAAGGGCCCGTCCTTCGACAAGCTCAGCATGACACTGCACACCGTTGTAAAACTGAATGATTCTGTCACCTGAGCCGGTCGAAGGGCGCCTATTGCACGTTCGGCTGGGCGGCGTGCGGTGCGGTTTCGGAAAAACGCTCACCGGCGGAAGCGTATAGCAGACGTACACAACCGCGTTTTTCCGGGACCGCAGCGTGCGCCGCCCCACGCGTAACATCGCCGGCGTAACGAGAAACGGAGGCGAGCGCCCGGAATCGATCCGGACGCTCGCGGTGTGTCGTTATTTACGAACGAGGGTTAGTGGCCGCCGAACTTCTTTTCCACGACGAAGCGGAAGAGACGCGGGCCGACCACGTTGGCGTTGGTGAGACCGGTTTGGCCGTTGACGAGCGGCACGCCGACGCCGCCGTCCTCACCGACCGTCGAGCCGCTGAAGGCGTTGAACAGGTTGTCGACGGAGACTTGGAACGAGTACTGGTCCGGGAACGGGATCCGCACCGACGCGTCGCCGATGAAGAACGCCGGCACGTTGTACGAGTTGTTCGGCCCGAGGTACTGGATACCGAGTTCCACGAGTCCGCCGCGCGCCGTGCGATAGTGCATCTCGCCGTAGGCTTGCGAGTACGGGATCGCGTGGTTGTTGACGGAGTTGAAGTTGCTCCCCGCGCCGTTGGCCGAGTTACCGTTGGAACCGCTCGTGCCGCTGCCCTGGAAGTTCACGCCCGAGATGATTCCGAGGTTCGTGTTGAACGCGGTGCAGCTGAGACCGACGCCGCTCGCGACCGTCTTGCTGTACGTGCAGGGCGAGATGTCGTACGGATACGCCTGCAGTAGCGCGCCCTGGGTCGTGAAGCCGAAGCCGACGGCCGGGTCGCGCTTGATCGAGAGTTCGATGCCGTCGTAGCGGGCGTTGTCGAGGTTGAGCGAGGTCGTGGTGAAGAGCGGCACCGTCACCGCGGTCACGCCGGCGGAGCACGGCGGGAGTTTGGACGTTCCCGACGGGCAGAGCGTGACCGTCCCGTTCGAGAAGACGGCGCCGGAGACGAACTGGTTCTTCACGTTGTTCAGATAGAGGTCGGTCGAGATGATCGTTTTCTTGTCGGAACCGAGCCGGAAGTCCGCACCGACGTCGTAGCCGAACGAGGTCTCGGCCTTGATGCCGCCGAGGTTCTGGCTATCGGTCGCGTACGTGCCGCTCGAGGCGAGCGTGTACGACGGCGGCCCCGAGTTGAGCAGCGCCAGGTACGGCGGCGCGAGAGACGAGCCCGCCGAGGCGCGCAGCGACACGTCGGGCGTCGCGCGGTACGTGAGGCCGAGACGGCCGTCGTACTGGCTGTCGTTCGTCGTGATGAACGACGCGGCGCCGTTGTTCGTGAACTTCTGCTCGTAGTTGTCGAGGTAGTTCGACAGCTCCACGTTCAGCTTGTCGCCGAAGTTGAAGATGCCGCGCGCGAGATAGGTGGTGTAGCGGACGTTCGAGCCACCGTAGACGGTGAAGCTCTGGCTCGGCGGGGTGAAGGTGCCGCCCGTACCCGGCGAGTTGCCGGAGAACGAGTAGGAATCGGTGTTCGCGTTGGTCTGGTCGAACGAGAACGTGAGCACGTCGCCGTTCGAGGGGAGGAAGTGATCGTACTCGATCGACCCGCCGTGAAGCTTGTCTTCTTCGGTCGATTCGTAGTACTGGTTGCTCGCCGGTAGCGTGATCGTCTGGGTCTGACCGTTGAACGTGACCGGCGTCTTCACGCCGCCGTTCACGAGCGTCAGCGTTCCGTAGATCTGCGCCGGAAACGAGAACGTTCCGTCGGGATTGCCGTTGCCTTCATACTGCAGGCGGTTGATCGACGCGGCGTAGTAGCGACCCAGAATGGTGTCGCTCCCGAGCGTCGTCTTCACTTCGCCCTGGAAGATCGGCTCGTTGTTGATTTCGTAGTAGTCGTTGGGATAGGTGTTCTGGAAGACCGTCACCGTCTGCCCCGACGCGAGCGTCGTTCCCGCGTAGGTCGCGCCGGGCACGAAGCTGTCGCCGATCGTGTAGGCGTGGTTGCCGTTTTGATCCGTGTACGTTTGGCTACCGAGGTAGCTGATCGTCGCCGTGGTGGCGGTCGAGAAGTTGTACTTGATCTTCGCGAGCTCGGTCTTGCTGTTGTAGTCGGTATTGACCGTATCGCAGCAGAAGAGCGCGGTCGCCTGGTTGAACGGGTTGTTGATGTACTGCGGGTTCGTGAGCGCGGTCGTCGTGAAACCGGATTGCGCGAAGCCGTTGATCGACCAGGCGCTCCCGAGCGTCGAGTAGCCCTGCGCGTCCTTGAGCGGCCCGGGCGTTCCGTCGAGCGCGTAGTCGAACACGAAGCCGAGCTTCTTGTTGATGGTGTCGGACACACGGAAGTTCGAGAACTGGCCGCCTTCGGAGTCGAGGCCGTAGTCGACCTGGCCGGTCAGCGTGGGCGTGGGATCGAGCGTCCGGAAATTGACCGTTCCGTTGATCGCGTAATAGGTCTCCGGCGCATTGGCCCCGGGGCCCTTGATGACTTCGACGTCTTGCAAGACGTACGAGTTGAGGAACGTCGTCACATAGTCGCCGAAGCTCTGCACGGAGAGTGGGTGGCCGTCGATCAGCGACGCGGTTTCGAAGCCGAGACCGCCGCGGATCGAGGGGAACGTGATGTTGCCGGGCGAGGCATTGTTCGCGCTCGTGCCCGGATGGTCGACCACGATGCCCGGCGTCTGATCGAGGATGCGCTGCACCTGGATCTGGCCTTGGTCCGCGAAGGTTTGGTTCGAGATCGTCGAGACCGAGGCGGGCGACGTGTTGAACGTGCTGCCGCCGCTCGAGACCGAGACGCGACCGATCTCCTTGAGCGAGCTGAACGTGAGCGCGGTGAGCGTCACGTTCGCCGTGCTCGACACACCGGCCACGACGGGATACTCGGAGAGGCTCGCCTGGTCGAAACCGGACTTCGCCGCGACGAGCTGATAGATGCCGGGGGGGAGCACGAGGGTGTAGAGGCCGTTCGCGTCGGTCTGGGTCGACTTGGTGACGGCGCCGGTCGCCGTGATCGAGACGCCCGCTTGCGCGACGCCGGAGTTGTCCTTGACGACGCCGGACACCGTGCCCGTGGTCGCGGCGGGGGCGCTGGGCGCTTGGGCGAGCTTGTCGTCCGCCGTGGCTGCCGCCACGCACAGAGGTCCGGCAGTCACGGTGAGAACGAGCAAAAACGTCGCGGCGCGATAGATGTTGCGCACGAAGATCTCCTCAGTGAAAAGGCGAGAGGCATGCTTTGACGCCGACTCGACTATACCTAGAGCAAGCTTATGCCTGGTTTAACTTTCGCCTAAGGCTCTTCAGGGACGACTCTGACTAGAGTGCCTTGGCCGCCTCCAGGAGAGCGGAATGGGCGCTGAAGAGCGGCTCGCCCGGCTCCGGGATGCGCCGGACGTAGGTCCCGTCGGAGCGGAGGTAGCGCGTCTTGGCATTATCGTGGTCGAGCGTATCCAGGATCCCGGTGCAGATGTAGTCCCGCAGGGCCGGATCGAGGACCGGGACGACCGTCTCGACCCGACGGTCGAGATTCCGGCCCATCCAGTCGGC
>Ga0302154_10002427_pt1 | contig 14252 bp, 16 predicted proteins | sample I_Bog_N2_3_FD_193507 | JGI IMG/M metagenome (GOLD analysis project Ga0302154, IMG submission 193507) | Peat permafrost microbial communities from Stordalen Mire near Abisko, Sweden - I_Bog_N2_3 | ecosystem: Environmental > Terrestrial > Soil > Wetlands > Peat | place: Sweden: Abisko, Stordalen...
GCGCGTAACCGAAGAGACGAAGAACATTTTGGTGGAGGCTGCGTGGTTCGACCAGGCGGCGATTCGTGCGAGCTCACGGCGGCATGGATTGCATACGGATGCCAGCCATCGGTTTGAACGCGGCGCGGATTTTGATGCGGCTCCCATTGCGAATCACCTTGTGACACGCATGGTGGTGGAACAAAGCGGCGGCGAGGTGGTGGGGCCGCTGGTGGATGTCGTGGTGCCAGAGATTGCGGCGAAGACAGCGGAGCGTGCGGCGATTTCGTTGAAGGTGAGCGAGGTGCAGCGGCATCTGGGGACGACCGCGGACGGGTTGGGCGTTGGCGAGGGGGTGGTGGCGCAGTATCTGAGTGCGCTGGGATGTGGGTTCACGCAGACGGCTTCGGGTGAGTATGCCGTGAAGCTGCCGAGCTGGCGGCTGGACCTTGAACGCGAGATCGACCTGATTGAAGAGGTCGCGCGCGTGTATGGGTACAACCGGTTTGCGGATACGCTGCCGAGTTTCGCGGGCGCGGTGGTTGAGTTGCCCCACGTTGAGCAGGAGCGGACGATTCGCGAGACACTGCGTGCGCTGGGATTTACGGAGGCGGTGTCGAGTACGTTTGTGTCGTCGGAAGAGGCTGAGGTGTTTGGCGGTGGTGGCGTGGCGATAGGGAATCCGCTGAGTGCGGAGGCAGGGATGCTGCGGCCGTCGCTGGCGCCAGGTATGGCGACGATGCTGGCGCTGAACCTGCATCGCGATGTGAGTAGTGTGCGGCTGTTTGAGCTTGGGACCGTGTTCCACCCCAGCAGCCAAAGAACGTCTGCCGGGGACCCCGGCTTTGGCGGGTCGACGGCGGAGGTGACGGAGCGGGTGGGGCTGGCGTTGGGCGCTACTGGTGCGGCTGTTGCCACGTCGTTGTATAAGGCTGAGGATGCGCTGTTCTACGAGGTGAAGGGCGCGGTTGAGGCGCTGCTGGCCAAGTTTGTTGGCGCGGTGACGTTTGAGCCAGAGGGGCTGCCGGGTTGGATTGCGGCGGGTCGCGGCGCTCGCGTGTTACTAGAGGGCGAGGCTGTTGGCGTGTTTGGTGAGTTGAGCGCCGCGGAGTTACAGGCGCGGAAGTTGCGGCAGCCTTGCGTGATTGCCGCGATGGATGGGCAGAGGTTGTTCGACGCGGCGCTGCGGCAAGCGGTGTCGAAAGATTTGTCGCGGTTTCAGGCGGTGGAGAGAGATTTTTCGTTTGTGTTTCCGGATGCCGTGACATGGGGTGCGATTGATGCTGCGCTGCGCGGGGCTGGTTCGGGGCTAAAAGCGGACGAGCTGCGGAGTGTTCGGCCGGTGGAGATCTTCCGCGATGCGAAGGGCAAGGCGGTTGCAGCCGGATCGTATTCGCTGCTGCTGCGCGCGGTGTTTCAGTCGATGGAGAGAACGCTGACGGATGACGAGATTACTCGATGGACGGAGTGGGTGGTGGCGCAGTTGACGGGGTTGGGTGGAACGCAGAGAGCGTGAGGAGTTCGCCGCGGGCGCGGGGCGGATGGAACGTGGAGATGGGCGGGAGCGGTCGGGCTTTGCCCGATACCCACTCATGACGATGAGCCCGTCATGAATGGGGCACTCGGGATTTTCGAACGCGGCGGAATAAAGGGGATTCATTAAGGTACCTCTGCGGTACACACACATCCTTCCTCAACGCACCGTCCTATACTTCGAGTAGAGGGCGTGTTTGCGCCGCCAAGGAGTTGTCTATGGGATCCGCAAGTATCAGTGTCGATGAGTTCCAGGCGCTGGAGCAGAAGGTACTGCAGACGGTCGAGCTGATCAAGAGAGAGCGCGAGGCCAGGGCTGTGGCCGAGACTCAGGTGGCTGCCGTGAAGGCGGAGCTCGCGGCGAGCAGGGAAGAGCTAGATTCGCGGGGTAAGGAGATTGTTGCATTGCGGCAGGAGCTGGCAGCTTCCGGCGATGCGGCTGCCGAGGTGCAGACCCTGCAGCGAGAACGCGAGGCGGTTCGGCTGCGCGTGGAAAAGATGCTGGCGAGTATTGACGAGATTATCTAGCGGGACTATTTAAAAGGATTGCTCCAAGCGTGCGCGTGAAGGGCAATCGGCAGGAGATGGAGTGGTAGAGGCACAAACAAGAACGGCGTCGGAGATTTCGCGAGCTCAACTTGAGGCTCACGACATGGGAGCCGTTGTCGTCGATATTTACGACCAGATTTATCAGCTGCGGGGAGTGAACCCGGAGCATATTGAGCGGCTGGCTTCGGTAGTGGACTCGAAGATGCGGGCGGTTTCGTCGCATGGGGCGACGGTGGATTCGCTGCGAGTGGCGGTCCTGGCGGCGCTGAATCTTGCCGATGAGCTGGTGACGTTGCGGGGGAGGTATGAGGCTCTGAGTTCGTCGGTGGAGGCGAGCCGTCAGACGGCGGCGCAGAGCATGGTGCGGTCGAGGGCGGGATCGTTGATGGGGATGCTGGACGAGGTGTTGGACGAGCGCAAAGCGGGATGAAAGACAGGAAATAGGGATCGATGTGGGGCGGTGCCCTGCTTGCGATTCCTTGAAATCCCTTGATTTGACGAGCTATCTGCCGGATGATTGAACCCACGCGAACGTATCGTTCCGTGGGGAGTTCTTCTTGTTTAAGCGAACAGGCTGTCGTTTCGTCCCGGCTGCTCTTTTGGCGTTGGCGGGGATCGCGTGTGCGCAGGGGACAGGAGCCGCATCGGGGTCCGCGGGTGGGTATCGCATGAATCCAGATTTTCTTGCTGCAGTCAGGGTGGCTCGGCTGGCTGAGAGGGAAAAACGCTTTGATACGGCGATCGACGCCTATAAGAAGGCGAATGAGGTTGCCGGCGGACGATGCGTTGAGTGCCTCTCTGGGCTGTATGGCGTGCAGATGAGGAATGGAAGCTACCCGGATGCGCTCGTCACGGCGAAGGCGATGGAGGCGGTCGCGGCGAGTCCCATGGTACGGTCGGTGGCTGCTTACGATCGCGGGCGCGCGCTGGTGGCGAGGGATGGGGATACTCCAAAGCCGGAGCAGATGGAAGAGGCTCGGGCCGCTTTCCGGGAGTCGGTGGATCTGTATCCGGAGAATATGGCGGCACTGTTCAACGAGGGGGAAGTGCTGACGAGGCTGAATCGGACAGAGGAGGCTCGCAAGGATTTTCAATTGTGTTTGAGCCATTTGAAGCCGACGGATGCGGCGTGGTTGCGGGTAAAGCATTTTGCGGAGAATCCTGAGCTGGCGACGCACAAACTGGCTCCGGCGTTTGAGGTGACGTCGCTGGATGGCGCGAAGTTTAACCTGGACGCGATGGGGGGCAAGGTGGTGCTGGTGGACTTCTGGGCGACTTGGTGCGGGCCATGCAATGAGGAGCTGCCCGAGTTGAAGCGGATTGCGAAAGAGTTTGCGGGGCAACCGTTTGTGATGATCAGCGTGAGCTCGGATCAGGATGAGGGGGTATGGAAGGGCTTCGTCGCAAAGCATGAGATGACGTGGGTTCAGTACCGGGATGCGGACCACAAGCTGGCGGATGCGTTCGGGGTTTCGTCGATTCCGCACTACTTCACGATCGATGCGGATGGGGTGCTGACATCGGAGAGGATGGGGGAGGGGTCCGATGTGGAGGTTACCCTGAAGAAGTTGATTGCAAAGGCTGAAGAGGGAAAGGGGCAGATGGGGCAGGTGGGCGCTGGTAAATGAGGCCGAAGGGCTGGGTTGCGGAATCTTCGGTTCCCGGATAGCATCCAAGGCAGGAGACCGGCCTGCAAAGCAGGTACGGGGAATACCGCAGGTTGAACCAATACTCATTGAACAGGGTCCTGACTCGTATAAATGGCTCGGTGTGCTAGGTCCGCCAGTCCGGAAAGCCTAAAGAGCCACGGTCAGGGCCCACCGCTTACAGGCGGGTTCACCTGCGCCTCGCCGTACGGCCCAGTGGGTCGGTCTTTTTAAGTACAGGGGATAGAGTGTAGGGATAGAGCGGGCTGGGGGGCTTGCCCGCGTATGCTCAAGAGGTGAGTGTTTTCTCTCCAACAGCTGTGATTTTGGTGCCGGGCGTGGTGCGCCTCGGGCCGGTGCGGCTGCCGGTGTATGGGCTATTTGCGGCGGTTGGGCTGATTGCGGCGTTATGGTTGAGCTTGAAGACTGCAAAGCTAGTGGGGCTGGCGCCGGAACCGGTTTGGGATGCAGGTTTGTTTGGGGTGGCGGCGGCTTTCGTGATTTCGCGGCTGCTGCTTATCGATGGTGATGTACGTGCGTTCCTGCATGTACCGGTTGCGCTGCTGGCGATGCCTTCGTTTACGTATGTAGGGATGGCGTTTACGGCGTTGGCGGTGTTGGCGTATTTGCGCTGGAAGCGGCTTCCGCTTTTGAAAATTGCGGACGCCTGGGCTCCATGTGCGGCGGCGCTGGCGGCGATGTTGAGCCTGGGACGATTCTTTGAGGGAACAGACTTGGGGATGCCGACTAGCCTTCCGTGGGGGACCGTAGTACCGGGTAGTGCGGGGTTGATGCATCTGCAGCCGGTGGCGATCTATGGGGCGATCGCGTCGGGCTTGCTTGTAGTGGTGCTGATGGGCCTGCTGCAGCGGCGGCCATGGGCCGGATCGGTGGCGGGTGTGGCCTTGCTGGCCGGGGGAGTGGCGAGTTTTCTGCTCGACATGATCACGCAGCCGGTGGAAAGTGGAGGTCGTGGGTGGCTGGATCCCGCGCAGTGGGTTGCCGTGGGTGCGATGCTGGTGGGTGGGTTGCTACTTACGTTTTTGAAGGAGATTGCTTAGATGCCGTCACAGAATATGTTGCCGAAGGGGAAGAGACGCCAGAGCGTGAAGCAGGAATATCGGGCTGCGCGGACGGTGGCGCAGGAGCGGCAGGCGGCTCTTCGAGCGGCGGGAGAAGATGTGGAGTCGCTAGGGCCCGCGCTCTATGACACGGCGGAGTTTACGCCGCATGTGTCTCCGTTTGCGGGGCGGCCGGGCTTGGTGACGAGTGGCCCGAATGGAGGAAAGCATCCGCAGGAGGACGCGGATATGTCCGTGCGGCGGTATGGTGTGCCTAGGCTTTATGTGGAGCCGGAAATTGAACGAGAAATCACGGTACTAGATGACTTGGAAGCCGAGGACGGCGTTCGGAGCTTTGCTGCGGAGGCTGCGGCGGCGGGGATGCGACTCGATGCGTACCTGGCGAAGGCGATCCCGGAGATCAGCCGGGCGCGCGTGGTGCTGCTGATTGATGGCAAGCAGGTAACGGTGGATGGGAAAGAGGGCAAGGCGAAGCAGAAGCTCAAGGGTGGGGAGTTGATTGAGATCGAGGGAGATCCTCGGCCGGCTCCGCTGAATGCTACGCCGGAGAATATTCCTCTGACGATTGTGTATGAGGATGATGACCTGGCGGTGGTGAACAAGCCGGCAGGGATGATGGTGCATGCGGGGTCGGGCGTGCCGGAGCATAATCGCGGGACGCTGGTGAATGCGCTTCTGTTTCACTTTGGCGAGGCGGAGAGGTTGAGTTCGGTTGGCGGAGCATTGCGGCCGGGGATTGTGCATCGGCTGGATAAGCAGACGAGCGGGCTGATCGTGGTTGCGAAGAATGATGTGACGCATCGTGCGCTGGGCGAGATGTTCTCGGAGCGGCGGCTGCGCAAAACCTATACGGCGCTGGTGCATGGCGAGGTTAAGGGCGAGGAAGGGACGATCCAGTTGCCGATCAGTCGCGACCTGGTGCGGCGAATAAGGATGACGACGAAGCGCGCGGGAGGACGAAGCGCGGTGTCGCATTGGAAGGTGCTTGAGCGGGTAAACGGGATGTATGGGAAGTTCACGCTGGTGGAGGTTCGGATTGAGACGGGACGGACGCACCAGATTCGCGTGCATATGCAGGCGATCGGGCATTCGGTGGTGGGCGATTTTCTGTATGGAGCTCCGCATCGGATTCGGCGGGTGGAGATTGTGGGGCGGGGGTTGAAGGCTCGCCCGGCGGTGGAGAGTGGCGAGGACGACAGCTTGAGCCTGGAGAGGAATTTTCTCCACGCGGCGGCTCTGGAGTTTGCTCATCCCCGGACGGGAAAGACGCTGTCCCTGGAGGCCGACCTACCCGAAGAGCTGGGGGGATTGCTGGAGCAGCTTCGCGGGAAGTGAGGCAACAGCGCGAGTCGGCGCGGGGAACGGCAAATTGATACGATGAAAGATATGACACTCAACAAAATTGCGCGATGGGCCGGCGTGTTGGTCGGCGGTATGACGATCGCGCTGGCTGGGACTGCGCAGAGCACTCCGCCGCAACAGCAACCGCAGACTTCGACCACCCAACCATCCACATCCGACCAGCAGAACGCCGGAACACCGCAGCAGCAGCCACAAGCAGGAATGCAGCAGCGGGAGCCCGAGCCGCAGCAGGACACCGAAACGCTGCAGCTATTTTCGCGAGAGGTGGATCTGTTATTCGCGGTGACGGATAAGCACGGAAATTTTGTGAATGGACTGCAGCAGCAGAATTTTGGCCTGCTGGATGATGGCCGTCCTCCGGAGCGCATTATTCGCTTTGTGCAGCAGACGAATCTGCCGTTGCGCGTGGGAATTATGATCGACACGTCGAGCTCGATCCGGCAGCGCTTTACCTACGAGCAGCAGGCTGCGATCGATTTTCTTTTGCAGGTGATGCATCCGGTGGACCGTGCCTTCGTGGAGGGCTTCGATGTGCAGACGGACATCGAGCAGGATTTCACGAACCGCGTCGATCTCCTGGACAGCGGCATCAGTCGGTTGCGGCCGGGTGGTGGAACGGCACTATATGACTCGCTGTACAAGACGTGCCGTGACCAGATGCTGACCTTGCGGCAGACAGCGGACGTTCGCAAGGTGATGGTGATGGTGTCGGATGGCGATGACGATTACAGCCGGGCGACGGAGGACGACGCCATCAAGATGTGTCAGCGGGCGGAGACGATTGTCTACACGATCAGTACGAACACCGGACCGAGTCGCGACAAGGGGGATGACGTGCTGCTGCGCATCTCGGATGCGACCGGCGGACGAGCGTTCTTTCCGTCGCGCATGGAAGATGTTTCGGAGAGCTTTATCAATATCGAGGCTGAACTGCGCAGCCAGTATTCGCTGGTGTATGTGCCCGCTGGATTCAAGCAGGATGGGTCGTTCCGGACGATCTATCTGAAGAGCCTCGATCCCCGCTACGTGGTACGGGCGAAGAAGGGCTATTTCGCGCCCAGACCTCCGGAATAGCGGCGGCAACGAGGCCCAAGGACACGCAACTTTCTCGCTGGAGGACGGTCTATTCCTCCAGCGAGGTGCTTATGAAGACGTGTGTGCTGGGTGTGCTCTGTGCCGTAATTCTGGTCGCGCCGTTGGCTGTGATTGCGCAGGAGCCAGCGGGCGTTCCTGAAGAGCTGAGAAACCTTACCTCGGAACAGGCGAATCACACCGCATTCACATTCGACCACGATATGTTGCAATCGGCTGCGGGATTTTTGAACGATGGCGAAGGGCCGCCGATGCGGCTGAACAGCATTACGTTCGAGAACTACCGCTATCATGAGCCGGCGTTTTATCTGCCGGAGACCATGCACGCGCTGGTGCGGTCGTTCGACGCAGCGGGGTGGAAGCATTTGGTGGATCAGCATGCGTCGGCGAGGGATGCTGCTACTCCGCAGAAGCCGCTGACGGATCTTTGGCTGCACTTTCGCGGACCTGACATTGATAACGTGATGGTTTTGGTGCGGGGCGTTCGGCAGGTGAGCGTGATTGAGGTCTCGGGGGAGCTGCGACCGCTGGATCTGGTGCATTTGAGCGGGCACTTTGGGATTCCGAAGGTGGATTCCGGCGCGGTGATGGTGCCGGCACCTCCAGGGCGATGAAGCAGGGGATAGGGATGGACGTGTAGGAAACGGCTACAGTGCGTAGCGTTCTACTTCGGCTAGGAGGGCCAGTTTGCGGTCGGGGGGGAGGAAGCTGGCTTCGATGGAGTTGGCAGCGAGCTCGCGAAGTTGGTCGAGGGGAAATTCGAAGGAGCGGTGGGCGAGGAGATATTCGTCGAGGAGGTTGGCGCCGAAGAAGGGTGGGTCATCGGAGTTGAGGGTGACCATGAGGCCCTCTTCGAAGTAGCGGCGGATGGGGTGGTCGGGGACGCCCGGAAAGCCTGGAAGCGGGGGACAACAACCCGTGCGGAGATTGCTGGTTACGTTGAGTTCGAGGGGAATCTGGCGCTCGACGAGGATTTCGATGAGGTCGGAATCTTCCTGAGCGGAGAGGGCGTGGCCTATGCGCTCGGCTCCGATGTTGACGGCAGCCCAGATGCTTTGCGGGCCGGTGGACTCTCCGGCGTGGCAGGTGAGACGCAGACCGGCTGCCTTGGCTTCGGCGTAGAGTTCGCGAAAATCTTGCGCCGGGCCTCGTGCTTCATCGCCGCCAATGCCAATGCCTACGACGCTGGGGTACTGATGCTGCAGCTCGGCGGCCTTGGTGAAGACTCGCGCACATTCGGTGATGCCGAAGTGGCGGACAGCGTCGATGATCCAGAGGAGGGAGATGTTGAACTCCTCCTCACCGCGGAGTCTACCTCGCTCGATGGCAGCCATGACTTCGTCGACATCGAGACGACCGAAGTGGTAGAGGATGCCGATGGAGATGTAGGCTTCGGCGTGGCGAACGCCTTGGGCGGCGAGGTCGCGCAGCATGTTGTAGGTGATGGTCTCGTAGTCGGCCGGGGAGTGGAGGCGCTCGGTAACGGCCTTGAAACTCATGAGGAAGCTGGGGAAGTCGGAGTAGTTGTAGACGTGGCGCGCGTCGGCGAGAGTGAGGGGGGTGGGATCGTTGCGCTGGGAGAGCTCGACGAGGGTTTCGGGGGTGATGGACCCTTCGAGGTGGAGGTGGAGCTCGGCTTTGGGGAGGCCGCGGAGCCAGGTTTCGGGGTCGGGCTGATCGGAGGGAATGACTCGGGCGCGTGCCATCGTTCCAGTGTAGTCAATTACGAAGGCGGGGCGGTGAAGTGGTGGCCAGAGCGGATGGCGATGGGGAGCCTTCGGCCAGGAGAACGTGGTCTGGTGCGCGCTGCGAGAGATGCGCGAAGGAAGGTCCGTAGAGGGAGCCAAAGTCGGCGAGAACTTGAGAGGAATGAAGGGGATAAATCTGCCAGCGGGGGTGTGCGACGCCGTATTCTCCGGTGCTGGCTTTGCTGCCGAAGAGGTTGCGGCGTTTGGTATAGCCCCAGTAGTGCTCGGTGATGAACTCGTTGAGGCTGGTGGGGACGATGGGCTCAGGTTGCGCGGAAGCCTGGACGGAGACGGTTTGCCAAGTGCCATGGTGACGCCAGTCGTAATGGACGGTGAGCGTGGAGGGGGCGATGCTCCAGGTGTGGCGGGTGCGGGCAGTGGAGTAGGCTTCGCCGTAGAGGGCTCGGGCGGCGAGAGTGATCGCCATCTTGGGGACGATCTCGGAGATGAAGACGACGCCGCGGCGGTGGGTGCCGTCGGGGAGGATGCGTTTGACGTAGAAGCGTAGGTTCACCTCTTCGAAATTGGTGTGGAAGGGGATAGCGATACCCTTAAGACGGACGCGCATGAACAGGAAGCCGACGAGGAGACGAAGCAGCGGCCTTCATGGAAGTCCAGCTCGAGGCCGGCGGGGAGGTAGGGGGCCAGGAGGGTGGGGTCGATGGCGTACTGCGCCATGATGAGCTTGCGCCACTCGGCGGTGAGGAAGGTTGACACTGCAAGTAAGGATACGCGTGGCTAGGGTTCGAGGCGGAGGGTTTCTACCCAATGGAGCTGCTCGGGGGTATCGGGAACGAGCATACCGCGGGCTTGGGTGATACGTCGAAAGGCGTCATCGGCGGAGAGTCCTTCGCGGCGAAGAAGGGAGGCAAGCAGAAGCGAGGATCGCCCAATGCCCGCGCGGCAGTGGGCTACGATGCTTCGTCCCTGGAGGAGATCGTAATGTAGTGAGTCGACGAAGTTGAGGAAGGCTTTCGTGGACGTGGGAATGCCGCGATCCGGGATGGGGAAGCTGCGGAAGCGGATGCCGTGGCCGGAACAGGCGGCGCGCTCATGCTCGAGTCCGATCCGGAATTCTTCTTCAGCGGTAAGAAGAGAGACGAGGACGTCGGCTCCCTCGCGCTTGAGGGTGCGGATTTCATCTTCCATCCGGTTGCCCCCGTAGGGAGCGGGCATGATCGCAAGCTTCGCGGGGATGCCGGTTTCAATCCAGTACGCCATGGTTCGTTCTTGGGGCTAGCCCTTGTAAAACTCGCTGCGTTTGCGGCTGTAGAAGTAGTAAACGAAGAGGCCAATGATGAGCCAGACGAAGAAGCGGATCCAGGTGACAGCAGGAAGGCCCGCCATAAGTAGGATGCAGAAAAGCATACTGAGAATGGGAATGAGGGGGCCGAAGGGAACTCGGAAACCGCGGTGGCGGGTGGGATCCTTGTAGCGAAGAACGATGACGCCGATGGAGACAAGGACGAAGGCGAAGAGGGTTCCGATATTGGACATTTCGGCGAAGGAGCCGACGTCGAAGACTCCGGCGGGGATGGCGACGAGGATTCCGGCAAACCAGGTGGCGAAGGCGGGTGTGCGGAATTTCGGGTGGAGCCTGGAGAAGGCGTCGGGGAGAAGGCGGTCGCGGGACATAGCGAACCAGACGCGCGCCTGGCCGAGCTGGAAGACGAGGATGGAGCTGACCATGCCAACGAGCGCTCCGATAAGGACGAAGAGACGGACAAGATGGAGGCGGTGGCCACCGGGGGTGAGGGAGACTCGCTTGAGGGCATTGACCACCGGAGCGGCGTCGCCTGCGACGGATTGCCAAGGCACCATGCCGGTGAGGACGACGGCTACTCCGATGTAGAGGATGGTGCAGACGATGAGGGTGGCGATGATGCCGATGGGGACGTCGCGCTTGGGGTTTCTACACTCTTCGCTGGCGGTGGAGACGGAGTCGAAGCCGATGTAGGTGAAGAAGATGATGGAGCCTCCGGCGAGGACTCCGGTAAAGCCATTCGGAGAAAAAGGATGGTAGTTGGAGGTGTGGATGAAGCTGAGGCCGAAGGAGATGAAGAGAAGGATGGCGGCGATCTTTACGAGCACCATGATGTTGTTGGTGCGGGCGGACTCGCGGATGCCTCGGACCAGGATGACGGTGAGGAGGAGAACCACGGCGAACGCGGGGAAGTCGAAGCCGGCGTGCCAGCCGGGAGCGAAGATGTCTTTGCCGGCGAGGTCTTGCAGGCCGAGAGGAAGGTAGGCGGGGGAGAGCCACTTGGGATCGAGGTGGATGCCGAGCCAGTCGAGGAGATCAACGATATGGGCGGCGAAGCCAACGCTGACGCTCATGTTGGAGAAGGCGTATTCGAGGATGAGGTCCCAGCCGATGATCCATGCAATGAGCTCGCCGAGTGTGGCGTAGGTGTAGGTGTAGGCAGAGCCGGCGATGGGGATCATGCTGGCGAGCTCGGCGTAACAGAGGCCAGTGAGGCCGCAGACGATGGCGACGAGGACGAGCGAGAGAGCCAGGGCGGGCCCAGCTCCGGGACGGCCTGCGACGGCGCCGAGATGGCCGTGGAGAGCTCCGAGGATGAGATCGATGATGGGGGACTTGGCCCAGGAGACGGTTTCGGAGGGATTGCCGCCGATGGCGGTGCCGATGACGGTGAAGATCCCGGAACCGATGACAGCGCCAATGCCGAGGGCAGTGAGAGAGACGGGGCCGAGGGTCTTGCGGAGCGCGTGCTCAGGAAGCTCGGAGTCGGAGATGAGCTTGTCGATGGACTTGGTAGCGAAGATTTGTCGGGCCAGGGCTTCAGTCCTCGTCAACGAGATGCGTTGGATTGAGTTGATTGTAACTGGTGGATGAAATTGCGCAGGCGGTGAGCGGACGGGGGATTTTCAGAGAAAGATACATTTCCGATTGACAAAAGATATATCTCAAGATATATCTTTACAGGTAAGGAGAAACAATGAACACAAGACATTTTGGAATGCATGAAGGTTGGGCGCGGGTTTTTGGACGCGCCGAGAGAAGTGGAGCGGAAGGTCGGGAGTATGGACGGCCTGGCTGTGAAGGGCGCGGGCGCGGCGGATCGGAGCATGGGTTTGGCGGGCGCGGACGTGGCGGCTTCGGCGGGCGCGGCGGGTTTGGCGGCCAGGACGGCGAGTTTGAGCGCGGCTTTGGTCGCAGTGGCCGGACGCGGATGTTCGAGGCTGGAGATATTAAGCTGGTGATCTTGAAGCTGTTGTCGGAAGAGCCGAGCTACGGGTATCAGTTGATCAAAACGATGGAGCAGCGGTTGGGAGGCGGGTATACGCCGAGCGCCGGTGTAATCTATCCGACGCTGACATTGCTGGAAGAAGAGGGGCTGGCTGCGGCTTCAGAGCAGAGCGGCAAGAAGGTGTACTCGGTGACAGCGGAGGGAACTGCGCTGCTCGAAGCGAACAAAGAACGGCTGAGCGAATTGTTTGCGCGACTGGAGGAGACGGGCCGGGGTTTTGAGCGCGGACGATCGCCTGAGATCATGAAGGCTTTCGGGAATCTGCGCGGTGCGGTGATTGCACGGGTGTCGCGAGGGAATGTTACGCCTGAGCAGATCCAGCAGATTTCCGAGGCGATCAACGCGGCCGCTAAGGCTGTTGACGAACTCTAAGTCTCGCGTCTAAAAGCAATGCATGACGACCATCTTCGATGGTTGGAAGGAGCTATCCCATGCCGGGGAGATTACACAGCACGCAGGCGGGCTTTACGCAGATGTACCAGGGTATTCCACCGTGGGAGATTGGAAGACCGCAGGCGGCGTTCGTCGAAGTGGCGGACCAGGTGGTAGGTCCGCTGCTGGATGCGGGCTGCGGCACGGGCAATGCATCCGTATTCTTTGCAGCTCGCGGGCTGGAGGTTACGGGCATTGACTTTGTCGAAGAGGCGCTGCGGCGAGGACGGATCACAGCCGCGGATCGCGGGCTTTCGGTGAGGTTCCTGCAGAAGGACGCGATGACACTGAACACCTGGGACGAAACGTTTGCGAGCGTGATCGATAGCGGGCTGTTCCATATTTACTCGGGCGAGGAGCGGAGGCAGTATGTGCGCGGGTTGGCGCATGTTCTTCGCGAGGGCGGCAGGCTGTTCCTGCTGGGGTTCAGTGATGAGGAGGCGTCCCATGAAGGCGGCGTGTCGGTGCAGGAGCTGGAGACAGAATTTGCGGAGGGGTGGGAGATTGAGTCGGTGAAGACGGTACGCGGGGAAATCTCTGAGGCGTTCCTTGCCGAGTTCCCGAAGGAGTTTCCGGAGGCAGGGCCGAAGATGCGGTTCGCGGTGATTCGACGGACGTAGCTGCGGGTGGCAGCCGGGGTCGCGAAAAGGCTAGACGCCGAACTGGCGAAGGTGATGGTCGACGTGCTTGTAGGTTAGAATCGCCCACTCGTCGGGTGTCATCACGCCGAAAAACGCGTGGGGGTGCGAGGTGCAGGCCTGCGGGCCGGCGGCGAAGAACTGGTCAAGGAGAGTGATGAGGCGGGCTTGTTCGGCGGCGAAGTCGGGATCGTGCTTTGCCATGGTCTCGGGGATTGTTGGGGAGTTGCGGCGCATGGGTTCGTCATCGCGTACGACTTTCGGTTTGATGAGGGGGCCGAGGATTCTGCCGATGAGCTTGCGCGGTGGGCGTAACTCTCCGGTAGCCATTTGCATGCCGAGTGCGCAGTGCGCGAGTGCCTGAGCGACGGTCAGGGTGCCCCAGTGGCTCGGGCTGTCGCGTCGAAGGAGGGTGATGCGGGTCTTCAGGGCCTTGAGGTCGTCGGCGTCGAAGAGGTTTTTCATGGGGCGATTTTATCGGACGGCGTAGGGGTGGGTGAGCGAGAAAACGGCGAGCGGATTGTGTCCGCTCGCCGTTTGGCTTAGATGGGTGAAGCGTTTGGTTATCTTTCTATCGCTTGGAGACGCCGCGTGCGGCCTTCTTGACCTTGGCTTTGTTCTCGCCGCGTGCTCCGGTGCGGGGAGCCTTGGGGGCGGCCTTCTTGCGGGCGGCGCGCTTGACCTTCTTGCGCTCGATTTTGTCGGTGATGGTGGAGGTGTTTGCCATGGTTTCTCTTTTCTTCAGAACTTGGAATGGGTTCGGCGCAGCGGACGAGCGATTTTACAGTCGCTCCAACTGGGCGAACTTCTCGACCAGCTTCTTCATGCCGTGACTACTAAATTGTACGGTAAGCTTGGCATCTTCGCCGTCTCCTTCGCGAGCGAAGATGATGCCTTCGCCGTATTTGGGGTGGCGGAC
>Ga0302154_10002431_pt1 | contig 14228 bp, 12 predicted proteins | sample I_Bog_N2_3_FD_193507 | JGI IMG/M metagenome (GOLD analysis project Ga0302154, IMG submission 193507) | Peat permafrost microbial communities from Stordalen Mire near Abisko, Sweden - I_Bog_N2_3 | ecosystem: Environmental > Terrestrial > Soil > Wetlands > Peat | place: Sweden: Abisko, Stordalen...
GCTGACCGGGTCCTATGCCTTCGACCGGCTCGCCCGGGGCTGGTACTATCTCGGCGGCCAGAACGGAATCCCCTCGATTCCGGCGATGAGTATCGGCAGCTACGAGTGGGACGAGGGCCCGGGCTTCTATTATCTGGCGCTCGGCATTCTCTTGGTGGTCTACATCATCTGCCGCTTCCTGGTCCGCTCGCAGTTCGGACTGGCCCTGGCCGGCCTGCGCGAGAATGAGCAGCGGATTGCATTTTTTGGCTACCGGGCGCAACGGCTGAAGGCGATCATCTTCTCCTTCGCGGGCGCCATCGCCGGTCTCGCCGGCAGCCTCTATGCGTTTCATGAAGGCTTCGTCTGGCCGAACATGCTCGGCGTTGTCATGTCCACCCAGGTCGTCCTTTATGTGTTGTTCGGCGGCCCGGGGACACTGATCGGCGCCGTGATCGGCACCGTCGTCATCGAAGCGGTCAGCTTCTGGCTGTCGAACAGCTATCAGGATATCTGGCCGATCATCCTCGGGGTCCTGTTGCTGCTGGTGATCCTGTTTCGCCCCGCAGGCCTCGTCAGCCTGGTGCTCAGCGAACGCGAACGGGTCGGCGAATTCGGTCGCCCGCCGGGGGATCGTCATGGCCCTGCTTGAGGCGAGCGGGATCAGCAAGATCTTCGGCAGGCTGACGGCGCTGAACGGCGCCGAACTCGTCGTGGCGGAGCATGAATTCCACGGCCTGATCGGACCGAACGGCTCCGGCAAAAGCACGCTGATGAAATGCATCGCCGGCGCCGAAGTCCCGACCGCAGGCAAGGTGATGTTTGCCGGCCGCGACATCACGTCAGCGCCACCTTCCGAGCGCGCCCGCGCCGGCATGAGCCTCAAATTCCAGATCACCAGCGTGTTGCCGGCGCTGACGCTGTACGACAACGTGCTGCTGGCGCTGCAGGCGCAAACTTCCCTGCCGAGCCTGCTGTTTTCCCGGACGCGCGGCGTCCTGCATGATCGGGTGATGGCGATGCTCGAGCAATTCCGCCTGGTCGACCGGGCTAGCGATGCGGCCTCCGCGCTGTCCCATGGCCAGCAGCAATGGCTCGAGATCGCCATGGCGCTGGCGCCCGAGCCGCGGCTCCTGCTGCTCGATGAGCCGACCGGCGGCATGAGCCTGGAGGAGCGCCGGGTCACCGGCGAGTTGTTGCAGCCGATCAAGCAGCGCTGCTCGCTGGTCATCGTCGAGCACGATCTCGACTTCATCCGCGACATCTGCGACCGGCTGACGGTGCTCGACCAGGGCAGCGTGCTCGATTGCGGCACGGTCCGGCACATCCAGGCCAGTCCGCGAGTCCAGGAGGTCTATCTCCGCCGTGCCTGACGACAAATATCTCGATATCCAGAACCTCAATGCCGGCTATGGCCGCAGCCAGGTGCTGTTCGACGTGACCCTGTCAGTGCCCTGGCGCGGCGGCGTCGCCGTGCTCGGCCGCAATGGCGCCGGGAAGACCACCCTGATGAAGGCGATTATCGGCGAACTGCCCGTGCTGGGCGGATCGGTCAGCCTCGACACCATCGACATCGGCCGGCTGCCGACCGAACAGCGGATTCGCAAGGGCTTCGGCTATGTCCCGCAGGAGCACTCGGTATTCGCCAGGCTTTCGGTGCGCGACAATCTGGCGGTGGGCTCGCTGACCAACAGGGACAGCCGGGCGGTCAATCGCGTGCTGGAATTCTTCCCCAAACTGGGCCAGCGGCTGGATCAGGTGGCTGGCACGCTGTCGGGCGGCGAGCGCAAGATGCTCGCGATCGGACGCGCGCTGCTGTCCGATCCGCGGGTGCTGCTATTGGACGAGCCGACCGAGGGCGTCTGGATCGGCGTCATCGAGGAAATCACCGAGCGCCTGATCCTGCTGGCCAAGGAGATCGCCGTCGTCATCGTCGAACAGCATCTTGACCTGGCGCTCCGCGTCGCCAGCCGCGCCTATGTGCTGGATCGCGGCCGGGTGGCGCTGACGGGGACCGCCGAGGACGTCCGCGCCGACCCCAAGCTTCTGCTCTATCTCGCGCCTTGAGCCGTCCTTTGGCCGCGCGGGCACGTCGTAGCGAACCCCTCGTCAACTCTGTTTCCGTCAAGCCGGAGCTCGCGGCTAGGTATTAGAGCGGGCTTAACCCGTCTTGGTGATGCTCAATCCTCGATAGGAACGAACGTTTACCCCAGGTTAATCGCGGTTTGGTGGCTAGAAAGGCTTTGACCAGGGAGTATTGGAAACTCCGGGAAAGGAGCCCTGCATGCTGAAAGCCTTGTCCTGTCTGCCATCGGAACACGATTTTCGCATGGTGGCGCTGGCCGCGCTGATCTGCGCGCTGGGATCCATCCTGGCCATGCGCCTGTTGGCGCGCGTCCGCCGCAATTTGGGCTTCCGTCAGCTCAACCTGTTGTTTCTGGCCGGACTGGTGGCGGGAAGCACGGTCTGGACCACCCATTTCACCGGGATGCTCGGCTTCCTGTCGCCCATCGAGCGCGCTTTCGAGCCGCGGCTCACCTTCCTGTCGCTGGCTTTGGCGATCGCTTTCTCCTGGGCTGGTTTCCTGGTCGTCTGCCTTACCCGTCTCGGTCCCGCGATCGAGGGCGGTGGTGCGCTGTTCGGATTAGGCATCGCGATCATGCACTATACCGGCATGATGGCCTATCAGGTTCAGGGCATCCTGGTCTGGGACCGCGGGCTGGTCATCGCGTCCTTTGTTCTGGCCATGGGCTTCGGTGCGATCGCCGCCAACCGGATCAGCCGTCCCGTGACGCGCCTCTGCAAATATGGCGGCGCGCTCGCCATGCTGCTGGCGATCGTGACCACGCATTTCACCGGCATGGCGGCGGTTACCCTGATCCCGCAGCCCGACCTCGCCATTCCGCACCAGGCGCTGTCCGACAGCTTCATGATTGGCGCCATCGTCTTCGGGATCGTCATGATCCTGGCGATGGCATTCTCGACCTATCTGATCGATCTGCAGGCGTCGCACGAGGCCAGCGAAAGCTACAAGCATCTCGCCATGCATGATCCTCTGACCGGGCTGGCCAACCGCCACGGCCTGTCGAAGCGGCTCGATGATCTCCTGGTCGGTAACGCCGACGACACGGCACGCGTCGCGATCCTGGTCATCGATCTCGATCGCTTCAAGGATGTCAATGATGCCCATGGTCACGCCGCGGGCGACCATATGTTGCGGGCGATCGCCCAGCGTCTCAGCGAAAATCTGCAACCCGGCGAGTTTTTGGCGCGGATCGGCGGCGACGAATTTGTCGCGGTCAAGAACAACATCTTTGCGCGGAACGAAGCCATGCAGTTCGCCAACCGGCTGCTCGAACGGGTCGTGATGCCGATTGCATGGCAGGACCAGCCGATGTCGGTCGGCTGCAGCATCGGGTACGCCTTGTTTCCCGAGCATGGAATCGACAGCGAGCGGCTTTGCGCGCACGCGGATCTGGCGATGCACGTTGCGAAAAGCATGGGAAGTGGACAGATCTGCGCCTACGAGTCCTCGATGGACGAGGCCAGCCGAAGCCGCGCCGAACTCGCCATCGACCTCAAGCTGGCGCTGAGCCGGGGCGAGTTCGAGCTCTATTACCAGCCGCAGAACGATACAAAATCCGGCGAGATCATCGGCTTTGAGGCCTTGCTGCGCTGGAACCATCCCCACCAGGGTCGGGTTGCGCCCGACGCGTTCATTCCGCTCGCGGAACAGACCGGTGTGATCGTGGACATCGGCGACTGGGTTCTGCATGCCGCCTGCAACAGTGCCGCGCAATGGAACAAGCCCTATAAGATCGCCGTCAACGTCGCGCCGCTTCAGCTCAGCCATGATTTGCCGAACCGCGTCGCGGCCGCTCTGCGGGAATCAGGACTGCCTCCCGAGCGGCTGGAAATCGAATTGACCGAAACCGGCATCATTGCCGATCGCCAGCATGCCCTCCAGGTGGTGCTGGCGCTGAAGAATCTTGGCGTCACCGTCGCCATGGATGATTTCGGCACCGGCTATTCATCGCTGTCCACCTTGCAGGCCTTCCCGTTTGACAAGATCAAGATCGACAAGAGCTTCATCCAGTCGATCGACGCTTCCGAACACGCCGCCGCCATCATCAGCGCGACGATCCTGTTGGGACGCAGCCTGAAAATCCCCGTGCTTGCCGAGGGGGTCGAAAATGCCCGTCACCTGGAATTCCTGCGTGGCCTGGAGTGCAGCAGCGTCCAGGGATATCTGTTCGGCAAGCCGATGCCGGTTGGCGACGTCACACAGCTGATCGGAGCGCCCGACACCGGCCCGCCTGCGCTTGTCCCAGCCCGATCCGAACCACAGTCGGACCGGTCAGGGCAAGCCATCGGTGCCGCCGCCTGAGTTGGAGGATACCGGGTGGCCTGGCTGCGAATGGCGGCATGGCCAGCGAATGGGCGAGCACGACTCAACCGCCCGTCGCGATGTCGGTGAGTCCCAGATAAGCCTTCTGCACCCGATCATCCGCCAGCAAGGCGGCGCTGCTGCCTTCGAGCACGACGGAACCGGTTTCCAGCACATAGCCTCGGCTCGCCAGCGCCAGCGATTCCGCGACATTCTGCTCGACCAGGAGGATGCTCAACCCGCGTTTGTTGAGCGCGGCGATGGCATCAAACATCGCATCGACCATGACGGGGGCGAGGCCAAGCGAGGGCTCGTCGAGCATGATCAGTTCGGGCTCGGCCATCAAGGCCCGTCCGATCGCCACCATCTGCTGCTCGCCGCCGGACAGCGTGCCGGCGAGCTGACGGCGCCGCTCCTTCAGCTTGGGAAACAGCTCGAAGACCTCCGCGAGATTCTGGTTGGCTCGCGGCCGCGCCCGTTTCAGGATGGCGCCGAGGCGGAGATTATCCTCGACACTGAGACTCGAAAACAGCTGTCGCCCCTCCGGCGATTGCGCGATGCCCAATTCGCAGACGCGATCACTTGGCCAATTCGTGATGTCCGCCGCCGCGAAGTGAACCCGCCCCGCGGTCGCCCTCACCATGCCGGCGATGGTTCTGATCAGGGTGGTCTTGCCGGCGCCATTGCCGCCGACCACCGCGACCGTCTCGCCGCGCAGGACTTGCAGCGACACCTCCGACAACACCGGGACGCCCCGATAACCCGCGTCCAGATCCTCGATCTGCAGCAGCACGCTCATGCGACCCTGCCCCGCCGGCCAAGGTAGCTTTCGATCACCACGGGGTCTGCCGCCACGTCGGCCGGCGAGCCCACGGCAATCTTCTCGCCGTGATGCAGCACCACGACCTCGTCGGCATGCGCCATCACCACCCGCATGACGTGCTCGATCAGCAGTATCGTCATGCCGCCGCGGCGCAGTTCCTGCAGCACACCGACGATGCGATCGGAATCGGCCGGCCGCAAGGCCGCCATCACCTCGTCGAGCATCAGCAGCCGCGGCCGCGTCGCCAGCGCCTTGGCCAGTTCGAGCATCTTGCGATCCGGCAGCGCCAGCATGGAGGCCGGCTGCTCGGCCCGATCGGCGAGCCCGACCCGGTCGAGGATCTGCATGGCTGAGGCGCGGGCCTGCGCCACGCTCGACGTGTGGACAAACCCGCCGACCATGACGTTCTCGACCACACTCATGCCGGTCAGCGGACGCATGATCTGGAAAGTGCGCGCCATCCCGAGCCGGCACAGCCGCTCCGGCGGCAATCCGACAATCATCCGGCCTTCGAACCAGACCTCGCCGCCGTCGGGCCGCATGGCGCCGGCGATCATGTTGAAGCAGGTGGTCTTGCCGGCGCCGTTCGGCCCGATCAGCGCCGTGATCGAGCCCTTCGCCACGTCAAAGCTGACGTCATTGACGGCGACCAGGCCGGCGAAACGCCGCGTCAGGCCACGAATCTCGAGGCTATTCACCGGCGGCCCCGATCTTCCAGCCGCCGGCTGCCAGGCGGAGATGGCGGGCCAGCCACGGCCAGCAGCCGCCGGGCGAGAGCTTGATGACGGTCATCAGCAACAGGCCGTAGATCAGGAGGTTCAGTCCATTGATGCCAGAGGACTGCGCCAGGTCACGCGACCATTCATTGATCGGCACAATGATGAAGGCGCCGAGAATCGGTCCGAACAGCGTGCCCAAGCCGCCGACGATCGGCGCGATGATCAGGTTGATGCTGATCTGGGTCCCCAGCACCGAATCGGGAAACAGGCTGCCATTGGCGAGGGCGAACCAGCCGCCGGCGATGCCGGTGAGCGCGGCGCTGATCGCCACCGCCAACAGCTTCATGCGCAGGGCGTTGACGCCCAGCGCGCGGGAGGCGTCCTCGTCCTCGCGAATGGCCCGCCAGCAATAGCCGATCCGGCTGCGAATCAACAGCGCCGACAACAGCCAGCCCGCCGCCATCGTCAGCAGCAAGGCATAATAGGAAAACCTCGCGCCGCCGCGCAGGCTGGTCAGCGGCCGGTTGTCCGGCGTCAGCGCCCGCAGGAAGACGCCGCCGGTCCGGCCGACATAGTCCCAATGCTCGAACAGGATCCGCGCGAATTCGGAAAACGCGATGGTGAGCAGGGCAAAATAGACGCCACGCACCGAAAAACGAAACCCGAGTGCGCCGATACCGAGCCCCAGCAGCGCCGGGAGGACGGCGGCCGGCACCATGGCCAGCCAAGGCGACACGCCATAGCGGTCCGGCAGGATCGCCAGCACATAGGCGCCGACGCCGAAATAGAGCGCGTGCCCGAGCGACAGCTGACCGGCAAAGCCCATCATCAAATTCCAGGCGATGCCGACATAGGCCGACAGGAACACCAGCGACAGCACCGTCAGGTAGAAGTCGCCGAGCCGTATCGGCAACAGCAGCAAGGCCGCGAAAAACATCACCGCGGCGATCCACTGCCGTCGCTCCAGCGCGGCCTTCATCGGCTGCTCTTGTTTGGCGCGAGCAGACCCGCCGGCCGCACCAGCAGCACGACGACCAGCAGCGCATAGCTGAGCAGGCTCTTGGCGGATGGCGAGATCAGCACCGCCGCCAGCGCCTCCGAGACGCCGATCAACAGGCCGCCGAGCAGCGCGCCTGGCAGGCTGGCGAGGCCGCCGACAATGACGACGATAAAAGCCGTCAGGGTGAATTCGCTGGCCAGATAGGGCGTGGCGTCATACAGCGGCGCGATCAGCGCGCCGGCGGTGCCGGCGCAGGCCATGCCAATGCCGGAGGTCAGCGCGAAGATGTGGGAAAGGCGCAGGCCGATCACCTGGCCGCCGATGATGTTCTCCGCCGCCGCCTGCATCGCCTTGCCGGTGAGGCTGAGCCGCAGCCAGCTCCACAGTACAGCGATCAGCGCCAGTGCCGCGACCGCCGCATGCAGCCGCGAGGCATCAATCCGCACCGGACCGATCCGGTAGGTGGCAAAGCTCGCCGCGCTGTCGATGCCGCGCGGATCCGGACCAAAGATGATGGCGTTCAGCCCGGTGATGACCAGCGCCAGGCCAATATAGAGCACGAACTGCACATGCTGCGGCTGGTCGACGAAATCATTGCCGATCAGGCGCTGGAACAGATAGCCGGCGCCGAACATCACGACCATCGCAATCGGAACGCTTGCCGCGGGCGGCAGACCGAAATAACGCCACAGGACGTAGCCGATATACATGCCGACCACGACCATCTCGCCATGGGCAAAATTCACCACCCGCATCACGCCGAAGATGATGGTGAGCCCGACGGCGATCAGCGCGTAGACAGCGCCGATCAACAGCCCGTTGACGACAACATTGAGATAGAGCTCGACCATCCGGATTCCCGCTCAGCCCTGAGGCCTTCCGAACAGAAGGCCTGTGCCGTCCGCTCAGCCGCGCTGGCTCCAGGGCGTCATCGGCAGTTTGGGCTTGCCCTGGGCGCCGGCGGCCGGTGCGATCACCACCGGCTCCTGGTTCTGGTTCTGCAGCAGCGGAATGCCGATATTGACGTTCTGGCCATGATCGTCGAAGGCGATCGGGCCGCCATCCATCGGATGCTCGGCGATGTCGGTGGTCTTCAGCGCCGCGTGCAGGTCAGCCGGGCTGCTCGAACCGGCGCGCCGGAACGCATCGGCGACCACCTGGATGGATTCCCAGCCGAAACCGGAATTCAGCTCAAAGCGCTGGCCGGGCATTTCCTTCGCCCAGCGCGCCAGCACCTGCCGGGTGATGTCGCGGCTCGGATCATACCACGGCACCGAGGTCAGATAATCGTTGGAATATTTGCCGAGCGCGTCGGTAAACGCCTTCTCATAGGGACCCGGCGACGACGGCCCGTAAATGGCCATTGGATTGTAGTCCTGCTTGACCATCTCGCGCACGATCAGGATGGCGTCGTTGACGCGCGTGATCGGACAGACCAGATCGGCGCCGGTGGCCTTCGCCTTGCCGACCTCGACCGACAAATCGCGCGCCCGCAGATCATAGCTGATGGTATCGACGATCTCGATGCCGAGGCCGATCCGGTCCCAGACCGCCTTGACCGCGGCGCCGGTGGCCTCGCCGAAGGTGTCGTTGACATGCAGCACCACGGCGGTCTTCGGATCGAAGCCGTTGCCGCGCGGCAGCTGCTTGAACAAGGCCACGCCCTTGGCGACGATCGTGCTGGACGGCGGAAAATTGCGGAACAGCTGGGTAAAACCCTGCTCGGTAATCTGCGGCGCGGAGCCGACATTGACCACCAGCGGCACGTGAGCCGCCTCGCAGGCCTGCGCCGCCGAAATCGTGGCGCCGGAATCCCAGGCCCCGATGATGACGCTGGCGCCGTCGCGGATCAGTTTCTCGGCGATGACCCGGCCATTTTCGGGTTTGGACTCGGTATCGGCAAAGCTGACATCGAGCTTGATGCCCTGCTCGTTGAACATCTTGACGGCGATTTCGGTGCCGCGCCGCGTCGCAATACCCGGAAAGGAGAGCACACCGGACAAAGGCAGGATGACGCCGACCTTCAGCGTTGAGGTCTGCGCCCGCAAGACCGCGGGACAGGCCATGCCGAGCGCGAGGCTTGATGCGCCGGTGACGATCAGCCGCCGCCGGCTGATGCCAGATCGTATCTTCGACATGCCGTCTGTCTCCCCTTCTTAGTGCTCGTCCTGATGCGCGTCGCCCGGCGCAGACGCCGCCTTGCGCTCCAATGCGGCCAGCACGCGCTCGGGCGTGATCGGCAATTCGGTGATGCGGACGCCGACCGCATCCTCGATCGCATTGGCGATCGCGCTGGCGATCGGCAGGATCGTGCCCTCGCCGGCGCCCTTGGCGCCGAACGGTCCGGGCCCGTGTCCCTGCTGCTGCGTGATGGTGACGAATTCGGCCGGCAGATCCTCGGCCAGCGGCACCCGATAGATCAAGGGATCGATGTTCAGCAATTCGCCCCGGTCGCTATAGATCATGCGCTCGAACATCGCCTGACCAAAACCCTGGATGGCGGCGCCATCCTCCTGCCCCTTGCAGATCAACGGATTGATCGAGCGGCCGGTGTCGCCACTGGCCACCAGCTTGAGCACCTTGACCAGGCCGGTGCCGGGATCGACCTCGACTTCCGCGGCGCCCCAGCCGATTTCCCAGAACACGCAGGGCGACTCCAGCGGCGCCCGGTGATCGACCGGCGCCATGTAGAACCCATCGGCGCTGAATTCAAAGCCGGGGCCACCGTAGAACCCCATCACCAGCGGGCCGAGCGGCGAGCGCTGCGCATTGGGTCCGGTCCCCTGCACGATGGTCCCGTTGTCGAGATCGAGTTCGCCGACCTCGCAATGGAGCTGCCCGGCGGCAAATTCCAGCACGCGCTGGCGGGCGCCGCGCGCCGCCGCCTCGACCGCGCGGCCCATCACCGCGACGCCGGAGCTCGCATTGGTGCCCTCGTCGAACGGGACATGGTCGGTATTGATCGAGGGCGCCGAGACCCGGTTGTGCGGCAGTTTCAGGATCTCGCCGACCACCTGGGTCATCGCGGTGCGGATGCCCTGCCCCATTTCGACGCTGGCAAAATTGAGGATGGCGTCGCCATTGGTCAGAACGCGCACCCGCGCCTGCGCCGCCTTCTTGACGCCGCCGCCATCCTTGAAGCCGATCGAGAGGCCCTTGCCGCGGTTGGGCCGGCGTGGTTGCCGATAGCCGATATGCTCGCAGACGAGGTCGAGCCCCTGCTTCAGATCGCTATCGATACCGGACTCGCCGGGCTGGAAAGCTTCGCCAAGCCCGAGCATGTTCATCACCCGGATATCATAGGGGTCGACGCCGAGACGGCGCGCGATCATGTCGAGCTGGCTTTCGCTGGCCCAGGTCGCCTGGGTGCCGCCGAAGCCGCGGAACGGCCCGGCCGGCGCCGTGTTGGTCATCACGCAGAGACATCGTGTGTCGATATACTGCCAGCGATAGGGGCCGGGAATCCGGTAGCCGGCCTTTTCGGCGACCAGCGGGCTGGCATCGGAATAGGCGCCCGCATCCAGCCAGATCTCGCTCTCGCGCGCGACCAGGGTGCCATCTTTCATAACGCCGGTCTTCAGGCGCAGGATCGCGGCATGCTGGGTGTTGGTCAGCGCGCTTTCTTCCATGGTCAGGCAGAAGCGCACCGGCCGCCGCGCCAGCATCGACAGCATCACGGCGACCGGCTCGGCCTTGCAATTGTTCTTCGAGCCGAAGCCGGCGCCGACGTGGCCGACATGCACGGTGATGCTGCTCTCCGACACCTTGAAGATGCGCGCCAGTTCCTTGCGCAGCGGGAACGGGTTCTGGTTGGACGCCCACACCTCGATGCGATCGGTGCGCGCATCAGCAATGGCCGCGAACGGCTCCAAATGGTAATGATGCATGCGCGAGAAGCGGAAGCTGTCCTCATAGACATGATCGCAGCGATCAAACGCGGTCGCATCGCCGCTGCGGTAATCGAATTCGTAGCAGACATTCTTCTGCGGGCGCATCTGCCCGCTGGCGCCCTGGCCATAGCTCGGCATCACGGCAAAGGGCGCGACCGGGAACAGATCCTCCGCGGCCTCGTTAAGCGCCGCCTCGATGGTCGCGGCCAGCGGCAGATCCTGGTAGTCGACCTCCACCAGCGCCAGCGCGGCGGCGGCCTCCGCTTCACTGTCCGCGGCAATGGCACAGACGATGTCGCCAATATAGCGCACGCGATCGACGGCGACGATCGGCTGGTCCTTGATGAAATAGCCGTACACGGGCATGAAATGTTTGGGGATGTCGCCTGCGGTGAGCACCGCGCGGACGCCCGGCGCCTGCCGCGCTCTGCTGACATCAAGCCGCTTGATCAGCGCATGGGCGCGGGACGAGCGCAGCACCTTGGCATGCAGCATGCCCGGCAGCGCGACATCGACGGCATATTCCGCGCGGCCGCAGACCTTCTCCATGGCGTCCTTGCGCGGCAGGTCGGCACCGACAATCTGCAGCTGGGCGTTCATGGCACCACCTGACGCTGGCGCTGCGCGGCATCTTCGACGGCGGCGATGATCTGGGAATAGCCGGTGCACCGGCAGACGTTGGAGCTCAGCCATTCGATGATGGTGGCGCGGTCCGGGTTGGCATGCTGCGACAGCAGCGCCTTGGTGAGCAGGATCATGCCCGAGGTGCAATAGCCGCACTGGAACGCGGCATGATCGACGAAGGCCTGCTGCACTGGATCGAGCCTGTCGCCGTTAGCGAGGCCTTCCACCGTGATGACGCTGGCCTGATCAATTTGGAAGGCAAATTTCGAACAGGCGGCGACCGGCGTACCATCGACCAGCACCGTGCAAGACCCGCAAACGCCGCGCGAACAGCCGATCTTGGCGCCCTTGAGCTGCTCATGGTCGCGCAGATAATCGACCAGCAGCAGATTGGGCGCCACCGCCGCCCGCCGCTTCTCGCCATTGAGCTCAAAACTGATGGCGATGTCGCTCATGGCAAGCTCAGGCGGGTGAGTTGCCGCTCCAGCAGCGTCGCGCTGACGCGTTTGAGATAGGCCGCGCTGGTGACGGGGTCGTTCAGTTCGATCTCGCCGGCAACGGAGGCCGCCTCACGGCTGTTGAGCGCACGCAGGCAGGGGATCACATGTTCGGTCGCGGTCACAACCCGGCCCGGCGCGTCATCCTCGATCGCGACCGCCTGCGTCAGGATCGGCCGCAGCTCCCGCGCATAATCGAGCTGCAGGCCCTTGCGCAGCGGGATGACGATATGAGTAAGCAGCGCGCCTCGCGGCAGCGCGGCGGTCCAAATCTCCTCCGCGCGGATTTCCGTATCGCCCTTGACCGAGCGCAGGCGCAGGCGGGCGTCCAGCGCCGACAGCAGGATGGCGCCCTCATAGCGCGTCCGCCGCGCCATCAGATTGCCGCCGATGGTCGCCGAGAAACGAATCCGTACATTGGCGATGCGCGACCAGGCGTGCGCGAGCGATGGCAGATGCTGCTGGATCAGCGGATGCGCGCAGCCCTTCGCATGCACGACCGCAGCCCCAATCTCGATCGCGTTGCCGGCGATCCGGACCTCGCGCAACGGCGCGATGCGCGAAATATCGATCAGGTCGCTCGGTGCAAAGCCTTCGTTGAAGCGGGCCGGCAGATCGGTGCCACCGGCCAGCACCGCGGGCTGATCGGAACCATCGAGCGCGGCGACCGCTTCGGCGATACCATCGGCGCGCACCAGTCGGAAACGCGGCAGCGTTCGAAAGGACGTCGCAATCAAGCCTGCCGCCGGGACGAACTTCACTGGCTCGAAGCTCCGTTCAATAGTGAACACTCAGTTCACATTTGATGATGATCAGAGATGGCCGACGCGTTGTCAACTGTTCAGATACGCACACTTCTTGGAGTCGAATGCCGCGCGAAACCATCGCCGATTTCCTAACCCGGCCGAAGCTCAAATCCGCTCGCAGGCATCATGCCGCGGGCGAGCCGGATCAACAGCCACACTCCGCTCACCGCCGTGACCGCTTGGGAGCCAACGATCAGCCAGAATCCGGCCGCCAGATTTTCGGTCGAATGCACGGTCATGGCGGCTCCCATCAGGACCGGCATCGCGGCGGAGACGAGATTGCCGACGCCATTGACGAGGCCATAAGTGCTGCCGATCGTGCCCGGCCGCGCCACGTGCTGCACCATGGTCGGGATCGCCGGCGCCTGGAGGCCCCAGCAGGCGCCGGCGCAGATCAGCGCCGATGCCGCGACATAGGGCTCCGTCACCAGGATGGCGACCGTGACCGAAAGCGCGGTGGCGATGCCGCCGCCAATGAACAGCACCGGCACCCACCGCGTCGCGATGCGGTCGATGATCGCGCCACCGACGAACTGCATCAACAGGCCGACCACGAAAGGCAGGCCGGCAAACACGCTCATCTGGTTGAGCGAAAAATGATTCGCTTCCCGCAGATAGGCCGGCAGCCAGGTGCTGGTGCCCCAGAGATAGGACAGCGTGGCAATCTCGATCAGCAGGATGGGAGCAAGGTGTGGCGTCTCCAGCGCGGAGGCGACCAGCTTTGCCATTCCGGCGCCCGCAAGGTGGGCCGGTTTCGGCGCCATGTCCGAGGCTGGAATGAACAACAGGATCAGCGGCAGACCAATCGCCAGATTGAGCGCCGCCAAGGCCCATAAGGAATCGCGCCAGCCGAACTGCGTCATCAGAAAGGTGATCACCGGATAGCCGGCGGCGAGCCCGATGCTGACGCCGAACGAACTGACGGCATTGGGCTTGCCGACAGAAGCGGGTTCGAAATGTTCGCTGACATACATGGTCTTCAGCGAGAACAACGGCCCCTCGGCCACCCCGAGCAGGAACCGCCACGACAACAGCAGCAGCACGCCGGCCGTCAAGGCCGAAGCTCCGGTGAAAATCACCCAGAGCGCGATGCTGATCAAAAGCCCGGCGCGGACATCCCACCGGGCTTCGAAAAACGGCGTCAGGAACCAGGCGGAAATGCCATAGCCGATCAAGAACAGCGTCACCAGGCGGCCCTGCCCGACCCGGTCATTCTCCAGTCCGAAGACGTGCAGGAAATCCGCGCTGGTGATCATCAGCGAGACATTGATGCGGTCCATATAGGCGACGCTGACGATCACCAACAGCGCGACAACCCCTGCCCAGCGACGCCAATTCATGAAATTTTCTCCTGGGTGGAAAGATGCACGCGCCGTGCCAGCTCATCTCTGCCCGCGAATTCTCACACGCTTTGAAACTTGCTCCGTCGTCATTGCGAGCCCAAGGGAAACGCAATGCGTTTCCATTGGGCGAAGCAATCCAGCTTTCGCGCGGCAAAGAAGC
>Ga0302154_10002443_pt1 | contig 14171 bp, 12 predicted proteins | sample I_Bog_N2_3_FD_193507 | JGI IMG/M metagenome (GOLD analysis project Ga0302154, IMG submission 193507) | Peat permafrost microbial communities from Stordalen Mire near Abisko, Sweden - I_Bog_N2_3 | ecosystem: Environmental > Terrestrial > Soil > Wetlands > Peat | place: Sweden: Abisko, Stordalen...
ACGGAAGGAGGATCCAAACCGGTTTTGCCAGGGCGCCGGCAAGATGGGCCACGGAGGTGTCGACCGAAACCACGAGATCGAGCTGTGAGATGAGCGCCGCCGTGTCCGCAAAGTCCTCGATGTCACCGCCAAAATACTCCACGGCCTGGGTCGTGCTAAGCGCCTCGGCGTCGGCTGGCCGGACCTCCTTCTGGAGGCTAAAGAGGCGCACGGGGAGCCCCTCGAATGCTGCGATGAGGCGGTGGACCGGGATTGAGCGCCAGCGGTCAAGGTGGTGCTTGGGATTGCCGGACCAGGCGAGGCCTATCCGGGGGCCCGGCCCGCGCACCCGTTTGCCCCAGGCCGCCAGAACCTCATCCGGAGCGGCGAGGTAGGGCGTCTTTTGGGGCACGGATTTAAGCGAAGTGCCGAGCGCCCGGGGAAGGCTCATCATCGAGCAGTGCATATCGTAGGGCGGGAGCGGTTCCCCGGCTGCGACGACCGAGGTCACGCCCGCGACGGATGAAAGGAGCCTCTTTAAACTCGGCTGCACCACCAGGTGAACCCGCGCCCCGCGCTGCGCGACCATCTCGGCGTAGCGGACAAAGTGAATCGTGTCGCCGTAGCCCTGCTCGAACGAGATAAGGACCGATTTTCCCTCCAGGGGCGCGGTGCCGTCCCACGGCTCCCCGCGGAGGGCCTTTAGGAACGGCGGGAACTCGCGGTGCTCGAAACCCTTCCATCCGGCCTCCCATTCGCCCGCAAGGAGTCGGGCGACCCCCTCGTTGAAACGGATCCGCTTCTGGGAGGGATCGAGGAGGAGGGCCGCCCTGTAGGCCTCAATCGCCGTGGGAATCTCGTTCTTTGCCACGTAGGCGCTCCCCAGATTGTTGATCGCGTCCGCGTACTCGGGCCGGATCTCGAGCGCGCGGGCGTAGCAGGCAATCGCTTCGTCGTGGCGGCCCTGCGCATGGAGCGAGAGGCCAAGATTGTTCCAGGTGAGCACGTGCGACGGGTCGAGGGCGAGCGCCCTCCAGTAGGCGGTCTCGGCCTCCGTGAGCCGCCCCTCCGTGCGCAGCACGTTGCCCAGGTTGAAGGCAAGCGCGAGGGAGTCGGGAAGAAGCGAGGCCGCCCGGGTGTAGGCGTCGATGGCATCCGTGAAGCGCTCGCTCTTCTCGTAGCAGTAGGCCAGCGCCCCGCAGGCGAGGCCAAGCTGAGGATCAAGCGTGAGCGCCCGCTCGAAGGCCGCGATCGCCTCGGTCCATTTCCTCAGGGCCGCGAAGGCATGACCGGCATCGGCGAGATTCTCGGCACGGGAGAGCGGTGAGGGTTCGGCCATGGGGCGATGCGAATCCCGTGGATTCTGGATCACACTTTGCGGCTGCGGCAATCGCGCACGAGGAGGGCCGTCAGGGCCATCCCAAAGAGGATCCCTCCAATAGAGGCCAGCGCAGCCGAGCGCTGCAGGAGCCAGTGGTTGGCCCGGGACAACCCGCCGATCTCCACGGGTTCGGTGAACTCGATCCAATGGTTGCCGGGGGCGAGATCGACCACGATGTGGGCCGGGGCGCCCCCGGGCACGGGGAGGTCCCGGTAGGCCCAGCGCAGCTCGTCCAGGGGCTTGGACGCCCCAGCGCCGTCGCCGGGCTCGATGCGGAGGGCATCGGCGCCAAGGTCAGGGCTTCCTCGCAGGAAAATGCGCACATAGGAAAGCGTGCGGGGCGGAAACGGCGCGCCCACAAACCGCGCGGGACCTTTTGGAGCTGTCCAGATCCTCTCTCCGGTCCTCGGGTCGACCGATGCCGCGAACCCTTGGGTATCGGCTACGGGCGCAAGCCGAAGGGCGGGCCTCACGCTCACGGGCAGGACCCTTTGGATGGCCGGCTCCTCGAGGAAACCGGCGAGCTTCTCGGGATTGGGGTAGGGCAGCTCCACGGCGGGGGCCATGCGGAGCACGGAGCGGTCGCCCGATCCAAGGAATGCGCGCAGGTGGGCCTGCTCGAGCGGCTTCTCCTTGCTGAAATCGTCAAGATAAAGCCGGTAGGCGTCGGCGTGCTGCGACCCGAGGCCGCACAGAAACACGCTCGCCCAGAGTACGGCGAAGAGGCCCCACTTCCAGCCACCGGGGCCCGGCCGAAAGAGGATGCCGAGCGCGGCCAGATTCATCACGAGGCCCACGGCGTACACGTCCGTGTAACGGGGGCTTGATACCATCCCCAGGTTTGCGCGGCCGTACGCAAGGGCGGCCACCTGCATCCAGGACCAGAGACCGAGTGCAAGCAACACGGCCTCGCCGCCCTCAATCCTGCGCTCGCGGGTCCGTTGCCACAGGAGCACGGCCAACGGGAGCTGCAGGACCACAAAGGCGAGCGGCAGCGTGGGCTTCGGCCAGGACAGGGCCGTGGCGGCAGCCAACATCCACTGCCAGGGGCTGTGCGCCTTCAGGATTTCGTGGCCGGGCACCTTCACGAGCAGCGCCAGGCCCGCCGCGCAAAGCGCGGCAAGGAGGAGCGCGGCCGCAAGGCCGCGGTATCCGCGACGGGGTTCGACCGCGGATTTTAGGAGCAAGAGGACGAGGACCGCCAGGGGCCCGAGGAACCCCGAGGACATCGTCGCCAAACCCAAGAGGCCCGCGGTCCAGCCGAGCCACCAGCGCGCGGCGAGCGGTCGCGCGGGGACCGACGCCACGCAGAGGGCGAAGGCAGACCACTGCAGGAGGTAGAACTGGGACTGGAAACCCTGGAGCGTGTTCTCCCAATCGAAGGCCAATATGAAGAGGAGCGTCGTCAGGAGCACCGCCACCGTGAAGCGGTAGCCCGAGAGGAATCGGCCGAGGAAGAGCACCAGGGCCACTAGGAACGCGGCGTGCAGGACCGCGTTCACCGTCATTTCGAGCAGGCCGTCCCATTGTCCGTTTGCGGCAATCAGGCCCAGGCTTATCAGGCGGCTCAGGACGACGCGGTGCTCGTTCTGAGGCTCAAGGAAGTTCGACGCCCCCAAGGTGCCATGCGCCTGCGGCACGAGGAGGGCGCCTCCGACCGCGTCCCACTCGTCCATGTAGGGGACATCACTGCCCCGGGAATGGACGAGCGTGAGCTTCGCGCCAAGCGCAAGCAGGCCCGCGGCAAGGGCCACCCAGACGAGCAGCAGGCGCGGCCGAAGAAGGGGCATCGAGGGGAGACTCTGCGGGGGAAGGTCTGCCGGTCAAGGCGGCCGCTTTTCGGTAGTGTCCTGATTTGGACCGGATCTTCCAGATCCATGGTTGGTGAGGAATTGAGAACAAAGGGTCGCTCGAATCCGTCACTGTTTTCGTACCCACAGTCCGCGCAAATTCGCTGCAGTGCTGCTTCGCGCTGGCGCTCCTAGTGTGCCGCCAGGTTGTCCTGAATTCGAGCACGCCGAGAGCAGCAAGCAGAGGAGTGATTTCCGGGAGTCGCAGTGTTTGTTAATCGATCGTTTTCGATTGATTCATGCATTATTATGGCCACTATATATCAAATGCTATCGCTTAAAAACGAGGCTGACGTCTTATCCGAAGTCCGGAAATTGATCCGCGACACGCGCATTTCATTGTCCTGGAGGCAAGAGGATTTGGCGAGTCGTAGCGGGATCGGCGTCGCCACCGTAAACCGTTTCGAAAGGACCGGGCGCATTGGATTCCTGGGCCTCGCCAAGATCATGACCACCCTGGGCCTGACGGACCCGTTTCTAGCGGCCTTCCGCAAGCCGCCGGCGCAACCCAAGAACATCGAGGCGTTCCTTGCGCCGGTTGCGTCACCCCGCCGTGTTCGCGCTCCTCGCCGTGCACAGGGAGTCTAAGTCGTGACTGAGCCTACTACACTTCGCATGCTGTACCATGGGCGGCCCATGGGCACACTGGCATTCCGCGCGGACGAAGCTATGTTTGCCATCGAGCTCGACCGCGAATTCTCCGGCATGGGGCACGACCTGTCCCCCCTAAATCTCCCGTTGGAGAGCTTTCTCCGCGGGCCTCGCGTTTTTCTCCCAGGAGACACGCCGTTTGACGGAGGCTTGCCCGGTCTTATCGCGGATTCCCTCCCCGACGCCTGGGGGGAGCGGATGCTCATGGCGGAAACCCCGGGGCTTCGCACCCTCATGGGGAAGCTTGCGGCCATCGGGGAGCGAGGCCCTGGCGCGATCACCTATCGGCCTGTGATTGGAAAGGGAGCCGACGACGAAACAATGAGCGCATCGCTTGCCGCCATGTCACGTGATGCAGCCCGCTTGGCAAAGACGCAGGCACCCCTGACCCCTGAGGCCGTGGACATCGCTCTGGCAAGGGGAGGCAGTCCCCTCGGAGGCGCCTTCCCGAAGGTTTCGGCGCACCTGCCCATGGACGGGGACGTCATGAACGTGCGCGACGTCCTGATAGGCGGGCCAACTCCGGAGGGGTGTACGCCCTGTATTCTTAAGCTTTCGGCACTCGATGACCAAGGCGGAGGCGCGGTTGAGTACGCGTACCACCGCATGGCTGCTAAGGCCGGGTTGCGCGTTCCCCGTGCGAGCCTCGTTTTTGACGGCGAGCGCCGGCACTTTGCGACAGCCCGATTTGACCGATACCGTAAACCGGATGGCTCCTGGGGCAAGCGACACGTCCATACGCTTAGCGGCATGCTGCACAAGCGGCCGGCTGATGGGGGCATCGACTACGAGGACTTGATCCGGCTATCCCGCGTTCTCGGCGGCGCCATCGAAGCGCGTGAATGTTTTCGACGCGTTGTTTTCAACCTTCTGGCGGCTAATCGCGACGACCACGGCCGCAACCACGCGTTCGTCTATGACGAGATCACCCGCACGTGGTCCCTCTCGCCAGCCTTCGACCTGAATCCGAGCGTCTTCAACGTGCTGATAGCCCTGAGATTTTTCGGCAGCACCGTGATTCCCACCCATTTTGATTCGCTCCTAAGGCTCGCGGAGATGGGCGGAATATCGGCCCGCGAGGCGAGGGCTATCTACGGCGAAGTGCATTCCGCGACCATTGGAGGATGGCGGGGCACTGCGGGCCAAGCCGGGATCCCTGGGGCGATCATCACGTACTGGGAGCAGGAGATATTGCGACAGACCGCTCAGCTCCAGGCCGACGCTGGATCCTGAGAGGGATGTCCTGCAGCGGTCCCGTTGACCACGGACGCGGCCAACGAACCCTTCCTGCCTCCGTCCCCTCGCAGACCTTAGGGGTCCCTATTTTAGGACACCATTCGTTTCGAGGCGTCGCCACGGAAACTGCTTCCGTCCATAAGAAGGCGGACTAGTAGGGCCGCTTGGGCGCCGCTCTTTGGGGTGGGGCCCCTGTTGTGGCTTGATTTTCAAGCACCCCCAAAGCAACTTTCCCGATCCGCGCGAGCGCAACCGGGCGCCTTGTCCGCCGTCTCGCGACTGAAGCCCCCAAACCCCCCTCAGCTATGCAAGTCACGCTTACCTGGCTCGATTACCTGATTCTGCTGACCTACACGTCCTTTGTGGTCGGCATTGGGTTCGCCCTTAAGAAGTACATGAGGAGCTCGTCCGACTTCCTCACGTCCGGCCGCTCGATCCCAACCTGGGTCACCGGGCTTGCCTTCATCTCGGCGAACCTGGGAGCCCTCGAATTGGTGGGCATGGCGGCAAGCGGCGCCAAGTACGGGATCACGACCGCGCACTTCTACTGGGTGGGCGCCATTCCCGCGATGGTCTTCCTCGCGGTGTTCATGATGCCGTTCTACTACGGCTCAAAGGCGCGCTCGGTCCCCGAGTACCTGAAGATGCGCTTCGACGAGCGCGTGCGCGCGCTCAACTCGATCGCGTTCGCGGTCATGACCGTCTTCGCCTCGGGCATATCGATGAACGCCCTGGCAAAGCTCCTGAACCTGCTCCTCGGCTGGAACTACCACGCCAGCCTCTGGATCTGCTCGGCGATCGTGCTGGTTTACGTGCTGAAGGGCGGCCTCACCTCCGCCATCTACACGGAGGTGCTCCAGTTCTTCATGATCGTGCTCGGCTTTGCGCCGGTCGTTTACCTGGGGCTAAAGGACATCGGGGGCTATGGAAAATTGAAGGAGCTTCTTAGGGGAGTTGCGATCAACCCGGCATCCCTCCACCTGAGGGAGGCGGGAACCCACTACGGGCCCAACGCCTGGACAAGCGCGTGGGGAACCCTCCTGGCGGGGCCTGCAAGCAACCCCATGGGGGTAGATTGGTTTGCGATGGTCTTCGGCCTGGGGTTTGTCCTCTCCTTCGGGTACTGGTGCACGAACTTCCTGGTCGTGCAGCGCGCCATGGCGGCGCGCAACATGACGGCCGCGCGCAACACCCCGCTCGTTGCTGCGGTTCCGAAGATGCTCTTCCCGGCCCTGGTGATCCTGCCCGGCATGATCGCCGTGGCCCTCATGACGATTCCGTCCAAGGGATACCGGATCCCGGCCCCCATCCTGAGCAACTCCACCTATGCGAGGGCGATGGCGGTCGTGGCGGCCGATGCGGCGGTGCCCGCCGAGCAGGCCTTCAAGGACGTGAGCGACGCGGTCGGCAAGAAGATGGACTCCGAGAAGGTCGCACTCCTCGTCAAGGACTACGCCGCGAACCCCATGCCCGAGGCCACGTTCCGCGACCGCCTCTGGAATGCCGTCGCCGAGTACGACTACGACGGGGTCATCCTTTCGCTCGTGAAGCGCTACTGTCCGCCCGGGCTCCTTGGCCTGGCGCTGACAGGCCTCCTGGCCTCCTTCATGTCGGGAATGGCTGGCAACGTGACCGCGTTCAACACGGTGTGGACCTACGACCTCTACCAGGCCTACTTCGCGCCGAACCGCAGCGACGAGCACTACATGAAGATGGCGCGGGCCATCACGGTGGTGGGCATCCTCCTGAGCATCGCCTGCGCCTATTTTGCCGCGCTCTACAATAACGCGATGGACATCATCCAGCTGGTCTTCGCCTTCGTGAACGCGCCCCTGTTTGCCACATTCCTGCTCGGCATGTTCTGGTCGCGCACAACCGGCACCGGGGCCTTCCTCGGCCTCCTGGGGGGCACCATCACCTCGGGCCTTGTCCACGCGCTCACGATCTCCTCGGGCAACCTCCCCGGGATGAAGGGCGGCTACCTCGCCGTCCTCCACACCTATCCGAGCGAGATGGCCCAGAACTTCTGGCTGGCCACCTTCGCCTTCGCGGTCTGCCTCGGCCTGACGGGCGGCATCTCCCTTGCAACCCGGCGGACCAAGACGGACCAGGAACTGACGGGACTGGTGTACTCCCTGACCCCCAAGATCAAGGACGAGGGGACTCCCTTCTACCAAAGGCCGGCCGTCATCGGTTCGGTCCTGATCGCGGCCTGCGTCGTTCTCAACCTCATCTTCTGGTAAAAAGGAAACTCCTATGGGACTCGATATTCGCTGGCCAATCGGCCTCATGTTCTCGCTCGTCGGCCTACTGATGACCGTCTTCGGATTTGTCACGCGCAACGATGCCGCCATGTACCACCGCTCGATGGACATCAACATCAACCTGATCTGGGGGCTGATCCTCCTGGTCTTCGGAGGCCTGATGCTGCTGTTGGCGAGCCGCGCCAAGGCGAAGACCGCGCAGGCGGCAAAGTAGCCCGCAGCCCCGAGTGCGGTGCCCCGTTCACAGGCGCGCCGCGCGCTAAGGGGCCGCTGCCTAGGCGAGAGCGAGCTCCGTCACCGGGTCGAAGAGATGGGCGTGCGTCAGGTCAAAAGTGACCTGAACTCGCTGGCCCGCCTCGAACCGGTCCGTCGGGTTGACGCGAGCCACGAAGGAGGTCGCGCCCGTGTCCAGGTACAGGAGGGTCTCGGAGCCCATCGGCTCGGAAACCTCGACCTTGACGTCGGCCGTGCGCCCCGCATCGGGCGAGGCCACCGTGAGCAGGTCGTGGATCGCCTCGGGCCTTATCCCGAACACGATCGGCTTGTCGACGTATTCGGAGGACTTGCCCGCAAGCCTCTCGTCCAAGGCGATCGTGAGCGGCGGGGCCTTGGCGTTGTCCTCGACGAACGCCAGGTGGGCGCCGGCCCTGCGGAGGGTCCCCTTGAAGAAGTTCATCGGCGGTGAGCCGATGAAACCCGCCACGAACATGTTGTCCGGGCGATTGTACAGCTCGAGGGGCGGCGCCACCTGCATGATGTTCCCGTCCTTCATGACGCAGATCCGATCCCCCATGGTCATCGCCTCGACCTGGTCGTGGGTCACATAGATCATGGTGGCACCCAGCCGGGCATGGAGCTTGGAGATCTCCGTCCGGGTCGAGACGCGCATCTTGGCATCCAGGTTCGATAGGGGCTCGTCGAACAGGAAGACCTTGGGCTTGCGCACGATCGCGCGCCCTAGGGCCACCCGTTGGCGCTGGCCGCCGGAAAGCGCCTTCGGCTTGCGCTCGAGGAGCGTCTCCAGGCCCAGCATCGCGGCCGCCTCCCGCACCCTTGCGTCAATGTCCGCCCTGGGGAATTTCCGCAGCTTCAGCCCAAACGCCATGTTCTCATAGACTGTCATGTGCGGGTAGAGCGCGTAATTCTGGAAGACCATCGCGATGTCGCGGTCCTTGGGAAGCACCTCGTTCACGACCTGGGCCCCTATGCGCACGGTGCCGCCCGAAATCTCCTCAAGGCCCGCGATCATGCGCAGGGTGGTGGACTTCCCGCATCCGGAGGGACCGACCAGCACCATGAACTCCCGGTCCTCGATCTGCAGGCTGATGCTCTTGACGGCAACGACGCCGGCACCGCCTTTCTCTGGGTACACCTTGCTGAGGTTTTCGAGCAGCACCTGGGCCATAAATGAGTGGGGAGGATCGCCTTATCGGGTTGTGCTCACTCTCGCTGGAAAATGAGCCTTGCAAGCGATTTACCCGCTAAACAGAACGAATGCTTCACACAGGCAATACCAAACGTTGCCTCTCATAAACCCTTATCTGGTCGCCTCGTGCGTTTCTCGCCTGGTGCGGCAGGTGATCGGGTGACACAAGCCTGAATAATGCCGTCCCTTCCCTCATCCAACTCAACCTTCCCGTCGAATTTCGTCTGGGGAGTGGCCACGGCCGCCCCGCAGATCGAAGGGGCTGCGTTTACGGATGGAAAGGGGGAGTCCGTCTGGGACCGGTTCTCCCGGATCCCGGGGAAGATCCTGAAGGGAGACAACCTCGATATAGCCTGCGACCACTACAACCGTTTCCGCGAGGACTTCGCGCTCATGCGCTCGCTCGGGATCCGCAACTACAGGCTCTCGGTGGCATGGCCGCGCATCTACCCGAAGGGCGACGGCGCCCTTAACCAGGCGGGGCTCGATTTCTACCATCGGCTCTTTGACGCCCTCCGGGAGAACGGGATCACGCCCTGGGTGACCATGTTCCACTGGGACCTGCCCCAGGCCCTCGAGGACCGGGGCGGCTGGACGAGCCGGGTGACGGTGGACGCCTTCGCCACCTACGCCGACACCCTCGTTAGGGAATTTTCGGGCAAGGTTAAGAACTGGATCACCCTAAATGAGATCCGCTGCTTCACGACTATCTCCTACGGCCCCAAGCTCTCCGCAGCCCCGGGAAGGCTCGTCAGCGCGCAGCAGCTAAACGAGACCTACCACAATGCGCTCCTGTGCCATGGGCACGGGGTGCGCGCGGTGCGCACCCACGGGGGCGTGGGCGCGCGGGTCGGCCTGACCGACAACTGCGACACGCCCATACCGATCACCGAGACGCCGGAAGACATCGCCGCCGCGACAGCGTGGTTCCTCGAGCGGAACCTCCATATATTGGACCCGATCTACCGGGGCTCCTATTCGCAGGAATACCTGAAGAGGGTCGGCGCGGACGCTCCCGTCGTTAGGCCCGGCGATTTCGAGCTGATCAGCGCACCGACGGATTTCCTCGGGATCAATATTTACGCGGGCTTCTTCGTTCGGGCCTGCCCCGGGCTCCGGTACCAGGACGTCGACACCCAGGACAGCTACCCGAGAGCGGACAGCAAATGGCTCAAGATAACGCCCCAGGCGATCTACTGGGGGCTGCGCCTCGCCCATGAGAACTACGGAGCCAAGGCGATCTACGTCACCGAGAACGGCTGCGGCTACGACGACGAGCCTGTCGTGAACAACGAGGTGCATGACCTCCACAGGCGCGACTTCCTGAGGGGCTACCTGAGGGAACTCCACCGGGCGATCCAGGACGGCGTGCCCGTCAAGGGCTACTTTGTCTGGTCGCTGCTCGACAATTATGAATGGGCCGACGGCTACACGCGGCGGTTCGGCATCGTGCACGTGGACTTCGAAACGCAGAAGCGCACGCCGAAACTCTCCTCGCACTACTACTCCGAGGTCATCCGGTTGAACGCGATCGTGTAGACCCGATGAGCCTTTTCGGGATCGATTTGGGGGGCACCAAGATGGAGGGGGCCGTGATCGATCCCTCGCGGCCCGACACCGCAACGTGCCGCCTGAGGCTTCCCACCGAGGGATACAAGGGCTACGACCACGTGGTCGCGCAGCTGGTGAGACTGGTCAGGATGCTCGAAGAGGCGTCCGGGGAGAAGCGACCCGCCGTGATCGGCATCGGGAGCCCGGGTGTCATCGACCCCTTGACCGGGATCCAGAAGAACTCCAACACGACCTGCCTCAACGGGAGGCGCCTGAGGGATGACCTGGCGAAGGCGCTCGGCGTCGAGCCGCGGATGGCGAACGACGCGAACTGCTTCGCCCTGGCCGAGGCCACGTTCGGCGCGGGTCGCAACCGAAAGGTGGTCGTGGGGCTCATTCTCGGCACGGGCTGCGGGGGGGGCGTGGTCGTCAACGGGCAGGTGCTCGGCGGCCTGCACGGGATCGCGGGGGAATGGGGCCACAACCCGCTCCGGGGCGAGCGCACGCTCTGCTACTGCGGGCGGAAGGGATGCATAGAGACCGTCTTTTCGGGGCCCGCTCTCGAGCGCTACTACAAGGAGCGCACGGGCAAAACCCTGCGCATGCCGGAGATCGTGGGCCATGCGGCCAAAGGGGACCCGGCGGCCCGGGCCACGCTCCGGCGCCTTCAGGCCAAGTTTGGGGAGGCGATCGCCGCGGTGATCAACATCATCGATCCGGACGCCGTTATCATTGGCGGGGGCGTGGGCAACATCGACATGCTTTATGAGGAGGGGACGCGAAAGGCGGTCCTTAAGTATCTCTTCAACAAAGAGATTTGCACAGAGTTCCTGCGCCCTATCCTCGGCGACAGCGCCGGCGTCTTTGGCGCCGCGATGCTCAGCGCCTCGTCCAAATCCTAAGCGAGGCGAGGAGGAAATCCTCGAGCGCGGCCGATTCATTCAGGTTCACCCGGAGGAGCCCGGCAGCCCGCTCGAGGGCGTCTGTCGAGGCGATCAGGGGCCGCCTTGCCTCTGAGTCGCCCGCGGCGAGCAGCTTAAGCGCGTGTTCGCGCGTCGCCTCCTCAATCCCGGCAAACATGCGCAGTCTTAGGCCCACCGAGATCTCCACCTCAACGGCCGCGATCTCGTCGTCCTCCAGCCCCTCGGGAAGGAGCGCCTTGCGACGCGTGGTCTCTTGGGCCGCCGCCTTGTCGAGCATGGTCCCGAATCGGGCGATCAGCCCGTAGAGCGTGAAGAGACCCTCCGAGGCCGACTTGCCTGGGGCCATCCCATGGCCCAGGAGCTCGAGCCAAAGGCGGTAGTCGCTGATCCACTCCGTCCAGCCCTCCGCGGGAACCGATGCCGTCATGCCGGGAAACCTGAAATGAAGGACGCGGCTGCGGATCGTGGGGATGAGCGCGTGAGGCTTCGACGTCAGGAGCAGGATCGTCGTATTCGCCGGGGGCTCCTCGAGCGTCTTTAGCAGGATATTGGCCGCGGCGGGGTTCATCCGGTCGGCGTCATGGAGGATGACGACCTTGTACGGGGAGACGCTGGACGAGACGTTGATCTGGCCGATCAGCTCCCGAATGGCCGAGGCCGAGATCGACCTGGACTTGCCCGACGGGCGGATCAGGAAACAGTCGGGATGGCGGTCGGGCGGGTAGGGGGCAGGTTCCTTCGATCCGCGGTTCAGGAGCCGGTCTGCCAAGGCTAGGCCCGCGGCTGCCAGGACCTCAGGGTCGTCGCCGGCAAGCAGCAGGCTGTGGGAGAGGCGCCGCCTCTCAATGGCGCTTTCGATCACCGACACGGCCGGCGTACCCACCAGCGCCGGCGGCCACGGGACCGAGGCGTTCGTCGTCAAGAGATGCGCGACTTAACCGCTTCCCATATCTTTTTCTCGGTGGTCGCGGCGTCCGCCTTGCCATCCACCACGACGAACCGCTCCGGCATCCCCTTGGCGAGCACCAGGTAGCCCTCTCGGATCTTGTCGTAGAAATCGATGTTCTCGCGCTCCATGCGGTCGGGCAGGTCGGAGGCGCGCAGGCGGATCCGCGCGAGCCCGACCTCGGTCGGGACGTCGATCACGATGGTCACGTCGGGCATGACGTTGCCGACGGCGAAGCGGTTGATCTGCGCCACGGGATCCGCGGCCAGGTTGCGGCCTATCCCCTGGTACACGGTGGAGGAGTCCAGGTAGCGGTCGCTTAGGACGATGGCCCCGCGCATGAGCGCGGGCGCGATGATCTCCCGAACAAGCTGCGCGCGTGCCGCCGCAAAGAGCAGGAGCTCGGTCTCGGGGCACATCTCGTCGCCCTTCGAATTGTGGACGATGATATTGCGGATCTGCTCCCCGATTTCGGTGCCGCCGGGCTCGCGGACGGTGATCACGTCGCGATTGAGCTTCTGGAGGCGCTCGGCTAGGCGAGTGATCTGGGAGGTCTTGCCGCTTCCCTCAGAGCCCTCGAATGAAATGAGCTTCCCGGTGTGTTTGGACTTCAGGACCATGTCGGGCTCCAGATTGGGCAAATCCCTGTCATTTGGCGAGGACGCTTTGAAATCCATTGGACGAATCGGGAAAAACGTCCAACTCTGGTGCCATGTTCGTGCATTTTGTCCCTTTTTTCGCCTCAGCCAATGTCATCGAGGTGTTCGAGCACTGCGATCCGGTCGGCCAGACGATCACGGGCGGCCTGGCCGTCGGCAGCGTGATCGCCTGGGCGGTCATGTTCGGCAAGCGAAGCGAGCTCAACACCCTAAGGCGCCTTAACCTCCAATTTGAGCGGCACCTGCGCGACCAGAAGAATCTCCTGGAGCTGCCGGAGTCGCTGCGCGAGCGCCGGGACATCCCCTACGCCGACCTTTTCAGCGACGCCATCGAGGCCTACTGGAGGGCCGCTGCGATCGGGAAGGAGAAGGGCATGGACACCTCCCATTTTCGCCTCGAGCACGCCGAGAACGCCCTGCAGAGGGCGCTCGCGCGCCAGACGCTCCGCTACGAGTCCAACATGATTTTCCTGGCCTCGGTCGTCTCCGGGGCGCCTTTCCTGGGACTCCTCGGCACGGTCTGGGGCGTCATGGACGCCTTCAGCGCCGTCTCCGTCCAGCAGACGGCCAGCATCCAGACTCTGGCCCCCGGCGTTTCAGCCGCGCTCTTGACCACAATTTCGGGGCTTCTGGTCGCCATCCCGAGCCTCTTCGGCTACAACATGCTTTTCGCCTCCACAAAGAGGCTCATCACGGAGCTTGAAAACTACGCAAGCTCACTGGCCGACCGCATCGAGCTCGAGACGAAGTAGCCCCAAGGCGGCAACCAGCACCATGGCGCGGACATTCAAGAGACCCCGGCAGTCGCATCCGATCGCGGAGCTCAACGTGACGAACCTGATCGACCTGGGTTTCACCCTTCTGATCATCTTCATGATCACCACCCAGGTCACCCAGGAGCAGACGATCCCGGTGAACCTTCCCGCAGAGTCCAAGAGCACCCAGCAGAACGCGGACAAGAGCGCGCACTTTGTGGCGATATCGATAGACGCGAAGGGCAATACCTACGTGGACGCGAACCCGCGCCCCGTTCCGATCACCGAACTCCGCACCCGCCTCCATGTCTATGGGCTCGAGACAAAGCCCCCGGTCATCCGCATCCGCGGCGACGCCCACGTCCCTTACGAGAAGATCGTGGCCCTGATGGACGAGCTGAAGAAAGCCAATCTCCTGAAATTCACGTTCGACACCCAAGCCGCCTCTAAATGAGCGCAACGTCCCCCGGAGCCTATGGCGTCTCCGTGCTGATCCATGGCGCGGCCGTGGGACTTGTGCTTTTCTTTAGCTATGCGGCGAGCAACATTA
>Ga0302154_10002456_pt1 | contig 14113 bp, 8 predicted proteins | sample I_Bog_N2_3_FD_193507 | JGI IMG/M metagenome (GOLD analysis project Ga0302154, IMG submission 193507) | Peat permafrost microbial communities from Stordalen Mire near Abisko, Sweden - I_Bog_N2_3 | ecosystem: Environmental > Terrestrial > Soil > Wetlands > Peat | place: Sweden: Abisko, Stordalen...
CGGATCAGCGGAGTGGCTGGGAATGTCGTTGGTGATGGTGACCGCTCCTGGCAGTTCGTCCACGGTGAGGCCCACCACGCTGCTGGCGGTGGCGTTGCTGATGGTATTTTCCGTGTTGGTGGCAACAACATAGTAAGAGTAGGGACCGGGGGTTTGGGGGCCGACATAGACACTGCTTCCCGGGTCGGTTGTGGGGCTGCCGCAGGTGGTTGAGGCAACCGATCCGACGCACCATTGGTACGTGATGGTACCGTCGCCGTTAGGGATGCTGGCCGTGGCCGCCAGATCACTCGGGACATTCGAGGTTGTCGAAGAGTCGTACGGGTAGATGATCGTGGACGGAGTCGCGGTTGCGCTGCTGATGACCGGCGCCGCGACCACATACAGAACCTGTGGCGTGCTCGTCACCGTACCCGCGGAGTTGGTCACCTGCAAGCGAACCCCGAGGTTGTTGGAGTAGGCCTGCGCGCTGGTGAGGGCCTGGGTAGAAGCCGTCCCCCAGTTTCTCCACACGCCATCGCTTGGAGAATACTGCCATTGATAGGTGTACGTCGACGGATAGCCTCCCGACGGTGTGCCGGTGAAGAGGATGCTTTCCCCCACCTTGATGGTGGGAACCGTGGTGCTGCCGCCGTTGTCTGAATTGTTCGAGACGGCCAGAGTGGGTAGCTCATTGACGGTCAGCGTGACGTCACTGCTGGCCGTGCTGACGCTCACGCTACCGATCGTGTTGGTGGCGATGACGTAGTAGTAGTAGAGTCCGCCGGTGGCGGGTGCTTCGGCCAAAGTAGATAAGGAGCTGCCCGCGGAGGTGCAGGACACAGTCGATGGAGTCTGTCCGGTGCACCACTGGTAGGTGATCGTGCCGTTACCGGTCGCGGTGGCTGACAGGGTGCTGGAGTTTGTTCCGGTACCGCCGTTCAGGCTGGACGTGATGGTGGTCGGGCTCGCTGCGGCATCGCTGGAGAAGACGGGCGTTGAGACTACATACAGAGTTACCGGATCGCTCGTGATCGACCCGCCTCCGTTGGTCACCGTGACACGGATCGGCAGGTCATTGGAGTAGGGCTGCGCGGTGGCCAGGGCCTGGGTCGAAGACGTTCCCCAGTTTCTCCACGCTCCGTTGACCTCATACTGCCATTGATAGGTGTAGCTGGACGGCGTACCTCCCGTCGGATTGGCAGTGAAGAGGATGGAACTTCCCTGTGTGATGGTTGGGGTGGTGCTCGCGGTAGCAGAGGTATTGTTGCTGATGCTCACCGACGTAGCAGCCAGGTAAATCGGCACGGTCGCCGTGCCCTGGACCGGGATTCCCAGATCGCTGGTGGCCAGGCAGTCCAGGGTCACACTGGACGGAGCCGTCCCCGTGACTGTGAAGCTGATGGTGGACGTATCCGGATAATGCGGATACGTGATGCTGCCGCCGTTGAACAGCGTCCAGGCAAAGGTTACGCCCGGCTGGGTAGACAGAAGGGAGGTCGGATCGACCGGTCCGCAGGTGGCCGTAACAGTCGCCGCGTTCAGCGTAGATGTTACAGTGGCGACCGTCGCGACGGGAAGGGTGGGAGTGCCTTCGGCGGAGTCCACAAACTTCTCCGCAGCGGATACAGGCGCATCACTCGTGGTGTTGCCGCCAGCGGCCAGTACGTTGCCATTACGCGCCAGCCACTCAAACTGACGGTCCACGGGCGCAGCTACCACGGCATTCGAGGCTGGCTGGAAGGTCATGTCCGAGGTGTGAGTGAATGTGCCGCCGCTGACGATCTGCGCCGTGGTTTCCGTGACGGGGTTAATGGTCGTGCTCCCGCCGGTCGGATCAAAGTACTCCGAGGAATTCAGGTACACGCTGTTCGCTCCGCCTGCGAGCAGTACGAGGTCGTTGTCCGTCAGGGTGGCTGCGTGCTGATTGCGCGCAGCGAACATCGTCGCTGTCACCGTCGTGAAGGACTTTGTGGACGGGTCATAGATCTCGGCCGAGTTGACGGTGTTCCCGAGGTTGTTGACACCACCGGCGATCAGCACGTCGCCGTTGGGCAGCAGCGTGGATGTGTGGAAGGCGCGCGCCGTGTTCATCTGCCCTGTTGTGGCCGTCCAGGTCTTGGCCACCGGGTCATAGATCTCAGCCGATGTCAGGGCGCTGGTTGCCTGGCTGGAGGCCTGACCTCCCGTTACCAGGACGGTGCCGTCTTCCAGCACGGTGGCCGCATGGCGATAGCGCGCCTGCTTCATGAGCGCTGTGATCGCCGTCCAGGTCTGGCTGGCCGGGTCATAGAGTTCGGACTTGTTCAGGACCAAACCGCCGTTGATGCCGCCCGCAACCAGGACCTGCCCTACGCCCAGCAGAGAGGCCGTATGGCTCTCCCTGGGGGTAACCATGGTGCCGCCCGTGGTGGCCGGCGGGGTCGTGGCTGCACTGCCCTCCGTAAAGAGGTAGGAGGCAGAGGAATCTGTATTGGACGATACGTTGAGACCGCCTGCGATCAGAACATCGCCGGTGGGCAGCAGCGTGGTGGTGGGCCGCGCCAGCACATTGGCCAGCGCCGGTGTCGCCGCGCCCCAGGTATCCAAAGTCGCATTGCCCACATCAATGGTGGTCGATACGTCGCCGATGACCATCACATTGCCGCTGGAAAGCAGCGCGCCGGTCGCATAGCCTGCAGGAGCGGACGCGGGCGAGTTGCCGCCGGTGGTGAGCGTTCCGGCAGGGAGCCACCACGAGGAGACCGCCGACAGAATCACCGTATTGGACGAGAGGCTGTGGTTCTGCCCGTCCGTCACGATGGCGCTGATCTGGTAGCCGCTGACGCCAGTCGGGAGGTTGGAGATCGTGAAGGTCGCGGGCGACGCGTCCGTCTGGCTCGCGGCATACGAACCCGTGACCGTCGAACCGCTGAACGGCGACGGGCTCGTGTAGGTCGTGTCCGTGAAGTACGTCCAGGCCACGCTCGAGGAGGCGCGGTACTGCCACTGAATACTGACGGTCGGGCAGTCCGTCGTGTCTGTGTCTGTGCCGGTCAGCGTAAAGGTCGCGGTCTTCCCCTTAAGCACCGTCACGCTGGCGGGCTGAGTCGTAATCGAGGGGCTGCATGTAGCTACGGTGTGCCCGGGCACGGAGGCCCACAGCGATCCGGTGATCATCAGCAGGGAAAGGGCAAGAACAACGCGAACGCTACGACCAACCTTGAAATTACGCATCATGACAACGGTCCTCGATCGACAGACTCTGGGGGGAAACCCAGTTCTATAACAGACAGCATTTGATTTGCCGTGCCACGCTATAACAACGCGGCACAACAATCAACCGCGCTGGTGGCGGTTTTTTGAAGTGAGAAAGACTTCAGCCATTTTCAATTGAAATGGAAGGCCTTAAGAAAGCTGTTGAAACAGGCTTTCCTTGGTGCTGGACAGCGGGGTCTACGTTCTTAACTTGTTTTCTGTGACCCTTTGACTGTGACCTTGAGGAGAGCGCAACACAAGGAAGGCTCTCATTTCTACTCGGCTTCAAGGTATAACGGTTTGTCTACATCAGAGGCTGGGAGGCGTCGTCATGCTCTCCCGCCATGGAATCCTACGCTGGGATTCGCACGCTATCTAGCTACCAGTCGTGCCATCAGAAGTAACACCCACATGGCTGGCTGTGATCTGCTCGATGTCGATCTTCTGTAGTTCGGGTGCAGACCAGTCTTTTCTGGTCTCGATGCTGTTCTCGATTTTTGCCTCGACAGCGTTGTCCATCATTTGCATGTGAAGTCTCCCCTGCTGGTATTGGAACTTGAAACCGATGCTTACACATGTTCCCCCCGAAAGCAAGGTGGAAACTTCAATTGTTACCAAAGATGTTTCCCGCAAAAAAAAGCAGGAATTCTACCGGCGGGTTGCGAAGGCCGGCCTAACAATCGCCAGAAGCCGACGGCTTTAACTGAAGCGACGCGCCCAGCGCCACACCCGCAGGATGGGACTAAGAGGCACATAGGCCCAGAAGAGACGGTCCGAAAGACGAAGCGTCCCGAAATCCTCACGGCGGTAAGCGAGGTCAGAAAGAGAGCGGCGCCATGATAAATGGGGCAGAACCAGCCGATGGTAGCGAGAGACGCGGAGCTGCTCGGAGAGCAATGCCAACCCGCGCGTGCCAGGGGCCTGGGCCGCCACCAGGTTGCGCAGAGGGATTTGGATCAGTGAGGATGGCATGTTTCTCCATGGCTCTCCGGAAAGCTCGGGCAAAGGAAGCCCATAGGCAACCTTCAAGAGGCGCAGACCGGCGAGTAGCGGCCATCTCTGGCCGGTGTTGCGGGCCCTGTCGAGGACTGCGTTCCAGTCCATAAGTCCCTGAGTGTAGATACGGGCCAAATCACCCAGCCACTTGGCGCGCGACCAGGCGTGTTCGCCGCCATGACTGCAAAGGTAGAGCACCCGATCGATGGGATCCATGGCCCGGTAGCCGCATCCTTGCCAAAGCGAGGGGATGCTCCTGGCCCATTGGGCTGCGGATTGACCGGGCGCTTCCCAGATGTTCTGCCAGTGGAGTTCAAGGATGGCGCCAGACTGGGCATGAACCATAGTCAGCTCGTGCTCGTGCTGCAAGCAGCTTTGCCATTGACGCGGACTCAGTGGAAACCAGTTGGCATCCATGCGCCAACCGATGTCCTGTAGGCAGGCTTGCGCCGCGGGAAGGTCGCCGGGAGCGACCGCCAGGTCGAGGTCCTTGGTTTGACGGAGGGTGACGTCTCCATATAGATCTAACGAAAGAAGAGGCCCCTTGAGGGGCATTACAGGGATGCCTGCCCGGTTGAAAACCTTGAGCACGGCAGCCAACTGAAGAGAGTGACCGAGGGCACTCCGCCGGCAAGCCTCGCTGCGTTCTTGCAACTGCTGCCGGATGGACTGCGGAATCTCCAACTCGGGCAGGCGCTGAAGAGCGGCCCAACTGAGGGCCGGGGTGCGGTGACGGTCCACCCAGCGGATATATTCCGCCCAATCGAGGCCAGCCCCTATCGCTTCCATCATGGCTTCTGCCTGCCGCTCCTGCCAGGCGGCTGGAGCCAGCCAGGAGGTGGCGAGCATCAAGCGAAACGCCGGAGTCGAGCGCAGCCGCCAGGATGTTTCAGGCATGAAATATCTCCAGCGTTTGCCCGGTCGGAGAGTGGATGTGGGCTCTGGTCAGGGGCACGTGCTTTGCATGGGTTTCTGACATTACCATAGCCCTCACGAGCCGGATCGAGCCAAGCGGCGCAGGAACAGACCTACCCCCAAACCACGGAGGAGAACGAGACCGGCATTTGAAGTGGTATCGGGGTCAACCTTTGCAACAAGGTCCTCGAGGGAGCGGCGCATGGCCTGCATGTTGAGAATCTCATTGGCTTCGGGCAGCGAATCGAAAGATTCGATACAAGCTCGGAATCCAGCCAACTCGCGGATGATCCGATGGCCTACATCCGCTGCCTGGAGCCCTTTCCGCTGTCCCTGAAGCACCGGCGCAGGCAGACGGTCCCGGAAAGTTCGCCTTAGCAACCAACTGCTCTGGCCGGCGCGACGAAACTGGTCGTCCGGGACCCGTAGAAGGAACTCCACCAAGGGCAGATTGATGGTTGGATCGAGGAAAGAGACTGCATGTCTGGCCCCCATCTCTGACCAAATGCCGGGTCCGATGCCAAAACTCGGTTGGAAGAAAAGCGGGTGCAGATCTTTCAGAGAAGAAAATGTGAAGGTGGGGTCGTGCCCTGCGGCGCGCATCCGGCCTTCCATATCCAACTCCGCAGCCAAGCGAAGGTTAAGAGCCGAATACGACCTCCAATCCGCGCACTTGAAACGCCGGAGAGCTCGCTGGACCGGTATCAGAAAAGGCTTCAGCACCTGCCGCTTCAGCGTAAGCCAAGGGTTCGGCTCGCCGTGGAGAAGCAACCGCATCGCAGTCGCCGCCTGTCGCTGGCGCAGCGCGAGCAACACCGATCCACTTCCGCTCCAGGAAACCGCGGCATTGCCCATCTGCCCTGTGAGCACAACGCCAGCTCCGCCGAGCGCGGCTGCTTCCGTGATGGCCTGGAGCCAGTACTGATTGCCGGCCGCGTGGCTCGGCGCATCGTGGACATCAAGAAAGTGCTCGATACCCTGGATGACGCCATAGTCTGCCGCATCGACAGCGACATGTTGGACATTGGCGCCTGCCATCCATGCGGTAGCGTGCGCGCGCTCCCACTCATTCCCCAGCCGGTGTTCTCCGGAGCCGTCTGGAGATAGATAGGGCACCGAGGTATAGGCCGTAAGAGTGCGGCCTTGAGCCGCAAGAAGCGGAGCCGCCAGGGCCACGACCGAACCGGAATCGCGCCCACCGGAGAGCGTCGCTGCCACGGGCTTGCGAGTGCGAAGACAACTCTGAACCGCCCGTGTGTAGTGCTCGAGAAAAACCTCCTCGTACTCTTCGTCGCGACGAAACGCGAGCGGTTGGCGACCCTCCGGAGACCAATGGCGCCAGCAGTGCGTGCGGCCCTCGGCGTTAATGGTCATGGCGTGGGCCCACACCAGGCGCCGAAAGCCTTTGTAAGCCGTCAGCTCGGCATCGTGCTGCCAGGAAACCAGCACCTGGGCAAGACGCAGGCGGTCCGGCTCCTTCACCACACCCGGAAGCGCCAGCAGAGCCTTGAGACTGGATGCAAAGGCTACAAAGCCTTTTCCCTCGTAGTAATAGAGGGTTGCATTTCCGCAGGCATCGCGGGCCAACAGAAGACGGCGCTCCCGGCTGTCCCAGGCGGCCAGCGCCCAATCTCCCTGGAGGTGGCTGCACATCTCCTCGCCCCAACGATCGAAGGCGAGACTGACCAGATGCCCATCCGGTAAATGGAGAGCCTCCTGAGAGGAAATCTGGAATTCCTCTAGAAGATCTGCGCGGTTGTCCAGACGCACAGCACTAACCACGGGCCCCCGCCGGCCAAGTACAGGTTGGCGCTCAAAGGCATCTTCGGGGTTGATTTCCAGCAGGAGATGCCCCATGGCAACGGGCCCCTCAACCTTGCAGCCTGCACCATGAGGACCGTAGTAAGCCATGGCTGTTCTCATCCGCTCCAGCCAGAACGGATCGACTGGGGCGCCGTCGTGCCGAAAAATGCCGTAGATGCCGCTCATGAGCGTGTCCGCGCAAAGGTGGTGAAGGTCTTGAACTGGCGATGGCCGGGACCGCCGGTGACCATGCAGGGACCGACGCGCAGCCAGGCGTGTGCATTGAATCCTGCCGATTCGCCGGGACATGCCCCGAAACTAACGGTTCCTTCGAGACCCCGGCGGCGCAACATCGCTGTCGCAGCCAATGCCTGGGCGAAACAACGTCCATCCCACGGAACTCGCCGCTGTAGAACGCCAACAGCCCATCCGACCTCTTCCGCCGTGCGAATTTGATCGGCGGTCGCCGTGGCCGGAGTTTCGGCCCCGGGCGTTCCCATCCAGGCCGCGATACGCCGAAAGGGCAGGCAAGCCAAGGCGATCCGAGCAATCGCAAGAGACATTAATGCTTCGCGTAGAAGCCGTTTCTGGGCACGGGGAATTCGCGCATAGCGCTGTAGGTCATTCCACACGCAAGAGGCCTTCCCGATCCATCTCTCCAAGGAATCTTTCAACATCCGCGGCACAGGTCTCAGGCGATACTTTGTACTCCTCGACCAGTCGGCGCACCAGATCCGAGAACGTTAAGGGAGTCTCCAATATTTCCCAGATGCTTCGAGCAGGCCCTTCGAGACCATAGTAGGCACCGGCATCGATACTCATCAGGACCGTCTCCTGGTCGAACTCCGCGGAAAGCAGGTCCTGAACGCGGGACAGTTTGTCTTCAGAACGGAATTGGCGCATCTAGTTTCTCTCCTCCTGCGCGGGATCCAATGCAAACCGTTCCGCCCAGGCCGATTCCAGGAAGCTCACCAAGCTTCCGATGTCTTCCGGGTCGCGGCGCCGGGTCACGACAACCAAGGTAGCGTTCTGTGCAATCCTGCCTGCCAGCCGCATCAGATCGCTTTGGGTTCCCTGCCCTTTCAGGTATTGGGGACGATAAAGATTCTCCAGCAGATGCTGAACCCGGTCAAAACCCTGTAGCACCTCGAAACGAGGAGCGCCACCGGTATATAAAGTCTCGCCGTCGCGATCAGTAAGGATATGGATGGCCCTGAGCGGCGTAGGGTGCGGACAGTAACCCTCGCCCATAGGTACAACAAATTTGTCCACGTCGAGCCGCCCTGCCCCAGGGGCACCCAGGCGATCAAAAGCATCGGCGCAAAGTCTGAACTGAGCGAGGGCGGGAAGAATCTGCAATCCTTTTGGATCGGCCGCCACGGCGCAGACATCGTCGCTGAGCAGGCGGTAGCCGTGGCGATGGAACTGGGCGGCGAGTGTAGATTTGCCCGCGCCCTGCGCCCCGACGAAGATCATTGCTCCCCAAGGCGTCTCTACCGCGCTGCCATGAAGGGGAAACAATCCCCGCTGATAGAGCAAGGCTCCCATGGTCGAGCCCAAGAGAAAGAGGCGAATTTTTTCCGGCGATGCATCTGGAAACGGCTTGATCGAGATTCGCCGTCCCTCCTCGACCCTGTACTCGGCCACACCGGGCACGATAAGACGAAAGATTCCCGGCTGAACTTCATAATGGCCGTTGGCCAGGATTTCAGGGGGGGCTGATGTCGAAGGCAGCAGATGGATGGTCACATCGGGATTACCTGTCGGCTGAGGGTGGGGCGGAAGCTCAGGGCAAATCAAATCCGCATGGATGCGAAGACCATAAGCCCAGTATGTGTTGACGGGCAACTTCAACCTCGCAAGGTGTGGAAATTTACTGTAATCTCTCCCACCTGTGTCCGGCCCGTTTGCCAAGATAGGCGAAGATCAGGACCCTTCGGCCCTTCGCTTATTGTTCTCAATACTATATTTCGCTATTGAGCGTGTCAAAGAACCGGTGCAAGCGAATCGGAGACGCATGGACCTGTCGGCGATTACGCCGCCTATCATCGGCTAGTGGGTGAATTGTTGGCGTCCCCGACGGGATTCGAACCCGTGTTACCGCCGTGAAAGGGCGGTGTCCTAGGCCTCTGGACGACGGGGACGCGAGCGCGCGCGAAGCAGTCGCGGACACTTCTTCTACGCTAACAACCTGTCCGATGCGTGTCAAAGAATGCGCGCCTCAGCGCGGCCAAAGGGTGCCCATGCCGCGGCGGACGCGGCGGCGGACGTCGGCATATTGCAGCAGGATAAAGTTGTCCGTCATGCCGGCGATGTAGTCGGCGACGACGCGAGCGAGGCCTTCGCTTTCGACCTCGGCGAAGTAGGAGTCGGGGAGCTCTTCCGGCTCGGCGATCCAGAACTCGAAGAGCTCGGTGACCACCTCTTCCGCCTTGGAGTGTTCGAGCTCCAGAGCGGAGCAGGTGTAGAGCGTGTTGTAGAGGTAGCGCTTCTCCTCGATGCGCTCGCTTTCGGCGAGCGGGGAGAAGACGGCCATCCGCTTGCCGAGGGCGCGGACCTCCGCGAGCGAGTGGGCGCCGGCCTGTGCGACGTTGGCGGCGGTGGTCTGGATGAGGTCGAGGGTGAGCGTCTTCTGCATGGCCTGCAGGGCGTCGTGGAAGATGAACTTCTCCGCCGCATGGGGATGAGCGCGCAGTACCGAGTCATAACTGCGGCGCAGGATGCCGACGTGGTCGCGGATGTGGCGGACGTCGAGCAGCTCGGACTCGACGCCGTCGTCGAGGTCGGCGGTGAGGTAGGCGATCTCGTCGGCGAGGTCGATGATCTGGGCTTCGAGCGGCGGCTGGCTGTCGAGCAGGTACTCGGCGAGCTCGGGATGGGCGGAGGCGCTGTAGTCCCGCGAGTGCTTGATGATGCCTTCGCGCACGGCGAGCGTGAGGTTCAGGCCGCGATGGCCGGCGTAGCGCTGCTCGAAGCGCTCCACGATGCGCAGGGCGTGCAGATTGTGGTCAAAGCGGAGGCCGTGGGCCTGCAGGCAGCGGTCGAGCGCGCGCTCGCCGGCGTGGCCGAAGGGAGGGTGGCCGATGTCATGCACCAGAGCGAGGGTTTCGGCGAGGTCTTCATTGAGGCCGACCGCTTTGGCGATCTGGCGGGCGACCTGCGCGACCTCAATCGTATGGGTGAGGCGGCTGCGAAAGTGGTCGGAGGCACGACTGGTGAAGACCTGCGTCTTGCCGGCGAGGCGGCGGAAGGCGCGCGACTGGACGACGCGGTCGCGGTCGCGATCGAAGGGCGAGCGGTCGTCGCTGACGGGCGCGGGAAAGGCGCGCACGGAGAGCCGGCGCTCTTCTTCGCCGAAGACACCACAGGCATGAAGATGGGGAGTCATCGACTCCGAGTCTAACTTGATTGCGACGGTGGAGCTATGCGGCGTTACTGCTTGGCGGGCTCCGTGCCGGTGTGGGCGAGGCGAACGCGGGCGCCTTCCAGTTTGCGCTGCACCTTGGCGACGTCGGCGGGGTCGGCCTCGGGCGGAAGCGAGGTGGCGTAGTTCGCCAGCGACTTCTGCCAGTCGACGATGGCCTGCGGGAGCTTGCCGTCTTTGGATTCAATCTCGCCGAGGTGGTCGAGTACCGTGGGGTCGTTGCTCATGCGCAGCACGGCCTGGTGGGAGTAGTCGTCCGCGAGGGCGACCTGTCCCTGCTTGTAGTAGGCCCAGGCGAGCGAGTCAAGATACGCGCCGTTCTGCGGATCGAAGGCGACGGCTTTCTTGAGCAGAGCGATGGCCTCGTCGAGATGCACGCCGCGGTCCGCGAACATGTAGCCGAGGTAGTTGCCGATGGCGGCGTTGTCCGGGTCGAGCGCGAGCCCCTTGCGGAACTCGGCTTCGGCCTGATCGTAGAGCTTCTGCTGCTCGGCGACGGAGCCGCGGTAGAAGTAGACGAAGACCTTCTCCTCCGGCTTGGTGGCGAGAGCTTCGGCCTTGTCGACGGCGAGGGAGGCATCCTTCCACTGCTTGGCGCGGGTGTCCATGTCCGCGAGCGTGAAGTAGACATCGCGGTCTTCGGCGCCGCCGGTGAGCTGGGCCTGCGCAAGCTTCACCGCCTGGTCAAACTGGCCGTTGTCCGCGAGCTGGCGAGCATAGTTGAGTTGGACCTCGTGGTTGGCGGGCATGGCCTTGGCCGCGTCCGCTGCGACCTTGAGTGCGGCAGCCCACTGGTGGCCGTCGCGATAGCTGTCCACTTCGCCTTCGGTTCCCCGAGCCTGCGCGTCGCCGCCGAGGTCTGCGATCTGCTTGTATGCGGCGACGGCGTCGTCGGTGTGACCGGCTTCGCGCTCCACGATGCCGAGGCGGTCCAGGAAGAGCACGCGATTGCTGCGGTCGCCCTCAGAGTACTTGCCATCAGTGGACGTGGTGGAGTTCAGCATGTCCTTCAGAATATGAATCGCATCGTCGTAGCGGCCGAGCGCGTCGTAGTTGAGCGCGAAGTTGTAGTTCAGCTCCTGATTGTCCGAGACCAGCGGCTGGGCCTTCTTGAGGGTGGCAATGGAGAGATCGTAGTGGCCTTCCTGACGCTGAATCTCGGCCTGGCGGAGCAGCGCCTGCGGGTCCTGCGGGTCCGAGCCGAGAATCTGCGCGTAGATCTTGGCGGCGGCGTCCATCTGCCCGGACGCGGAGAGCGCTGCCGCGAGTCCGCGCCTGGCGTCGGTGTTATCGGGATCGTCGTCCAGCACGGCCTGGTAGGCGATGACGGCATCCTTGGGGCGCTTGAGCGAGTCGTAGATTCCGGCGAGCGCGAAGTTCATGCGGCTGGTGCGGTCGGCGGCGGGGACATCGGAGATGACCTTGGCCGCGTGTTCGAGGTCGCCCTGCTCGGAGTAGAGGCGCGCCATGTTGAGCACGACCTCCTCATTGTTGCCGTCGATCTTCTGTGCGGCCTGGAACTCTGCTTCGGCTTTGGCGGAGTCGTGGTCGAGGCCGTAGAGCTGGCCGAGCAGAAGCCGGGTCTCCAGATCGTTGGGCTTCAGCTTGGCGATGACCTCGTACTCCTTGATGGCGGCTTGGAGGATGTCGCTGGCCTGCTGGCCCTGGCCGTCGCCGAGCGTGCGCAGGTAGACGCGGCCGAGGAGCATGTGAGCTTCGACGTCGTCCGGGTGCTTGTTGACCTGGTCCTGCGCGGCGGAGACGGCCTCGCGGATGCGGCCCAGGCGAAAGTAGAGGTTGGCGATGCCGTCCTGAAGGACGCGGGAGTCGGGGTCGGCGTCGAGCGCCAGCTTGTACTGCTCGATGGCCTGCGTGGCAAGATCCTGACGGCCGTTGCCGGCGGCCTGCTCTTCATAGAGCTTGGCAAGACCATAGTGGTAGTAAGCGGAGGCGTGGTCCACGGCGGGCGCGGCAGAGGGTGCCTGGGCCTGTAGCCTGCCGGAGAGCAGCAGGCCGGCGGCGACGGGAAGCAGAAGGATGCGTGTGGCTCGAATCAATCGAATCATAGGAAGGTTTCGGAAAGGCTGCTTCAGCATCGTTCGCTCTACCCCTTAGACGGTACTGTACAAGGTTTGGATGCGAATGGCAGCCGCGGCGGACCTTCTATCCGTGGCGGAAGTGGCGAACGCCAGTGAAGACCATCGCGATGCCCAGGCGGTCGGCGGCGGCGATGACCTCGGCGTCGCGGACGGAGCCGCCGGGTTGAATGATGGCGGTGGCACCGGCGTTCGCGACGACTTCGAGGCCGTCGGCGAAGGGAAAGAAGGCGTCCGAGGCAGCGACGGTTCCCTCGAGCGGGAGCGTCGCCTTCATCGCGCCGAAGCGGGCAGCATCGACGCGGCTCATCTGCCCGGCGCCGACGCCGACGGTCTGGCCGAAGCCCTCCTGTAGGCGCGCGTAGACGATGGCGTTGGACTTGACGTGCTTGCAGACCTTCCAGGCGAAGAGCAGCGCGGTGGTCTCGGCGGCGGTGGGCTTGCGCTGCGTGGGGCAGGTGAGGTCGGCGACGGTGGCACTGGCGCGGTCCTCGTCCTGCAGCAGGAAGCCACCGGAGATCTGCTTGAGTGCGAGCTTGGGCTCGGCGGGACGAAGGCGCAGCACGCGGAGGTTCTTCTTGGTGCTGAGGGCGGCGAGCGCTTCCGGGGTGAACTCGGGCGCGACGATGGCCTCGATGAAGAGCTTGGCCATCTCGGCAGCGGCGGGGCCGTCGACGGTGCGGTTCACGGCGATGACGCCACCGAAGGCGGAGACGGGATCGGCTTCCAGCGCGCGCTGATAGGCCGCGAGCGGCGTTGCGCCAAGGCCGACGCCGCAGGGATTGGTGTGCTTGATGATCGTGACCGCGCAGGATTCAGAGGCATCGAACTCGGCGGCGAGCGCCCAGCAGGCGTCGAGATCGACAAGGTTGTTGTAACTGAGCTCCTTGCCCTGGAGCTGGTCGGCGTTGGCGATGCCGAGCGGGGTGCCGTCGGTGTAGAGCGCGGCTGTCTGGTGCGGGTTTTCGCCGTAGCGTAGAGGGTTCTTGAGTGTGGAGACGATGCGGAGGGTGGCGGGCATTTGCGCTTCGGGCTGCGCGGCTTCGGTTGCAGGTTCGTCGGGCAGCGATTCGAGTGTGGTTGCGATGGCGGAGTCGTAGGCTGCGGTCGTCGCGAAGGCCGCGCGAGCGAGCCGCCAGCGGGTTGCGAGCGAGAGCTTGCCGGCGTTGGCGGTGAGTTCTTCGATGAGCAGCGGGTAGTCAGTGGCGCTGGTGACGACGGCGACGTCGGCGTAGTTCTTGGCGGCGGAGCGCAGCATCGACGGGCCGCCGATGTCGATGTTCTCGATGAGTTCGGCGGTGGTGACGCCGGGCTTGGCGGCGGTCTTCTCGAAGGCGTATAGGTTCACGACGACCAAGTCGATGGGCAGAATACCGTGCTCGGCGACGGCGGCGACGTGCGCGGGGTCGTCGCGGCGATAGAGCAGGCCGCCGTGGACGTTGGGATGCAGGGTCTTGACGCGGCCGTCGAGCATCTCGGGAAAGCCGGTGAGGTCGGAGATGTCGCGGACGGTGAGGCCGGCGTCGCGGAGGGCCCTGGCGGTGCCACCGGTGGAGATGAGTTCAACGCCGAGACCGGCGAGGATGCGGGCGAAGTCGACCAGACCGGATTTGTCGGTGACGGAGAGCAGGGCGCGGCGAACAGGCTTGAATCCACTCATTGA
>Ga0302154_10002472_pt1 | contig 14067 bp, 9 predicted proteins | sample I_Bog_N2_3_FD_193507 | JGI IMG/M metagenome (GOLD analysis project Ga0302154, IMG submission 193507) | Peat permafrost microbial communities from Stordalen Mire near Abisko, Sweden - I_Bog_N2_3 | ecosystem: Environmental > Terrestrial > Soil > Wetlands > Peat | place: Sweden: Abisko, Stordalen...
TTGGCCGGTGCTTCTTCTACAGGTACCGTCACAATCGTTCCTGTCGAAAGAGGTTTACAACTCAGAAAGCCTTCGTCCCTCACGCGGCGTTGCTGCGTCAGACTTTCGTCCATTGCGCAAGATTCCCCACTGCTGCCTCCCGTAGGAGTCTGGACCGTGTCTCAGTTCCAGTGTGGCTGATCGTCCTCTCAGACCAGCTATCCGTCGTAGCCTTGGTGGGCCGTTACCCCGCCAACAAGCTGATGGACCGCGAGCCCCTCCCGAAGCGAAAAACATTTCCTCCTCCTGTCATGCGACAAGTGGAGGGTATTCAGTATTAGCACCGGTTTCCCGGTGTTATCCCAATCTTCGGGGCAGGTTGCTCACGTGATACTCACCCGTTCGCCACTAAATAGTTCAGGAGCAAGCTCCCTTGTATTCCGTTCGACTTGCATGTGTTAAGCACGCCGCCAGCGTTCATTCTGAGCCAGAATCAAACTCTCCATCAAGATCCTTCAAGGACCGAAGTCCCCTCGAAATCAGAGAGCCAGACGAGTGACTCTAATACTCGCCTGACGACAGAGTTCACACGGGGTGTGAGCTCTGCCTACTGCAATACTTCTTTTGACGAACGACGCGTCCTGTTAGATCAGTCCATCGTCGCCCGTACTGGCTTTTGGCTCTCGTTCTTCCGTTTTCAAGGAGCGACAACACACACGACCGAAGTCGGAGGTGTGAAGTACACCATCTAAGGGTTTCCCCTTCGATTCCGCCACCAACTACTCCCGGTGACGGGGATGCCTACCCTACCAGCGCGCGGCTCCAGGACGCAAGTCCCAAGTCGCAGCTCGCTTCGAGCAGGAAAACCATCCTAGCACTTGCGCAACCCGCTCATCGCACCGATTTCCCGCGTTTCCCGGCGCGTCGGCGTCACTCGCGCTACGCCACCTCGCGCGGCGGGTGGGCGTCAGCAAATTCGACGAAGGCGCTCAGCGTCGAGATCAGTCGCATGTCCTCGATATCGGCCGCGCGCGAGTTCAACAGTGCCTCCGTGCACACCAGATAGGCCAGGCACCGGGCTCTCGAAACTGCGACATTGAGACGATTGCGCGAAAAGAGGAACTCTGGTCCCCTGGGCATGTCGGCCGCCGCCGACGTGGTCATCGTGAAGAACACCACCGGTGCTTCGCGGCCCTGGAACTTATCCACCGTACCCACCTGCACGCCCGAAAGCCTCGGGTCGCGCTCGAAACGCTCGCGCAGCAAGTTCACCTGGTCGTTGTAGGGAGCGACGACCATGAAGTCTCGAGGCGCGAGGTCGGCGACTCGACCGTGACGATCACTCCACGGTGTGGCGATCATCTCGGTGATCTGGGCCGCGACCAGTTCGGCCTCTTCGACGGACTCGGTGGAGCGACGTTCGTGGAGTGCCTCGAGCCATCGCAGACCGGTACCAAAGACGGTCGTCTGACGCGCACAACTCTCGTCACTGCTCAGACGCCCCTCGTAAATCTGACGGGAGATGAACTCGCAGACGTCGGGGTGCATGCGCCAGGTCTTGGCGATGAAGACCCCTTTGGTATTGGGAATCGTCAAGTGATCACCCAGCACGTGTTGGAGGACACTGGCGCCCGCTCCACCGGGGTGTTCAGCCTTGGCGACCTGACTGAGTTGCAACGGGTCACCCAACAAGATCATGTTGCGCGCGCCGTTGGTCGCCGCCACGGCGTCGGCGAGGGCGAGTTGGCCCGCCTCGTCCACGATCAACACGTCAACAGGGTGTTGTCGCGTCGTCTGATTCGCCCACAACCACGCGGTACCCCCGACGAGGTTGTACTCCCCTGAAGCGAGGTCGCCTGGTTTCTTCGAGTAGGTCGCGAATGACAGCGCGGCGTCGTCCCCCTCGTCCTGCCAACGCAGCGCCTTCAGGACGTCCGTCTCGCCCGCAGCCTCAAAGACTCGATACGTCGCTTGCATCAGGTTGTCGATGGCGGGGTGACTCATCGCGACGACGCCGACTCGCTTGCCCGAGTTGATGAGGTGGCGGATGATGTGAGAACCGCTGTAGGTCTTGCCCGTCCCGGGGGGACCTTGGAACGCCACGAAACTCTCATCGAGGTCGTCCACCCACGAGTACACCGAGTCCAACTCATCGCAGAACACGCCGCCGGCGGGTCCACCACCATTGAGAAAGCGAGGCGACTCCCCCGCCAGCAACGTCATGGCGAGGCGACTCGCTGCTCCGTGGACGTCGGGCTCGAGGACTTGGCGCGCGAGGTCCTTCAGCGCTGACGCCTTCGCGCGGGGGGCGAAGTAGCGATCGCGGGTGAGGACCGAGGGGACGCCACCCATCGCCTCTTGGGCAACGCCCCAGCGAATCTTGAGTTCGCGTTGCTCGAGGTCCAACGCGGTCATCGACCCCTTGCCGTACGGCACACCCACGCCGGCGAAAAGGACGTCGCCGAGGAGAGCGGGGTCGACCACCTGCTCGGGCCAGGACAGCACCATCTTGCGCGTGCGTTCGCGACCCGTTGGTTCTTCGAAACGAACGAACGCCAGGTTCGCAATGAAGTCGAGATGGTCATAGAGCACGGAGTAGTCCCCATTGAGCGCGACGTACTTCGGCGTCACGTCCGCGGATCGTTCGCGACGCCAGTAGTTCAGCAGGTCGCCGAGGAGGTACTGCGGCGAGTCCTCGTCAAAGCGGTGCAATCCCTCGACGAGTTCGTCGGTGTCGAGCTCGTAGGGTTCACGGGTGACCACCGCCTCGCGCCAGGGAAGGTCGCGAGGACGCTGGGCCACGAGCCAGTCGCGTACCGCCTTGGTGGCGACCACGTCGTCACGGTTGTAGCGCGCGATCTCCTCGAGTACCACGTCGTCCTTCGAACCCATCCACTCCTCGTAACTCACCACCGCTCCCGCACCACCCTCGATGCCCGCCGTTCGCACGAAGTCCACCAGGTGCTCTAAGTGCTTCAGACCGTAGGACTCAGTACCCACACGCACCGCGTTCCTCGCCACCGTGAAGAGGTCCACGAAGAGACCCGAGGAGACGAGGTCCGCGAAGAGGTTCTCATCGTCCACTTCACGGGTCAGTCGTTCAATCGTCGAGCGCTCGGTGTGGTTGTAGTGATACACGTGCGCACCCGGCGAGTTGCGCTGTCGCTCCGCGAAGAACTCGACCAGCCCCTTGATCATCTCGGCTTGTTCGTCGAGCGTGTGCGCCCATCGCTCGTCGTACACCCACTCGCCCGTCACGTCGCGGTAGTAGAGGCCGGCGAGGAACATCAAGTCGTGCTCGGGCGTCCAAAAGGGGTCGCCTTCGAAGTCGAAGAACACGTCGTCCTCGTCGGGCTCGGGCAGAAGCGAAAAGCCGTGACCGTACACGGGGTCATCGCCGGGCTCGACGTATTCGAAGGCTGGCGGCGCCGCGGGGTGGGTCCGTGAACGCACCTGCAACACCGCTTGGCGATGGAGTCGCTCAAACTTCTCCGCTCGAAGGTCCGGCACCGTCGTCGTTCGCTCCGCCAGCGCTTCGAGCGTCGTGACCCCGGAGGCTTCTAACGCGTCGCGCTCGGCCTCTCGAGCGTTGGCGACGAAGGCTAGGGAGTCCTCACGACGCCACTGCTGCTCACAGTGCCCTTGGAACTCGCAGTATTCACAGGTCACACACGGCGTGGGTCGCGTCGTGAGTGTTGTGGCCTCGCTCTCTAAGAGCCCCGCGAGTTGTCGACGGAGTCGGCGCCAGTACGGCAAGAACTCCTCCACCAACAGTTCCTCGGTACGTCCTGAACCGAGCCAGATTTTCATCGTTCGAGGCGCCACACCCAAGAGATCGCTCATCGCCTCGGCGTAGAAACACAGTTGCAAAACGTGGCCGGGCTTGGCGGCGGTGCGGGTGAGTTTCGCGTCCACTGGCTCGAAGTGCGCGAAGCCGTCCTCGGGTTCCTCGACGCGAACGAGGAAGTCGGCGATCCCTCGAATCCCGTCGTGGATGAAGGGCATCTGGTAGATGACGTCGAAGTCTTTCTCCATGGGGTTGCCGACTCGAGCGACCCAGTCGTGAAAGGACTCTTCTGCGTTGCGACCGGGCACCTCGTAGATCGTCTTGCCCATCGCCTCGAAGTCCTCTAGACAGTTCGATTCGTGCTCGTTGCCCTTCTCGATGAGGATCTCGGCGAGTTCGCTCGTCGGGGTGACGCGTGGTGAGAGCAGGCCCGACTCGACTTGATTCGAGAGCGAGAGGTAGTGACCACACCCGAGCCACGAGGAGATCTTTGACGGGGTCAGCAGGCGTTCAACCATGAACCCTCACTGTAGGTTTGGCGCACGCGGTACTCACTCATCCACTCTGACCGCGGCGTGTGACAGGCGCTAGAGTTTCGCGGTCATCGCCTCGAGGTCGCGACGGAGTCGCCGGGCCTGTTCGTCGCTCGCGAGGGGGCCCGACGCGCCGGGCGATCGCCGTCGGGCCAGTGCGGCGCCGGGCTCGAAGAGACCCTCAAAGCGTTGCGCATCGGCTTCGCCTTCGACCACCTCGCGCAGCGTTCGGCCCGAGCCGAGTGCCCGGGCGACCAACTTGCCCACTCGCTCGTGCGCCTGACGAAAGGGGACACCCGCCTCGACGAGCACTTCGGCGAGGTCGGTGGCGACGAGAAACTCACCCTCAGCGGCCGCCATCGCGATCTCCCCGTGAAAGGTCATCGACCGGTACGCCCCCGAGAGCGCCCGCAGCACCAGGCCGACCTGACGCACGGAGTCAAAGAGTGGCTCCTTGTCCTCTTGTAAGTCGCGGTTATAGGACAGCGGCAGGCCCTTCAAGGTAACGAGCAGGCCCGTGAGGTTCCCGACGAGCCGACCGGATTTCCCTCGGGCGAGTTCGGCCACGTCGCTGTTCTTCTTCTGCGGCAACATCGATGATCCGGTGGTGAAGTCGTCACCGAGGGACGCGAAGTTGAATTCGGCCGTGGTCCACAGGACGAGCTCTTCACCCATTCGCGAAAGGTGCACCCCGAGCAGGGCGATCACGAAGAGCGTCTCGGCGACGAAATCTCGGTCGCTCACGGCGTCGATCGAGTTCGCAAAAGCCTCACGAAAGCCCAGTCGCGCCGCGGTCGCGACGGGGTCAATGCCCAACGAGGTGCCCGCCACCGCGCCGGCCCCGAGCGGTGAGACGTTGAGCCGGTCGCGTGCGTCGAACAGTCGGTCCACGTCACGCAGTAACGCGAAGGCGTGGGCCCGCAGGTGATGGCTCAACAACACCGGCTGGGCCCGCTGGAGGTGCGTGTAGCCCGGGAGGTACGCGTCGGCTTCACGCTCGCCGATCTCCTCGAGCGCGGTGATGAGCTGCAGCGTGGCGCGAGCGACGTCGGTGACGGCGTCACGAGTGAAGAGACGAAGCGACGTGGCCACCTGGTCGTTGCGGCTTCGCGCGGTGTGCAGCTTCGCCCCCACGTCGCCCGCCAGTTCGGTCGCGCGACGTTCGATCGCCGTGTGCACGTCTTCATCGCTCGAGGCCCGAAGGAAGGCACCCTCGTCGAACTCTTCTCGAATCGTGTCCAAGGTCGCTTGCAGCGTCGAGGCTTCCGCGGCGTCGAGCAGACCCGCCGCCACGAGCCCTTCGACGTGAGCTTTCGAGCCGATGATGTCGTAGGCGTAGAGGAGGTGGTCGAAGGAGTAACTCTCCGAGAGATCCCACAGCGTCTCATCCATCGGGAGGTCGAAGCGACCGCTCCAGAGCGTCATGAGTTCGGCGGCGTCGCGTTCTTCGCGCCCTGACGCTGCGCCCAGGTCTTAACGCCCAGTCCGTAGATGCGCACGAAGCCCTCGGAGTCGCTGTGGCGAAAGGTGTCGGCGGCGTCGTAGGTCGCCAGTCCGTAGTCGTAGAGCGCCGTGGGACTGCGCCGTCCGACGACGCGCAACAACCCGGGCGCCTCGAAGCGCAGACGCACTTCACCGGTGACGTGGCGCTGGGTCTCCTCGATGAAGACGTCGATCGCTTCTTTGAGGGGCGAGAACCACATGCCGTCGTAGACCAGTTCCGACCAACGGATCTCGAGTCGCGCCTTCTCGTGCGCCAGGTCGCGTTCGAGGACCATGTCCTCTAGGTCCGCGTGCGCGGTGATCAGCGCCAACGCCGCAGGACACTCGTAGAGTTCGCGGCTCTTGATGCCGACTCGACGATTCTCCACCATGTCGAGGCGGCCGAATCCCGTCGATCCGGCGCGCGCGTTGAGCACGGCGATCAACTCCGCCAGTTCCATCTCCACGTCGTCGATCGCCCGCGGCACGCCGGCTTCGAAGCGCAGGGTCAGTTCGACGGGTTGGCTCGTGGTGACTCGGGTCAAGGTATAGGGCTCCTCGGGCGGTGGGGCCCACGGGTCTTCGATGGCCCCGCACTCGATCGCCCGACCCCAGAGGTTCTCGTCGATGGAGTAGATCTTCTCCTTGGTCGCGCGGATCGGGATCTCCCACTTCTCGGCGAAGTCCACCGAGTCCGCACGCGTCATACCCCAGTTGCGAGCAGGGGCGAGCACCTCTAAGTCGGGGGCTAACGCGTGGGTGCCCACCTCGAAGCGCACTTGGTCGTTGCCCTTACCAGTACAGCCGTGCGCCACGGCCTGGGCGTTGAACTTGCGGGCCTGGGCGACCAGGTGGCGCACGATCACGGGTCGCGAGAGCGCCGAGACCAATGGGTACTTCCCCTCGTAGCGCGCGTTGGCCATGATCGCCTTGGCGCAGAACTCCTCGGCCATCTCGCGTCTCGCGTCGACGACCACGCACTCGAGCGCGCCGGCGGCCAGTGCGCGTTCTTTGATGTCCTCGAAACTCTCCGAGCTCTCGTCGTCTTGTCCGACGTCGACGAGCACGCAGACGACTTCGACGCCCCACTCTTCGATCATCCAGCGCACCGCGACCGAGGTGTCGAGGCCCCCGCTGTAGGCGAGCACCACTCGTTTGGCCATGACTACTTCCCCTTCTTCGAGTTTCGCTCCACGACGTTGAGCCCGGAGAGGACTCGAAACTCGTTCGCGAGCGATTCGCCCCCGTGCTCTTCGGCGGCGATCACCAAGATCGTGTCGTCGCCCGCGACCGATCCGAGCACGCCGTGCAGCGCACTGCGGTCGAGGGCCGACGCGACCACGTGCGCACAGCCCGGCGGGGTGCGTACGACGACCAGGTTCAACGAACTATCCACCGACACCACCCACTCCCCCATCATCCGACGTAAGTGATCGAGGGGCGCGGGCGCCATCTTCGGCGACGCGGCGAGGACGATCCGTCGCGCGCCGTGCTCGTCGCGCACCTTAACGGTGCCGAGTTCTTGGAGGTCACGCGTCACCGTCGCCTGGGTCGCGGCGATGCCCTCTTCGCGCAGTCGTGAGACGATCTGCGCGGCCGTCGAGATGACGTCGTGGTCGATCAGTTCACCGATCCGGTGTTGTCGTTGGGTCTTGGTCATGACTCTCCTTTTATCCAGCGAAGTACACCCACCATCGCGCTGCGGCGGTGGTACACCTCGCGCCAGACGCGCGATTGGGGCCCGTCTAAGACGTCGTCGGTGATCTCTTCGCCGCGGTGGGCGGGCAGACAGTGCAAGAGCACCGCGGACTTCTTGGCGGCGGCCATGAGCTCGGCGTTCACTTGAAAGGCCGCGAGGTCCACGCGACGTCGCGCGGTCTCGGCTTCCATGCCCATCGAGACCCACGCGTCGGTGTAGACGACGTCGGCGTCGGTGACCGCGTCACGGGCGTCCCCCGTCAGACGCAACGTCCCCGGACCCTCGACCTTGGTCGGGTCCTCGTCGCCGCCGCCCGTGAGTTGGTAGCCCTCGGGCGCCCCGACCGTGACGTTCACCCCGAGTCGCAGCAGCGCCACCGCCAGCGACCGCGTCACGTTCGTCGCGTCGCCGACGTAGGCGACGCGCAGTCCCGACAGGCCGTGCACGTCGCCGTTGGCGAACTCCTCGGCGATGGTCAAGACGTCGGCGACGGCTTGGGTGGGGTGTGCGGCGTGACTGAGCAGGTTGATCAGCGCGAGGCGATCCCCGCTCACCCGGCGGATGCGCGCAAAGACGTCGTGTCGGCGCACCCGTAGTGCCGCGATCGCGTAGGTCTCGGCCAAGGTGCACCCGACGTCCTCGACCGATTCACGAGTATCGAGACCGATCTCCTCGTCGCTGAAGAAGGTGGCGTAGCCCCCGAGTTCGTGTACCGCCGCCGAACTCGACGCTCGCGTTCGAAGGCTGGGACGTTCGAACACGAGGGCGACGCCCTGGCCCTTGAGCGTCTCGTCGTCAAGGGGCGACGTCGACAAGGTATAGATCGTGTCGAGATCGTCGTCGCGGAGCTCTTCGATGGTGATGAAGTTGCGGGTCACCCGCGCACCTCGGTCGTCGGAATCGTCCCGGCTAACGCGTCACGAACGGCGTGGGGACGTGTGCCATTCGCGACCACGACTCGCACGGCCCCGCCGGCTAAGGCGTCGAGCGCGGCGATCATCTTCGGTCGCATGCCCTCGCGCGCCGCGCCGTCGTCTATGAGTTGGCGCACCCGCGCCCCGTCGACTGCGCGGAGCGCGCTCGTCGCATCGAGGGGATCCGCTCGTAACTGGTCGACGTCACTTAAGAGCACTAACGCCGCCGCCCCGAGGGCTCCCGCCACGCAGCCCGCCGCGGTGTCCGCGTTGCAGTTGAGGAGTCGTCCCGACTCATCGAGCGCGAGCGGGCTGAGTACCGGCGTCATGCCCGCTCGCCAGAGCGTCGTGATCACTGCGGCGTCGACCTTCGGCGCCTCGCCGGCGCGCCCTAAGGCGCCACCGAGCGCCGTCGACTGCAGCGTCGCGCCGTCCACCCCCGAGAGCCCCACGCTCGCGAGCCCCGCGTGGTTGAGCGCGGCCACCAGATGCGTGTTCACCTGGCTGAGGCCCATCGCGACGTACTCCATCGTCGTAGCGTCGGTGACGCGCAGTCCGTCGAGGAATCGACTTTCGAGATCTACCGCGTCGAGCAGCGCTTGGATCTGAGGACCGCCGCCGTGCACGACCACGACGCGGTGACCCTCACGCGTCAAACCAGCGAGGTCTTCGGCCAACGCGACGAGGACGGGCGCGTCGGGTTCGAGTGTGTCGAGCGCGTGTCCCCCGAGCTTGATGACGAACGAGCTCACGGGGTCACCCCCGAGAGGGGCAGACCGAGCGTCTCGTCGCGACCCGTCGACACGTTCCAGGCTTGTAGAGCTTGCCCCGCGGCGCCCTTGACGAGGTTGTCGAGCGAACTCATGGCGAGCAGCCAGCCGGTGCGCTCATCGACGCGCGCGCTGAGGAAACACACGTTGCTGCCGAGTGGGTCTTTCAGGGTCGGGGGCTCGTCGAGGACGACAACGAAGGGATCGGTCTCGTAGTTCGTGCGCAGCAGGTCCAGTGCGTCGGAGGTGGTGAATGACGTCGCCACGCGGGCGTAGGCGCTCACGAGCATCCCGCGAGCGACGGGCACGAGGTGCGGCGTGAAGAGCACGCTGGCGCCGAGCTCTTGTTGCATCTCGGCGGTGTGTCGATGCGTCAAGAGCCCGTACGCCTCGGCGTTGCCCGACAATCGCGAGAAGTGGAGTCGCTCGTTCGTCGCGCGACCCGCACCCGAGGCGCCGCTCAGGGCGTTGACGACGACGCCCGCTCGTTCGACGAGCCCTTCGTCAAAGAATGGCCCAAGGGCCAACACGCTGGCCGTGGGGTAACAGCCCGGCACCGCGATCAACGTCGCACCCTTCAGCTCGTCGCGGTGACGCTCGACGAGACCGTAGACCGACGTCGCGAGCAGTGCCGGCGAGGTGTGTTCCACCCCATACCAGCGTGGGTACTCACTCGCGTCCGCCAAGCGGTAGTCCGCCCCGAGGTCCACGACCGTGATCCCGCGCGAGACGAGTTCGGGGACAAAGGACTGGCTCTCCCCGTGTGGGAGGGCGAGGAACACGACGTCGAGGTCGTTCTCGAAGATGGACGCCGCCGGTTCGACCAACAAGGAGGGGTAGCTCGCCGCGAGCGCGGGCACGACGTCCACGACCCGGTGCCCGACGTTGGAGGATCCCGTGGCGTGGGTGATCGCGAGGTCGGGATGGGTCGCAGCCAGGCGCAACACTTCGGCCCCGGCGTACCCGGTCGCTCCCATGACACCTACTCGCATCTGACATTTTATGCACACTAGGGAGTAAAAATGCAAGTATGTCCATTCGGCGGTAGAGTGGGTCCATGTCGCGACGGGGCTGGGCGTACTTTCTCGCAATGGCCGTCATCTGGGGCGTCCCCTACCTCTTGATCAGGGTCGCCGTGCGCGAACTCAACCCGGGGGTGCTGGTGTTCTTGCGCACCGCCCCCGCGGCGCTGTTGCTCACCCCTTTGGTGCTCAAGCGTGGTCAGTTGGGCGCGCTGCGCGCGCACCTCGGCTGGATCGCCGTCTTTGGTGTCATCGAGTTCGGGATCCCGTGGTTTCTCATGTCCACCTCGGAGCAACACATCACCTCGTCCCTCACCAGTCTGTTGATCTGTTGCGTACCGCTCTTCGCGGTCGTCGCCCAACGGATTCGTCGCACGGAGGACGCCATCGCGCCGCGGCGTTACCTGGGCCTCGGGATCGGCGCGCTCGGGGTGGCGTTCCTGGTGGGGCTCGACGTACACGGCGGGACGCTCACCTGGATTGGTTTGATGATGCTGGTGTGCGTGGGCTACTGCGTCGGTCCGATCATCCTGGCCACGAAGTTGCGTGACGCCGACGGACCTACCGTCGTGATGGGCGCGACGGCCGTCGTGGCACTCGCGTGGCTGCCCTGGGCGGTGACGCACTGGCCGCGACACGTCTCGGGTGAGACGTGGAGCTGCGTCGCGGTGCTGTCGGTGGTCTGTACCGCGGGGGCGTTCCTCGTGTTCTTCGAACTCATCAAGGAGGTGGGTGCCACGCGCGCGGTCGTCGTCACCTACGTCAACACCGCGATCGCGGTCGTCTTGGGCATCGTTGGGCTGCACGAGCCACTCACCGCGGCGATCATGGTGGGCTTCCCGCTCGTGCTCATCGGCTGCGTCTTTGCGACGAGCAACCCCCGAACGCTCGCGCCGACTAGTCCTTCCGGTACTGCGCCGAGACCTTCACGACTCCATCCACGACCAGCCAGAGCGCCCCGGGGGCGCTGACGAGCGACACCGAATCGTTGCGCTCAACCGCTTGGTGATGGGTGACGCTGACGAAGGTAACGGGCGCCGCGACGACTTCGCTGATCGCTTGCCAGATCGCGGCGTTGTTCACGTGACCGATGATGTCAAGGTCGGCCAGGCGTAGCGGCCACGGTCGTGACGTCGCTCCCTCGGGAATTGCGGGGATGCTCACCCGGCCCGGAACCTTGCGAGCGCGCGCCGCCTCGCCGTAGACGCGAAAGAAGTCCTCGCGTACGCGCTGTGGTCGCCCCGACGAGTCCGTCGGCACCCACAGGGCCGCCACTTCGAGGCAACCCGCGCCGTCGAGGTCGAAGTTGGTTCGCCGCTCGGCCCACGCCGCTCCGGTGCCACCACACCAGGTCGTAATCGTGACCCGGTCGAGGTAGCGCGGCCAGCGCGCCCCCTCGAGGAGACGCAACGTCGTTCGTCGAACGACCCAGATGTCCGCCGAAGCGACGCCCGTGGACGTCCAGTCGTCGGTCGCCACGTCTTGGAGAAAACGCGCCGCGCCGTCGAGTCGAAGCTGACCTTGTTCGTCGGCGTCGCCCAGGCGAATCAGGTACTCCTCTTGGTAACGGCGACCAACGTCGCTGAGGGCGACGAACTCGAAGGGCTCTTCGGCGATGACCACTCCTAACGCAGGACCGCGTCGAGGGCCGACGCCGCGTCGAGCAGTGCGCTACGGACCTCGGTGATCTCGTCGTCACCGAGGGTGTGATCCTCCGCACTCAGTCGAACGTGAAAGGCCAGACTTCGCGTGCCCTCCGCGAGCCCAGCTCCCTCGTAGACGTCAAAGAGCCGTACCGATTCGACCAGTGCACTCGTCGCGCGCAGCGTCGCGGCCAGGTCGGCGGCGTTAACGGAGCGAGGCGTCACGAAGGCCAGGTCCACCACGGCGCTCGGATATCGACTCGGAAGACGTACCGCCAACGAGGCGGGCGTCGCCCGGCTCGGATCGAGCAGCGCATCGAGGTCGAGGTCCAACAGTCCGAGTCGGCGGGTCGGGGGGGCGTTCGTCACCGCGCGCACCAGTTCGGGATCGACCTCGCCCACGTAGCCGAGGATCGAACCCGTCGCTCGGTCTACCAGGGCGGCCGAGCGGGTGGGATGCAGCCCGCGCGGTGCTTCGCTCGTCGTGCGCAGCACCACGTCGTCGAGCCCGAGTCGACCCCGCATCATCTCCCACAGCGCCACCGCGCTGCGGGCGTCGTCGTCGGGTCGTCCCAGCACGACGCTCAAGCGTTCGTTCTCACTCGGTAGTTCGAGTAACAGTGTGCCCCCCGCGCCACCGCGAGTACGCCGCGGCGAGTCAACCAGGCTCGGGTGTTGGAAGACCACGCCGAACTCACACAAGAGTGTGTCCCCGACCCCGCGCTCGAAGTTGCGCGCCCACGCGCGCGCGAGGCCGGTGACCATTGTTGCGCGCAGTACGGACTCTTCGGCCGAGAGCGGATTGGCGATACGCACACGCTCGACCCCGGCGTGAAGCAGATCGAACTCGGCGTCACTCACGAGCGTCGGCGTCCACGCCTCGAGCGCACCGGCGTCCACCACGACGTCGCGGATGTGGCGACGGTTGTGTTGGCGAGTTGTGAGTCCCCCGGGCTCGCTCCAGGCGGGGTTTCGTCGCGCCAGTCGGCCGTAGCCGTAGAGCCGAGCCACCTCTTCGATCACGTCGGCCCGGCCGAGTGCGCCCTCGCGCACGTCGAGGCGCCGACTCGGTGCGGTCACTTGGAGTGCGGCTCCGTCATCGACCACCGTGAAGTCGAGGCCCGACAAGACCTCGGTGATCTCGTCCTTCGCGAGTGACACGCCCAAGAGGCGCTCAACGTCAACGTCGCGCAGCGTGATCGTCGGGGGTGTCGGCAGCGTGCCCCGAACGTCCAAGGGGTCGGCGAGCCACCGGAGTTCGGGCACGCTCTCGCGCAGGATCTCGACGTAGCGCGCCGCCGCGCGCAGCGCCAACTGCGGGTCCACGCCGCGTTCGTATCGATTCGAGGCTTCACTGCGCAGACCGTGTCGCTTCGAGGAACGCGCCACGGTCATCGGATCGAAGAACGCCGCTTCTAAGAGGACGTCCGACGTGGCGTTACTGATCTCACTCGCCGCACCACCCATGATGCCGCCCAGACCCAGAACCCGATCGTCGCCATCGACGATGACGCAGTCTTCCCCGGTGTCACCGAGACCTCGTCCGCTCGTCGCGAGCGTGCGTTCGACGCCGTCGAGCGTGGTCAAGGTCTCGCCCGTTCGCGCCCGGCGAGCGCGCAGCGTGTGACCCGCGACGTGGGCCGCGTCGTAGGGGTGGGTCGGCTGACCGAGCTCGAGCATGACGAAGTTCGACGCGTCGACCACGTTCGAGATGGGCCGCATGCCCGCCGTCGTCAGGCGCTGCGCGACCCAGGCGGGCGACGGCGCGACCGTGACGTTACGCAGGACCGATACCGTGAGGCGACCACAGAGGTCGGGATCCTCAATCGACGCGGCCGCGAAGGACTGACTCGTTTCGCCCGCGTTCGGGCCCGCCACCGCGGGGGCCCGCAGCGGCCGCCCGAGTCGTGCAGCCAGGTCACGGGCCACTCCCTCCACCGACCACGCGTCGGGCCGATTGCCCTCGACCGAGATGTCAAAGACGACGTCCGGCGTGATGTGCAGTGCGGCGGTGAGGTGCTCGCCGACGCGGGGTTCAATGAGTTCATCGAGGACCATCAGACCCTCGTGGTCAGTGCTCAGATCAAGTTCGCGCGCTGAACAGAGCATGCCGTGCGAGGTGACGCCGCGCATGACGCGCTCTTGGATGGCGAAGCCCCCCGGCAGGACCGCACCGATCGGCGCGAGCGGGACGTAGTTGCCCACCTCGAAGTTGGTCGCGCCGCAGACGATCTCCAA
>Ga0302154_10002473_pt1 | contig 14067 bp, 12 predicted proteins | sample I_Bog_N2_3_FD_193507 | JGI IMG/M metagenome (GOLD analysis project Ga0302154, IMG submission 193507) | Peat permafrost microbial communities from Stordalen Mire near Abisko, Sweden - I_Bog_N2_3 | ecosystem: Environmental > Terrestrial > Soil > Wetlands > Peat | place: Sweden: Abisko, Stordalen...
ATCATGCCCGACGTCAGCGGCTTCAGTGCAGCCAGCTATCTCAAGGTCAACGAACTCGCCCAGCGTGGCTACGCATCGGCCGAGGCTAACAAAGCGGCGCTGCTGAAATATTCTCTTCCCGAAGCCGAGTGGCAGCAATATCTCTCCGAGCGCAATGCCCGCCTGCACGGACGTCCAGGCGACGTTCTCCGCGTTGAGGTCGACGCTCCCAGTGCCGCGGTCAAGGCCGCTGCCGAACGAATCTTTGCCCCACTCGTCAACCAGCCCGTGGATACGAATCGCGTCGTGAGTTCGCTCGCACAACTGCGCAGCGACGGCCGCTATGACGCGGATTACACCGTCGGCTATGACCGCAACGCGCCCGGCCGCCCCATTTTGCTCGTCACAGTAAAAGACAAGTCGACCGGACCTCCCTTCCTCGACGTTGGCTTCAACCTCGAGGCGCAGACAGGTGGAGTCACACGTGCGACCATCAATACCATCCTGCTCGACCAGGACCTCGGCGGCTACGGTTCCGAGCTGCGCACCTACGTGGACTTCGGATTTTTCTCGCGCATCGAGACGGAGTACTATCACAAGCTCAATTGGGCTGGATTCTTCGTCGCACCGCACGCCAACATCACGCGCACGCCGTACTTCATCTACAGCGGCAACACGCGCCTATCCGAACGTCTCGATCAGTCATTGGGCCTCGGTGCAGATGCTGGCTGGAGCGACGGCAGAGCACAGGAAGTGCGCGCCGGATGGCAGCTTCAAAATGTGCACTGGAACACTACGACCGGCTTCGACGGCTTGCCTAACTATCGCGGCAACGCCCAGACTGGGCGGCTGCAATACATCTACGATTCGCGTGACCGCGCCTTGGTGCCACACTTCGGCATTCGGTCGCAAACCGATCTCAACTATCTATACGGCACCCCCGGAAGTCCCAGCGCTCCGCAGCTCACCAGCCAGATCGCCTTCTCCCATACCTTCGACAAGAAGAACGTATTGTTGATGAACATGGAAGGTGGCACGATGTTGAACCGCAACGTCGCTCAGCCCTTCCGCTTCACCCTAGGCGGCCCGCTGCGCCTGAGCGCGAGCGCCATCGATCAATATCGCGGCACTGACTACTTCCTCGTCACACCCGGCTACCTGCGTCGCATCAAATCTCTGCCCGCACCGCTCGGCAACAGTCTCTACCTCGGCGGCTTCTACGAGGCGGGACAGGTACGCGCACCCGACGCGTCCACCATCACTCAGCAGGATGTCTTCTTCGGTGTCTTCGCCGAGACGCCTCTCGGCGTCATCTCGATCGGTCCCGCAATCGGAACGCATGATGAGCACAAGCTGGTCTTCACCATTGGTAAATTCTTCTGACGCAGAGCCTAGGCCGCAGAAAGCAAAGGAAACCACTCTGCTTCTCTCGCTCTGCTCTCACCTACCTGCGCTGAGCCTGTCAGCCAGCCGCTCCGGCAGGTGTGCCTCGCGGATCGCGGTCTGCGACAAGGCCACATCGTACGGCGTGCGGAAGAAGGTAACCTGCGCCAACGCCTCGTCGTAAATCGCAAACGCGGCCCGCCAGTCTCCATCTCTCGGCTGGCCCACCGCCCCTGGATTCACCAGATGTCGCGACCCCGGTGGCACCTCCATCGTGTATTGCTCGACGAGCTCGCTGTTGTTCGCGTCATACTCGGGATAATCCTCAGCCCAATCCTCCTCGCGACGCGAGAATCCACCCTGGAGATGCGTGTGACCAAAGAATGCCAGCTCCGACGTCATGCGCTGCAGCGGCGTCCACGCATCGCGCATCGAGGCAATGTACTGATCTTCATGTAGCGGTGAACCATGCGCACACAGCGCGCGTTCTGTAGCCTGGATTGGCCCTTTGGGAAGCTCACGCAGCCACTCACGATTGTCCGGTCGAAGATTCTGCCGCGTCCACGCAGCAGCAGCCGCCGCAATCGGATTAAATCCCTGCGAGCTGCTCAGCCCGCAACACACCCGATCATGGTTGCCCCGCACATGGATCGAGCGTTCGGTCTTAAGAGATCGCAGCGTGTCAATCACTTCATTGGGCCGCGCACCATATCCGACCACGTCGCCCAGATTCCAGAGTTCATCGAAACCCCCACCGATGTGGCTCCGCGCTACTCCCAGGACCGCTTCAAGAGCTTGCAAATTTCCGTGGATATCAGAGATGACGAGAGAGCGCATAAACGAACAGTCTGAAGAGCATTAGACGCCCGACCGACCCATCGTAGCAAGCGGTCGGTCACGCGGGGTCCGCATGGTGGGAGCCGAAGCCAGCAGGTTGCGCGTGTATTCATGCTGCGGCCGCGTCAACACTTGTGCAACGCTTCCCTGCTCCACGATCTCGCCATTCCGCATCACCGCCACGCGATCCGCGACCTGCCCCACCACCGCCAGATCATGTGAGATGAACAGCATGGACAGAGTATGCTCACGTTTCAGCGTCTTCAGCAGCTCCAGGATCTGCGCCTGCACGGTCACGTCCAGCGCCGTCGTCGGCTCGTCCGCAATCAACAGGCGTGGTTTGTTGATCAGAGCCATGGCAATCACGATGCGTTGCCGCTGGCCTCCGGAAAACTGATGAGGGTAGTCACCGATCCTCCGTTCCGGATCCGGCAGCGCTACCTCCTGCATCGCCGCCAACACCCGCTCGCGCACATCTTTCCGTGTTGTACGAGGAGCATGCGCCAACAGGGCCTCCGCAATCTGTCTCCCCACGGTCATCACTGGATTCAGCGCCGTCATCGGCTCTTGAAAAATCATCGCGATGGACTGTCCGCGATGCCGCCGCATGATCTCTTCCGGCAGGTTCAAAAACTCATCCACCACTCCGTCCTCGCGCGCAAACTGAATGCTTCCGCTGATCGTCGCGATCAGCGGAAGCAGCCGCAACAACGCCAGGGAGGTCGCCGACTTTCCCGAGCCCGACTCTCCCACCAAACCGAGCGTCTCTCCCGGTGCTATCTCAAACGAAACGCCGCGTACTGCCTCCTGCCCCGGGAACGCGATGCGCAGATCTTTCACCGAAAGCAATGGCACTGCGAGCAGCGGCGAAGAATCATTCTGGCGATTCAAACTCACCCTTCGAGCATAGCGGATCGCGAGCGGCCGCTACTTCGCCAACAAGAATGTTCGCCAAGGACTGATCTCCACCGCCCCTTGCGAGCCGACGCTCCAAACCCTCCATCGATAGCGCCCATTCGCGTCCGCAAACTCCGCCTCCACTTGCGTGCGCAGCGTCGGGCTGCGATCCTCTACCAAATACAGCCGAGCATCCGACCACGCGCCGCCTTCACCGCGCTGCCACTCCACCACCTGCAGTCCAGCTCCGCCACGGTTGTCCCATACTAACTGCGGTACCTGCGCAACGCTCTGCCCATCCATCGGCAAAGCCTGCGCAATTCCCTTCACTCCCGAAACCTGCTCCGCAGCTGTCGGCGGATTGCTCAGCATCAACGCCTGGCGCTCATTCAGCTGCTCGTACTGAGGCAGGTTCAACGACATCTGCAGCACCTTCCAGTGTCCATCCTTCGTAGCGCGCAGCACCACGAGGGGATAGGCGACTCCAAACACACTTGGCGACGACACCACCACGCGCAACGCTATCGCCGCAAGGTTGCCATTCGTCGAAGCCTCCTCCACCTGTACATGTGCGCCCTCTTTCGCCGCCGCGCCGTTGCCCGCTGTACTGCCTATCGTGGCCAACATGCGTCGGACGCCCCGCGAAGAATCCATCACCAGCGCCGGATCAGCCTCATCTCCCAGGGGCTCACCGTTCAGTAATCGCTCCATCGCGCTCTTTGCCACGGCCGCCGCTGCGGCATCTTTTCCCGCAAGGCTTGACTGCACACATCCAGGGCAACCCGAGCTCGGTTCGCTCATCCACAACGCGAACGCTCGTGCCGCCTGCATGTGCGCAGCGCGGGCAAGAATCGCAACGTCCGGCTCGCCCTCTGAGTTGTCCGTCACCCCATTCGGGTAGAAGACCGCGGGTCGCAGCATGGCTAAGCCAAACTCTGTGTCCATGCCACTCCACCACGCGGCAGGCAGCGTTCCTAACAGCACATCGGGGAAGTCTGCTGTACCCCGCACCGCCATCAGCCTCGCGTTCAGCTGATCCGGATCGACGGCAATAAACCGCATCTGCAGATCCGGAAAAGACTGCCGCAAACTCTCTTTCACCTGCTCCGCCTCGGGGTTACTGAGAGGCTGCTGCTGCGCGGGAGCAGCTACGTTCGCCGCCTGCGCCGGTGCCCCGTTGCCACTGGAGGCACCGAAATCCGACGCGTTCTGCCCGACATTGCTCGCAGCCGTTCCGTAGCGACTCGCCTCCGTACCGTAGCTCCCCGCATTCTGTCCAGCCGTGCTGGCCTCCTGCCCAGCGTTGCTGGAGGCGGTTCCATAGCTCGCAGCATTCTGCCCAAACGTGCTGCCTTCCTGCTCTTTGTACCCGATACCATTCTGTTTCGCGGTCGGCGCATCCTGACCCGGCGCGCTTTGTGGCGCACTGATTGTGCGGCTATCTGCGTCCACACCATAACTTGCAGCATTCTGCCCATAGGTGGAGGCGTTCTGCCCAAAACTTCCAGTCGTCTTCTCGCTATAGTCCAGCGGTGTCGCGTTATGCAGCGCAGCAATCGCATTCAGATTCGACTGTGGAGGGCGCGTCGATGCCGCCAGATACCACACCACCAGAGGACCATGCCGCAACGCTGCCAGCGGTTCTCCATCCCCACCGGTCTGGGACTGCAGCGCACCTCCGCCCATCAGCAGCATCGCCGATAAGACTCCCGCCATGCACTGTCTGCCGATCAACCCGGTCTCCAAGCCAAACATCTTCCAGCACTTCCGCTGCAACATTGGACGCTTCGCCTGCTTGAATGTTTCAGAATCTCATGGCACTCGATCGCAGAAGATCGCCCCATCTTTCGCGGCCCGGGCATCATCTAAGAACAATGGGCACCTCCGCCAGTCAATCCCCGCTCCGCCTCTCAGTTCTCGATCAAGCTCCCGTCCCCTCCGGTTTCACGCCTTCCCAGGCTCTCGCCAACTCGCTCGACCTCGCCCGCCACGTTGACCAGCTTGGCTACACCCGCCTCTGGTACTCCGAGCACCACGCCATGGACCTCCTCGCCGGCACGGCTCCCGAGATCCTCATCACCCGCGCCGCCGCCGAGACCACTCAGATACGCGTTGGCTCCGGCGGTATCATGCTGCCTCACTACTCGTCGTTCAAGGTCGCGGAAGTCTTTCGCACCCTCAATGCGATGTTCCCCAACCGCATCGACCTCGGCATCGGCCGCGCTCCCGGCGGTGGCCAACTCGAAGCCTTTGCCCTGCGCCGCGATCGCAAAGGTCCAGTTCCAGACGACTTCCCCCAACAGCTAGCCGAGCTCCGCGCTTTCCTCCACCCTGAGCGCTTTCCCGAACTGCTCGGCTCCGACCACCCCTTTGCCCGCATCCGCGTCTCTCCCGCCGCCCCCGGCGCACCCGATATCTGGCTGCTCGGCTCCTCGACGTGGTCAGCGGTCACCGCCGCACAGCAAGGGCTCCCGTATGCCTTCGCTCACTTCTTTTCGCCTATCCAAACCCGCCGTGCCATCGAGTACTACCAGGCCAACTTCCAGCCCAGCCCCGATCGCTCCGCCCCCGAAGCTACCCTCGCCATCGGCGTCATCTGCGCCGACACCGACGCCGAAGCCGAGCGCCTAGCCTCCTCCGTCCGCCTCCTGCAGCGTCGCATCCGCATGGACGACCGCCGCCCCGTCGCCACTCCCGAGGACGCCCTCCGCGAGCTCGATGCCAAGCCCACCGCGCCCAACCCGCTCCTTGCCTTCACCGCCGGCAGCTTCGACGCCCCCGAAGACAACGAATGGCCTACTTACTTCGTCGGCACCCCCGACAAAGTTGCCGCTCAACTCCGCAACCTCGCCTCCGAACTCCACCTCAAGGAAATCATCATCAACACCATCACCCATTCGCACGAAGCCCGCAAGCGCAGCTACTCCCTCCTCGCCGAAGCCATGCTTCTTCCCGAAGAAGGCCGCCCCGCAGGCATCACAGTCTGATTTTCGCTACAGACAATGCGACGTATCGCGTCATCGAACGCAGATACCATCGTTCCTTCCAGCACATACCCAATGCCCGGAACAGGATGCGAATGGCCACTACCGTCCGCACCCCCCGGATACGTGATGAGGAACCGGCGCTTTTCCCAGCCCGGCATACCTACGACAGGGGTTGTCTGCAGCAGTTCGCGCGTTAGCTCAAGGCTCATATAAGCTATCCTCGCATTTCGTCGCAGCCCCACAGATACGTGGGGCTGCAATCTCTTTCGGTTTTGCATGGTTTGGTTGAGGGATCGCTTCGCATTGGGACCACATGCGAGGCAAATCAAGGCACGCACCGCGGTAGCCACGCGTCAGTTCGCTTCCTTGGTTGCAGGCTTCGAAAGGCTGCGCATGAGCAGAATCCCGCCGATGAGGAAGTAAAGCGCTCCGAAGATGGCGTAGCCGCCAACGTCCTTGATGTGGCGCTTGTCATAGAGGCCGCCCAGGAAGTACGCAACTCCCGCAATCATCGACTGGGCGCCGCTAAGGATCATCGCCCACTGGCCGCCTCCCAGCTGTTTCCTCCGAATCAGGCCAAGGACAAGTTGCAACAGGCCAGCGCCAAAAGCCCAGACACCAAAGACCGCGACCGAGTACATCGGCTGATGGAACACCGTGAGTCCAATACCGATCGCTGCACCTAATCCCAGCAGCGCGTTAATGAGTTGCGAGGTGCGTGCGCTACCCGATCGGCTGGACGTGTTGAGGTCGTACACCGTGCAGGCTACGTCCCACAACGGATAAAGGAGAAAGAGTACGGCCGCGATCAGGGGCTGCTTGATCGCGGTGGTGATGACCGTTGCCGCCCAGACCGCCTGGAATGCGGTGCGAACAAAGTAGAGGTTCCGTAAAGAACGCGTGGAATCGAGCGATATAGTATCCATGTTTTTGTCTCTCTATCTTCTAGTTGGTAGGTTACTGGATTGTAGAAGGCCTGATGCATCCCAGCCTCCGACGTTGGCTTATGGTTTTCCCGGGGAAATGCGGTTCATTTCCGATTGCGTGAGCGATCGAAAGACGTCACAGTTGTTGGTTGCGCGTGCGGAAAGCATCGCGCCATGTAACACGGCAATCAGCATCTGCGCTTCGGTCGCGACGGTACCCTGGAGGCGTAGCGCCCGTGCTTTCGTTCCGGCCTTCAGGGTTCGCTCAAACCATTCCGTGAGCGTGGAGAAATGCAAACGAACCTCGGCTTGAACTTCTTCCGGCAGCGAAGGCATCTCGGCACCTAGGAGTGCGCCGATACAGAACGAGAGCGTTCGGCCTTCGATACACCCCTCCCAGTATTTGAAATAGTTCCTGATACGTATAAGGGGGTTCTCGATCTGATTATCGAGCGCTTTCATCCCCTCTGAAATCCTGGCGCGGTGGCGCCTAAGGACGGCGACAACGAGCCCGGCTTTGGTCGGGAAATGATAGTGAATGCTTGCCTTACGGACCTTCACCGTCTCTGCAATATCGGCGTAGCTGAAGGCTGAATACCCTCGATCGATAAGGAGCGTGTTAGCTGCGTCAAGAATCCGTTCTGCCGTTTCACCTTGCATGCACAATAAGACTACCAACTAGTAGGGTTGGATACATTCTTTTCTTTTCAGCACCGAGATAATGACGGCAGCCCGACTAGACCGGTCGGATGCGAACCGGGATGCCAGGGGCGGGGCGGGGTTCTAGACCTGTCCCAAGAACGATCTTCTGGCCAGCGATCTTCGATAGCAGTTTATTCGGCGCCACCCCTCGCAGGAATAAACTAATTCTTAACAATGATCCGCGAAGTCGACATTCTCATCGCCGGTGCCGGACCCGCTGGCTGCGCCGCAGCCTACGACCTCGCGCAGGCCGGCAAGCACGTCATTCTGCTGGACAAGCGCAGCTTCCCGCGCCACAAAGCCTGCGCCTGCGGCCTCACCCGCAAGACCCTCAAAGCTCTCCGCTACACAGTCGAGCCCGTCATCGAGCGCGTCTGCCACGAGATCGTCCTCCAGCCAGCCGACTCCGCCACAACAGAAGCCGACGTGCGCGTCAAAACCCGCAACCCTATCTGCGCCATGGCTGTCCGCGAACGCTTCGACGACTTCTGCCTGCAGCAGACCCTCCTCGCCGCGCGCCAGGGCGGCAGCATTGAGCTGCGCAAGATCGACCGAATCCTCGCCCTCCGCGAACTCCCCGATGCCATCGAGCTCGACGTCGCCACCTCCCGCGGCACCGAAACCTTCCGCGCCCCCGTCCTCATCGGCGCCGACGGCTCCAACGGCCAAACCCGCCGCCTCATCCACCAGGACCCCTCGCTCGACGACGGCTTCGCGCTCGAAGCGACCGTGCCCTACACCGACCTCCCCGCTACCCTCCCGAACGGCGCCCGTCCCCACGACCTCGTCTTCGACTTTGCTCCCCTCCCCGGCGGCTACGGTTGGCTCTTCCCCAAGGCCGACCACATCAACATCGGCGTGGGAGCCTTCGCCCCCAGCAGTTCCCCCCAAAAGCCGGGTGCCCCATCCGTGACGGCTTCATCGTCACGGGTGGGATCGCAAGACCTCAAGCAAGTCACCCGCACCCTCCTCCTCGACTACGCCCGCCAAAAACTCGGCGTTACCACCCTCGCCCACATCACCGGACAGCAACTCGGCATGGGAGGCCACACCTACGTCCCGACCGGTCGGGTTCTGCTTGTCGGAGACGCTGCCGGCCTCGTCGACCCACTCACCGGCGAAGGCATCCACTCCGCCATCGTCAGTGGCCAGGCCGCCGCCGCCGCTATCCTCGACTGCGATCTCAATGAGCACGCAAACGAAATCGCCGCAGCCTACGCCCGCCACCTTGCCCCCCTCCAGAAAACGCTAACCTTCTCCCACCGAGCTGCCCGCGCCTTCTACGCCCGCCCCGAGCGCGGCTTCAAAGCCATGCGCCTGCCCTTCATGCGCAGCCTCATCCTAAAAACCTACGCCGACGGCCTGCCCCACACTGGCCTCCTCACCGCGCTCGCTAAGCTCACCACCTAACACGGCTGTCTATTCTCTTTATCTGCTTTACTCAAACCGCGGAAGATGCTCGACATCCCCCAACGGCACCGGCTCAGTCTCTCCACCCGCCTTGATCCAAGCTTTCATGCCGCCACGAATCACCTTCGTCGAGCAATTCTCCTTCTCCAGCATTCGGGCCACGCGCACACTCGTCGCCTCGTGCGCGCACGAGCAATAAAGATAGATCTCGCACTCCGGCTGCATGAACTCGCGCAGCGCTTCCAACTCCTCTTTCAGCCGGCTGGGCTCCACGCGTATCGAATTCTTGATGCGCAACATCCCCGGATCGTAGTACCCATGAGACCGGACGTCCGCAATGATCAGTAGCCGGTCATGCGTCGCCGTGCGCATCATCTCGAAGAGGTCCTGCGCCGCCACCTTCTCCACCACCGACAGCCGGGATTCCCGCAGCGCGCTTAACACCAGCCACAATCCATACAGCACAACAATCGCCGACACTGTCGCCGCCGTAAAATGTGCCAACCTCTCCACGCCTGCAACCACCGCCCGCAGAAACGGCGCAAACACATATCCCGACACCGTCCATGCACTCACGTACAGAAGCACACCCAGTCCATCCGTTGCGAGAAACCGCCGCATCCGCATGTTCAAACTGCCCGCAAGAATTGCCGCTACCGTCGCCAACCCCGGCACAAACTTCGCGAACATCAGCGCTCGTGGTCCGCGTTTATAGAATTGCCGCGCCGACGTAAACACGCAGGCCTCGGGATTCATGCTGAACTTACAGATATTCGTCAGCATCCACCAACCCGTGTAGCGTCCGCCCAGGTACATCAGCGTGTCGCCCAGCAGCGCCGAACTAAACGCACACAGGATCACCACTCCCAGGCTAAGCGACCCTCCATGCGCGGCTGCACCCGCGGTTAGCAACACCACAGAAAGCGGCATGGGCAAACCACAACAAGCGGCAAAGAGCGCGATCGACGTCACCGCGTAACCATGGTGAGCGATCACGTTCAGCAGGTTCATCGTTACTCCCAAGGGCCCTATTTCTACTTAGTAGCTTTGTCGTTGGATGCGTCCCATGTGCGCAGCGACACGTCCTTGCCCGCTCAAAATTGTAGCCGTAATCCTAACTCCACCTGTCGTTCCTTGCTCGTTCCCGTCGTCGATGAATTCGGAGTTCCAAACGGTACTTCCGTCGTCAGACCAGCCGTCGCAATCGCCGCCGCATCCTGAAACACGAGCGGCGTCGGTCCGGTTGCTGTGGAATTCCCAATCGTATTCGCCGTTCCCAGCTGGAACGCTCGTGTCTCCACGCTCGAGATGTTCTCTGCATTGAACAAGTTGAATGCTTCAACAAATGCAGCCAGATTCATTCCCCGCGCAACCTTCACCTCCCGCCCGAATCGCAGGTCCACCTTCCCACGCGGAGTCAGACATAGCGTATTCCTCCCCACCGTCGGCAAATACGTCGCTCCACCCGACCCGTTGATCGTCTCTCGGCCCCCGCTCAGGTACGTTCCCCCAAAGATCTTGTAGCTGTAAGGAGCCCCGCTGCTCGCCGTCCCAATTGCCGAAACGCGCCACCCATCCAGCACCAACCGCATTGCCTTCGGCCCATTTCGCTCGTGCAGAGGTATCGCCATTGTTCCCGAAAATCGCTGCGGAAACTGCTGATTGGAGAGCCCCTTGTCATAGCCATCGCTGAACGGATCGAACTGCCCGTCCGGCGTCGGTGTCGCCGAAAGCTGCGGAGCATAATCGATCGACCGCGAAAATGTGTAACTTCCCTTCATCTCCAGCTCGCGCAAGCCCATCCACTGCAACCCATGCATCTGCGCCTCCGCCGTCATCGCATGATAGATAGCATTCGCATGCGACACCAGCGCCGTCACCGCACCGAAGTTCGACAACGGCCGCCGATCATACAATGGCACCACGAACGTCTCACCCTCGTGCAATCCCTTATATCGGCCCAGAACGCCGTCCACGCTCTCCAACTCGTAGCTCACCAGTCCGGGCGAAGGTGAAATATTGATATCTGTACTCCCCGGCAGCTGAGTCGCCATCGCCGTCGCATACCTCAACCGCACACTGGAGCGATGTCCCAACTCTCGTTCAACCGACAACTCCCCCCGCTGCACCATCGGCACCCGGTAGCCGCTCGCAAACACCGTAGCCGACGTCGTCTGCGCCACAGCCGCCGGTGGTGCCGTCGTGTAATCACATGGATATCCAAATCCCTGCTGCACCGCCGTCACCTGCGGACAATCCGTGATCGTCGTCGGGCGTATCCGCACATGGGTTGTCGTCGACGCTAGCGCCGTATCCACCAGCGCTGCCCTCACTGTCGCTCCCGGAATGTGGCTGTAGAACACCCCATATCCCAATCGCATCGTAAACATTGGCTCGGTCTTCAGCGCAGCACGCTTGGAGAAACCCCAGATCGAGCGTGGCGACCATACCACCGCAAGCCGCGGCCCAAAATCATTTCGGTCCTCAGGAAACGTCCCGGTAGCTCCGTGAATCGCCCCGCCGATTGCCGCGATATCCGCATCGAGCAAGGGATTCGGCGTCTTCGGTCTCGGCAACAGCGTGTAGTCATAACGCAATCCCGCTGTCACCGAAAGATTGCTTCGCACTCGCATTGCATCCTCCACAAAACCCGCAACGTTGTGCGTCACAAAGTCCGTGGCCGTGGGCCCAAAGCTCTGCGTGAAGCTGCGAAAGCAAAACGAATGCACCGCCGCCACAATGCTCGGACACCCGCCATTGGGATACGCATGGACGTTGAACGTGTAGTCCGTAATCCAATCCACCAGCCCGCCATCCTTGCCGTTGGTCGTTCCACTGTCGTAACTGAACGCCCCTTCCTCGTCGCTCAGCGTATCGATGCGATCATGAACCCGACTCCAGTCCACACCCACCATCAACACATGCTTTCCCTTGTGCCACTGCATCGTATCCGCCAGCTCCAGCCTCACCTCATCTGGATAAGCGCTCCGCCCACCAGCCGCTCCCGGAGCTAGATCCACCGGCGTCCCATACGAAAATCCATTCGGAGCGATCGACACTTGCGGAGCGTACCCATACGGCCCAATCGCCGGCTCTTGAGGTAGCGGAGCGTGCGGCTTTTCGTACTCCAGGTCATGCGCCATCTGTCCCCGCAACTCATTATTCAAGTCCTTCGAAAAGCTATGCAGCCATCGCCCACTTCCCACATCCACCTGAACGACGCTGTCGCCCAGACTTCCCCTCCCACGCGAAACCACTGCATCCGACGCCTGACCCAGTGCCGCACCCGCTGGCGAATCGAACCGGTTACCCGCGTAGCTCACCGTCACCCGGTCCCGCGCCGTAGGCGACGCATCAAGCCGCACGGTCCCCATCACCCGATATGCCTGCCGCACCGTCGTTCCCGTCAGGCTATCGAGATAATCCAGCGCCGCATTCCTCGCCGCGCCATCCACCCCTCGATTCGCCAGCAGCGCCAATTGGTCATCCGACAAGTTATAGAAGTTCGCCACCGCGGGCGTCGACACAATATGGTCCTCATGCAGCAACGCCTCCAGCGAGGCGAACAACGATACCGGCTCTCGTCCGTCCATCGCGCGTTCAAACCTCGGCCGCTTCCGCCGCGACTTCCTCACGGCGCCCGACTTCCCCAGCGGCATCCCCGCTGACGCTCCAATCTGAATCTGCGATCCCTCCGGCTTCACCGCTTCATTCGTCACCACGCCATCGTTGTAGTGGGTCGCAATCGAGAACGGATTCGTTGCTGCCCACTCGCTCTCACGGATCCTCACAAACGCGTCCCCATGTAACGCGGAGCTCGCCTCCCGCGAGACCACTGCCATCCCGCCCACCATCCCATACTGTGCCGAGAAATTTCGCGGTAACACCCGAAAGCTCCTGACGGACCCCTGGTTATAGCTAGCACCCGAGCTCGCACCACCCGCCGCCGCCCCCCTCGGTCCCGCGCGAAAGCTCTGCTCCCCTGACAAACCATCCAGCGAAAATCCCCCCTGCGTGGCCGGCAGCCCCGCATAACTCACCCCAGTTGCCGCCGCACCATCCACGGCCTTCGCACCGCTCCTGGGATCGTCCTCGTCCTCGCTCGCGCTCGCACCCCTGTCTCCCGACGAAGGTTCCTCATTCGTCTCCGAGTCCAGCTCCAGTAGGTCCTCCCATCTCCGACCCTCCACCGGCAGCGCCGCCAGACCGCCTGCCAGAGTGAACGTAGCCGGGTCCAACGCTGCAGACTGCGCCACCGCGGGCACCGCCGCGAGAGTGCTTCTTCGCGGTGGTCCCAGCGTCATCGCTACATCGTCCAAGTCCCCGCCCACCAGATCCAGCCGCGTTACCGCAATCCCAGATATCGCCTCACCCACGATCTGCGAGGTCGCTCGCAGCTCATACTCTCCGGGCGGCAGCCGCAACAGAAGAAAATCTCCCAAACTGTCGGCCTGCACGTCTCGCTCAATACCTTGGTCCGGAGAGATTACATGTACCCTCACCCCTCCAGCCACGCAGCGATGCGGATAGGGCCCACATACTGCCGAGATGTGTCCCCGAATCGCGCCATCTACCGGCCCCTGCGACCATCCCACCGCACCCATTGTCATCAGGCTGCCTACCAGCATCCATCCCGAACACGCAGACACGCGCAGCCATCCCCGGCAACGCAGCAATCTGCGTGCACGCCGAGAACAACCAAGTTTTGTCGCAAGATGCGCAGCCGAGGCGGCAACGCAGTACGCCAGAAACGCCACAGCCGAACTCCGCTCCGGGAAAAGGCCGGAGCTCCTGAAACGCAGAGGGGAGTTACCGAAATGTGCAATCGCCGCGGCAGACAGACGATCGAAAATGAACAGATTCGTGGAACCGATACCCCACAAATCCTGTACTTCGAGCCTAACGAACTATAGCCGATTTGGGAAGCAAACTACGATCTGCCCTTG
>Ga0302154_10002484_pt1 | contig 14036 bp, 10 predicted proteins | sample I_Bog_N2_3_FD_193507 | JGI IMG/M metagenome (GOLD analysis project Ga0302154, IMG submission 193507) | Peat permafrost microbial communities from Stordalen Mire near Abisko, Sweden - I_Bog_N2_3 | ecosystem: Environmental > Terrestrial > Soil > Wetlands > Peat | place: Sweden: Abisko, Stordalen...
GAAAAAACTCATGCGTTTCGCGTATATTGCGGGCTTGTCAGCCATTTACAGAGCGCTATGACGGCCGTCGATTTCGTCTTCACGGGGGATTTGGTGCTCGATGAACCGCAACCGGATCATTGGCTCTCGGGCATTGCAGCGGCCACACGCTCGGCCGATCTCACGATCGGGCACCTCGAGGTTCCGCACACCATCGGCGCCGACGAATTGCCGGGAGACGTACCGGCTCCCGGCGCGAATCCGCGCCATCTTGCGGCACTCCAGCGCGCCGGATTCGACGCCGTGACGCTTGCAGGAAACCATATTGCCGACTGCGGCGCCCGCGGTATCGCCGACACGCGGGCTGAGTTGTCCCGGCTCGGCATCGCGTGTTGCGGCGCGGACTCCACGCTTGCGCTCGCGCGTCGACCCGCAGTGCTGCAAGCCGCCGGCCGGCGCATCGCGCTCCTCAGCTACAATTGCGTGGGTCCCGAGCAAGGCTGGGCGACGCCGACGCGAGCGGGCTGTGCGTATGTGCGTGTGTCCACACGCGACGGCGGCCCGGTCGCCCCGGTGGCGGAACTGGCGGATGCAGAACCCGAGTCGTTGGCGTCGATGCAGCGGGACGTTGCCGCGGCGGCGGCGGACCACGACTTTGTCGTCGTCGCCTTGCACAAGGGTTTGGTCCATACCCCCGCACGGCTCGCGCCCTATGAGCGGCCATTGGCCCACGCCGCCATCGATGCGGGTGCCGACGCGGTGGTCGGGCATCATGCGCATTTGATCCGTGGCCTGGAGTTTCATCGCGGCAAGCCAATTTTTCACGGTCTCGGCAACGGCTGTGTCGTGACCCGCGCGTTGAGTCCGGGGCAGAGCCACCCGTCGCGTGCCGCTTGGGTGGAGAGACGCAAACGACTCTTCGGTTTCGAGCCGGATCCGGCCTACTGGCTGGCGCCGTTTCATCCCGACGCCGTCAACGCGATGCTGGGGCGGATCCGCTGGTACGAGGATGGGCAGATCGAGACGGGATTCGTGCCGGTGTATGTCGAGGCACCCGGCCGGCCCGTGATCGCCGCAGAAGCGCAGGCCGCGACGGTCGTTGCCTATGTCGCAAGGATCACGCGCGAGGCCGGGCTGCCGCCGCTTGCCCTGACCGCCGCGAAGGACATGGTGGTGGCCGCATGAAGCCTGAATTGCCGCGCGAGACGAGCGCCGACGCGGCGAACGATCCGGCCGCCCCGTCGCGCGGTCCACGCAGGTGGTTGTTCCGCTTCGGCGCGGTCGCGCTGCTCGGTGCGATGGCGGTCGATGCATTGGCGGTCGTCGGTCGCCACACCGGCAGACCTTTGCTCGGCTCGATCGAACTGGTGCAGGCCGCCATGTTGATGGCTTCATCCGCCGCCATCGTGTCGGCCACGCTCGCCGAAAAGCATGCGGTCGTGCACTTGGTCATCGACCGACTCGGGCCTGGCGTGCGTGCGATCCTGCTGCGTATCCACGCGGCCTTGTGCATGATTTTTTTTGCAGCCTTGACCGCCGGCAGCGTCTGGATCTTCTATGACCTGCGGGACGGATACGAGGAGAGCGAGCTTTTGCGAATTCCCTACGCCCCGCTGCGAGCCATCAGCATCCTCGCCGTGCTGAGTGCGGCGGCGATCTATGCCGCGCGCGTCGGCGCCGGGCGCCGGAGCGTCCCGCGCGTCGGCAAACGGCGGACGACGCGATGACGGACTCACCCCTCGCGGGACTTGCCGGCGTCGCGGTGCTGTTGGTCGCATTGACCGCCGGTGTCCCGATCGGAGTCTCGCTCGGCTTGGTGGGCATGGGCGGACTGACCCTGATGCTCGGATTGGAGCCGGCGCTCATCAAGTCGAGCGTCGTCCTATTCGAAACGCTGTCGCGCTACGAACTCGGCGTTTTGCCGCTGTTTCTGCTCATGGCACACCTCTGCTTTGCCGCGAACGCGAGCCGCGATTTTTTCGACGCGGCCGCCCGCATGATCGGGCACCGCCGCGGCGGCATGGCGCTCGCGGCCATCGGCGGCTGCGCCGGCTTCGGGACCATCAGTGGATCGAGCTTGGCAACCGCGGCGACCATTGGTTTGGTCGCGTTGCCGGAGATGCGCAAGTGCGGCTACTCGGATGCGCTGGCGACCGGCGCGGTCGCCGCCGGCGGCACTCTCGGCCAGATGGTCCCCCCCTCGGGCGCACTCATCGTGTTCGGCATCATCGCCGAGCAATCGATCGGCCGTCTGTTCACCGCGGCCATCGTCCCGGCGATCACCCAGATGCTGCTGTACTGCGCCGTGATCGTCATCGTCTGTCACCTCAAGCCGTCGCTCGCGCCGGCGACGCCGCGCGCCACATGGGCCGAGCGCCGGGCCGCGCTGCTGCGAGTGACCGACATCGGATTGTTGATCGTGCTCGTCATCGGCGGCATTGCGGTCGGCTGGTTCACCCCGCCGGAAGCCGGTTCCGTCGGTGCCGTGGGCGCGCTGCTGTTGTGCGCGTGGCGCAAGCGCCTGACCTGGACCGCGCTCGGAATCGCCACGCGAGAGACTTTAAAGACGAGCGGCATGATTTACGTCGTCATCATCGGTGCGCTGATCTTCTCTGTCTTCATCAGTTTGACCGGTATCGCCGGGCAGGTCGCCGCTGTGCTCGGCGCGGTCAGCGACAGCCGGATCGTCTCGCTGTTGGTCATGGCGGCTCTGTTGCTGCTGCTGGGTTCGATCTTGGACGGCCTCGCGCTGATGCTGCTGACGACACCGATATTGCTGCCGATCATCCAGCAAATGGGGTTGTCGCCGATTTGGTTCGGCATTTTTCTGGTGAGAGCCATGGAAATCGGTTTCGTGCATCCGCCCATCGGGATGAATTTGTTCGTGATCCACGGCATCGCCAAGGATGTGCCGATCGGAACGATTTTTCGCGGTGTCCTGCCGTTTCTCGCCGCCGATCTCCTGCATCTCTTGATGCTGATCCTGCTGCCCGGAATGGTTCTGGCATTGCCCAAGGCGCTCGGTCAATGAGTCCGCTCGAGCGCCTCGTGCACGACGCCCTGGAGAATCCGTTTGCGGCGGCACAGGCCCACGTGCACGGCGGCGGCCGCGCCATCGGCTATTTCGGCAGCGACGTTCCCGTCGAACTCATCATCGCCGCCGGCGCATTTCCGTTCCGGCTGCCGAGCACCGCGGCGGGCAGCGTCGCCTTGGCGGACCGCTACCTCGAATCGAGTTTCGCCCCCGATGTGCGTTCGATCGCGCAGCAGTACCTCGATGGCCGTTTCGACTTTCTGGACGCCGTCATCCTGCCGGGTTCGAACGATAGTGCACAGCGGCTCTATTACTACTTGTGCGAGTTGCGCAAGCGCGAATCGCTCGGCGGTCCCGATATGTTGATCTTCGATCTTGCCAAGATCCCGCGCGACATCAGCCGGGCACATAGCCGTGCCGCGACCCAGCGGCTTGCAGCGCAAATCGGCGTCGTTCACGAAGCCCTGCCTCGCGCGATCGAACGCCGAAATCGGCGCCGCGATCTTTTTGCCCGGCTTGCGGCAAGCCGCAGGGTGCCGGCGGGTCCCGCAGGTAGCACCGTCGATAGGCTGGCGCGCGCCGCCGATCGTTGCGACGCGCCGACGTTCGATGAGGCCTTGGAGGCCTCGCTCGCGGGTTTGGCGCCGGGGCCGTCGGGTCCGCGCCTCGTGCTCGCCGGCAGCGCGCCTCCGGACGAACGGCTGCACGCCATGGTCGAGGGCGCCGGCGGCAACGTCGTTGCTGAGTCGGGCGATCATTCGGCGGCTACGGTGGCACAACCGCCGATCGCCGCGGATGGGGGCCTCTCCGCCATCGCCGATCACTACCACGCGCAGCAGAGCGGCCCCCGCGCGTTCGTCGATCATGCGGCCTTGATTACGGCGCTGAGCGCGGCCGTTCATGCCGATGGGGTCATCCTCTGGCTCACCGAACAAGAGGATGCGCTGATTTGGAATCTCCCGGGGGAGAGATCGGCCTTGGCGGCGGCAGGAACCCCGAGTCTCGCGCTCTCGAGGCGTCGTTGGGACGGGATCGACGCGCGCCAGGAAATCGAGGACTTCACGCAAAGCCTGGAGGGACGTCCATGAGCTTTCTGTCGGGACACGCGGTGCTCAGCTTGGAGTGCGCGGCGGACGGCGCGTTGCCGCGCTTTCTCGCATCCCTCGGTGCGCGCGTGGAACGCGTGAATCTCGACGCTCTCGAGCAGCGCATCGCCAGCGCCTCATTTCTCATCGACGAAATGGGACTCGTGCGCATGGCGGATGCGGGCTGGCCGCGCGAGCGCGTCGAACGCTGCGCGCCGCAACTCATCCACGTGTCAGTCACGCCCTTCGGCAGCGATGCGCCGCGGGCCCGCTGGCTCGGCAACGAATTGATCGCATCGGCCATGGGCGGGGTACTGCGGCTCACGGGCGAACCCGATCGCGCACCCGTGAAGGAGGCTCGCGACGCGTGCCGGTTTCACGCAGACATGGTGGCGGCGGCCGGTCTGCTCGCGGCGCATTTCGAGAGGGGAAGCGCCGCCCGGGGCCAGCACGTCGATATCTCCGTGCAGGAGGTCGCGCTGTCCCGTCAAGTCAACGGTGTTCTCGTTTGGCAGTTCGACCGGAGGAAGCTGTCGCGGGTCGGCGCCGCTTTGAACTATGGGTTGGCCACCGTGCGATGCATCTGGGAGTTGTCCGATGGATGGTGTTTCCACACGCTCATGACGGGCCGCTTCGGGGCGCCGGCAAATCGTGCCTTGAGCGAGTGGATCGATGAGGCAGGAATGCCGAATCCGTTGCGCAGGGTCGACTGGACGAACTACAACCGCTCGACTCTGCCCGCCGCAACCCGAGCCGTGTGGGAGGAGGCGATCGCGGCGTTTTTCCGGACCCGAACCCGCGGTGAGCTCGAACTCGATGGTCGCCGGCGCGGGATCAACGCGACCGTCGTCGCGCGGCCTGCCGACGTACTCGACGATCCTCACCTGCTGGCGCGGAACTTCTGGGACACGGCCGAGCGCGCTGACGCACAGGCCTCGGCGGCCTGCGAGTCGACGGGTCGCCCCGTACGCGTTCCGCGCCGCTTCGTTGCGGTGACGCCGGGCACGCATGCCGGCGATCCCTCGGTTCCACCGCGCCGCCGGCCCGCGCGACTTGCGGCGGGCGGTCCGCTGGCGGGAATCCGCGTGCTCGATTTTTCCTGGGCACTCGTGGGTTCCGTCACGACGAAGACGCTCGGTGACTTGGGCGCTGACGTGATCAAGGTCGAAAGCCGCACCCGGCCATGCCTCACGCGAATCGATGTGCAGGTGAGCGCGTCGCAACCCGGCAACTTCGACGACAAACCGTGGTTCGCGCATCTGAATACGTCGAAGCGCAGTCTCGCGCTCGACATGAAGATTCCGGAGAGCCGTGAACTATTACAACCCTTGATCGAGTGGGCGGACGTGGTGGTCGAGAACTTCTCGCCGGGCACGATGGCGAAACTCGGTCTCGACTATGCCGCATTGGCGCTGCGCAATCCCGCTCTGATCATGGTGTCGGGAAGCGTCTACGGACAGACCGGCCCGCTCGCGCAGGAGTGGGGCGTCGACGGCACGGGTGGAGCGCTGTCGGGCCGAACCTATCTCACCGGGTGGCCGGATCGGGGCCCCGTCATTCCCGGCGCCGTCCCCTACGGCGACGTCATCGTCCCCTATGTCATGGCGGCCGCCGTGGCGGGCGCCATGCAACATCGGCGCGAAACCGGTTTCGGCGCTCACATCGACGCGTCCATGTATGAAATCTGTGTGCAGCAAATGTACGACGCCGTCCTGCAGGCGCAAACGCAGAGCGCGCCCGAGCGGATGGGCAATCGCGATGAGCGGATCTTTCACCAAGGTGTTTATCCGGTCGCCGGCGATGACCAATGGATTGCGATCAGTTTGCCGACGATCGATGATTGGGCACGTTTGCGCGGCGTGGCCGAGTTGCCCGAGGCGGCGGATGCGGAGGCACGTGATGCCGTGATTGCCGCCTTCACTGAAGGTCGGGCCGGTCCGCCGCTCGCCCTTCGATTGCAAGCGGCGGCGATCCCTGCTGGGATGGTCCAAGACATCGAGGATTTGCTCGAGTCCGATCCGCAAATCGCCGCGCGCGGCGCCTTGCTGCCGATCCGACACGCGGTGCTCGGCGAGTTCGGCCACGTACGATCGCCCATCAGCTTTTCACGCAGCGTCTGCACGCCCTTCCGCGCTGCGAGCATCGGAGAGCATTCACACGAGATTGCCGAGGAGATCTGCGGGATCGATCGATCCCGCATCGAGGCGCTCGCGGCGCGGGGAGTGTTCCGATGAGTCCTGAAGACGCGTCGCGCAGTCGCAAGGATCTGGCGTGCACGGCGGATGCGCTCGCGTTTCAGCGGCGCTTCGTCGTGGAGATGAAACGCCGGGTCGTCGACGGCGGCGAGCCGTTCGTCGTGGCGCAGGCCGATACACCCCATGAGTTGTTCCATGCGATGGACATACCGCTGATCACGAATCAGTGGTGGTCGGCCTACATCTCCGCCAAGCAGTTGTCGCAGCGCTACTTCGAGGTGCTCGAGCAATACGGGTACCCGGCGAACGGTTGTCGGTATTGCTCACTCGGACTTGCCTGCACGCTCGCGGCCGATCCGGCCTCCGCTCCCTGGGGCGGACTGCCCCGTCCGGCCGCCTTGGTGGCCCGGTTGACCTGCGATTGCATCCAACACGTGTTCGGTCGCTGGGCGGCGGCCCTCGGCACGGATTTCTTTCCGCTCGAAGCGCCGGCGTGGACCCACAAGGACGCGGCCTGGTTCGAGAAGTCCAATGATCAGTGGGAAGAGGTGTTCGAACCGGAGCGCATCGATCTGCTGGTGGCCGAGATGCGCGAACTCATCGCGCTCCTGGAGCGGAATACGGGCCGGCAATTCAGCGAGGCGAAACTCGCGACCTTGATGGATCGGATCAATGAGCAGGAGTCCTATATCGCCGAAGCCGCACAGCTGATCGGCACGGCACGACCCTGTCCCGTGTCGATCGCCGATCAGATGCCGAACACGATGATTCCGCAGTGGCATCGCGGCTCCGACTGGGCGGTGGCTCACGCGAAGCGCTTTCGCGACGAAGTGGCCGAGCGCGTCAAGCAGGGCGTCGCCGTCAGCACGAACGAGCGCATCCGATTGATGTGGATCGGCGCCGGACTCTGGCATGACCCCGGATTCTACAATGCGCTCGAGGAGCGCCTCGGCGCCGTGTTCGTCTGGTCGATGTACATGCCGTTCGCGGGACCGCAATATATTCGGGCGCTGCACGGGAAACCCCTGCACGCATTGGCGAGCCGCATCTGTTCGATGAACGAGGTGCTGCATCTGCCGCCGTGGATGAACGGCTGGATGGTGAGCGAGGCGCGTCGCTGCGGCATCGATGCCGCCGTCATGCTGGTGCCCCCCGACAGCCGTCTGTCGCAGAGCGGCACGAAACTGACCCAGCTCTCGCTCGAGGCGGCCGGCGTCCCGACGCTGGCGCTCGACGCCGATATGGTGGACTCGGCGGGCTGGAGCCACGATCGGATGGTGAATCACGTGTGCGAGTTTCTCACGGGCGCCGGCCTCGCATGAAGAGCTGGCTCGTCTCCATGCTGTGCGCGTGCGGGTGCTTCGGCGCCACACCGGGCGCGGGTGCCGGCACGGAAGCCGCCACGAACGCCGGCACGGAAGCCGCCACGAACGCCGGCACGGAAGCCGCCACGGTGCTGATTTACGCTTCGCCCTATTCGCCGAACCATACGTTCAGCCGCGCCGACAAAGCTTGGATTCAGTGGGTCGATGTGCATTCGGCCGGCCGCATCAGGATCCGCCCCATCTGGTCCGGGTCGTTGATCTCCGCGGACGAATCGATGATCGAGTTGCGTCACGGGGTCGCGGACATCGGGCTCATCACCCCGATCTATGCGCACGGCGGCGCGCATTTGCTGCGGGTCCAAACCGGATTCTACAGCGGCGCGAAGACGTTTGAAGATCAGGTGGCCATGTATCGGTGCCTCGCCGGCGCCTCGGTCGAATTCGGCCGGGAGCTCGATGGCTTGCGGGTGCTCGCGATTCAGGGCGGCACTTTGCCGGGATTGCTGACCCGCGGCCGCGCCGTTCGACAATTGAACGATCTTCGGGGCCTGCGCCTGCGCGTACCGACCGAGTTGCTCAACGTCATGCGCGACCTCGGTGCGGATCCGGTCACGATGCCGATGGGTGAGGTGTATTCAGCGCTCGCCAAAGGCGTCCTGGATGGCGTCGTTGCGCCGGCGGACACTCTGAAGTCGCTGCATTTCGGCGAGGTCGCCAAGTTCTATACGGAACTTCAGGTGCCGCGCGGAGCCTACCCGGCCGGGGCGATGAGCGAGCAACGCTGGCGGGCGCTCATGCCATGGCAACGGTCGATACTGACGGCGTCGATTCCGGTTTGGGAGGCGGCGATATCCCGGGAAACCGAAGCCGCCGTGCGCTCCGGCGAGGGAGAGGGGCATGCACAAGGCGTGATCTTCATTCCGGTGGCGGCCGAAGAGCAGCGGCGCTTCGATGAACTCTATCAACGCGACGCGGAACGCAACGCGCGTGGCCTTGCGCGCTTCGGGATCGACGGACTGGACGTCCTTCAGGAGGCGCGGCGAGTCTCCCGCGGCATCGCGAGCAGCGGCAAAGTCGTGTGCACCGGGGAATCCGATGCAGCCTCTTGAGGGAATCCGCATCGCTGATTTCAGCCACATCATGGCCGGCCCGTACGCGACGCATCTGCTGCGTCTCCTGGGTGCCGAGGTCATCAAGGTCGAGGCGCCGGGCCGCGGCGATCCGATGCGCTACTATGGGAGCGATCGGGCCTACGACGGCATGGCGCCGGCCTTCATCGCCGTCAACGCGGGCAAGAAATCGATATCGCTCGACCTCAAGAAGCCGGCTTCGCTCGAAGCCGCGAAGCGCTTGATCGCGCGCTCGGACGTCGTCGTCGAGAACTTTCGCCCCGGTGTCATGACGCGGCTCGGGCTCGGGTTTCCGACCGTGCATGCCCTGAATGCCGGTATCATATATTGCTCGGTGTCAGGATACGGTCAGTCCGGACCGCTGCGGGATTGGCCTGCGATCGACAACATCGTGCAGGCCACGAGCGGCATGATGTCGCTCGGCGGCGAGCCCGGCGATCCACCCATGCGGGTGGGGTTTCCGGTGGTGGATACCTTGACGGGCCAAACGGCGGCTTTTGCGATCCTCGCGGCACTTTTCCGCCGGCAGCGCACCGGTCAAGGGGAGTTCATCGACGTCGCCATGCTGGACGCGAGTTTGTCTTTCATGGCGTCGGCCGTCGTGCCCTTCCTCGTCACGGGTCGGGCCGTCGAGCGCACCGGCAATACGGGCTACAGCGGGCAGCCGACCGCCGCGATGTTCGAGGCGGGCGACGGGAAACTCGTCTCGCTGGGCGTCGTTCAACAAGCACAGTTCGAGGCCCTGGCCCGGCTGCTGGAGCAGCCCGAGTGGTTGACCGACGCGCGCTATGCGACTCCGGATCTGCGCCGAATCAACGCCGCGACGCTGAAGGAGGCGCTCGGTGAAGTCCTGCGCGGCCGGCCGGCCGAGGAGTGGGAGGGGCGGATGAGCGCTGCGGGCATTCCCTGCGGGATGGTGAGGGACGTTGCCGCGGCGGCCGCGCTGCCGCACCTGCGCGATCGAGGCATGAGGATTCCCTTGCACATTCCGGGGTTGCCGCAGGATGAGCAGGTCGATATCGTCAACGCGGGATTCCGCTTTCAGGAGGGCGGCCCGATGGTCAGCGAGCCGCCGCCAACGCACGGTCAGGACACGGAGGAGGTGCTGAAGTGGCTCGATTTCGACGAACCGCAACGACGTGAGATTTCCAAGGACGCGTGACGCCGGCGCTCCACGGGCCTTCGTTGCGACCGTCCGCTGCGAACGGCTGCTGCCCGCGCGGCCTAGAGAAATTTCACGGGCACGGACAGGGCTCCGATTTCGGGAAATCGAGTCGGCTTGATCTCGCCCGCGATTTCAAAGCCGCGCGTACAGCGGAGCAGTTCCTCGATTGCAACCCGAAGCTGGAGCCGCGCGAGCGAGACGCCTGCGCAGACGTGCGGTCCCGAGCCGAAAGCGAGGTGATCCGATATATTGGGGCGGTCGAGCACGAACTCATCCGGATCGGTGAACACCGCCTCGTCGCGGTTTGCCGAAGCGAACATCAGGGCGATCGGCTCGCCTGCCTTGATCGTTTCGCCGCGAACGCTCACGTCGCGGTTCGCCGTGCGTGCAAATCCCCGGTATGGCGTGTACAAGCGCAGGAATTCCTCGATCGCGCGCGGCATCAATGCGAAGTCCGCCCGCAGCTGTTGCTGAAGGTCCGGATGGCGCGCGAGATGGACCGCAATGCTGCCCACCACGAGAGTCGGCGCGATGATGCCGACGACGAGCACCTGGCGAATCGTTCCGAGGATCATGTCGTCGGGAAAAGGCTGGCCGTCGACGCGCGCCGCCAGCAGCGCGGTGGTCGGATCCTCTGCCGGATCCAACGGTTCGCGCCGCCGCTGATCGATCATGCTGCGGGCGATGTCGTAGAGCTTCAGACTGGTCTCCCGCACCATCTCGCCGTCCGCGGATTGAACCGCGATATTGTAGGCGCGGCCGATGTGCTGCAGCACGGCCACCATGTCTGTTGGCACGTTCATCCATTTCGCAAAGACGCGGATGGTCAAGTGACTCGAGTAATCGGCACAAATATCGCCGCCTCCGGCGGTCACCATGGGCGCCAGGAGCAGGGCGGCTTGCTGCCGGATATGCGGCTCCAATACGGCAACGCGTTCGGGTTTGAGCAGCGGGTTCAATGCGCGGCGATAGGGCGTGTGTTCCGGCGGATCGAGATGCAAGGGCGGACGGCGCCCCGTAAAAGCCAGTTTCGGCACGACGTTCTGCTTGGACGTGATGAAGACGTCGGACTCGGCCAGCGCGCGTTGGATGTCGTCGAAGCGGGTCAAGGCCCAAAAACCACCCCACGCCGTCGAGTGCGCCACGGGGCAGCGCGCCCGCAGATCGCGGTACACCTCATGAGGACTGTCGAAGGTCTCGGCAGTCAGGGGATCGAAATCCTGTGCGGGCATCTTGGTTTCTCTCGAGCCGGATGAACCGACACTTTACCCAAAAAATGCAAGCGCTTACAATTCTTTGAGCAGCAGTCGGTGAGCAGCCTATGAGAACGCGGTGGTACGCAGTGTCCGGCGGAGTTTCGCAGCGATGCGGACGTGGCCTGAGTTTTACCATCGGCATGATGATGGCGCTCAGCCTGGGCAACGCGGCGGCGGGCGCGGACGTCACTTACGCCGGCGACGACGCGTGGTGGAAGCCAGGGGATGAGCGCATCATGCCCGGGCGTGCCGAATACGCCGATGCCACGGGCCGCATCGCGGTCGTGAACGCGGACGGCGCGGTACCGACCAAAGGTCATGCGTTCTTCGCGCGGGTCGGCGCCAATGGGCGCGCCTGTGTCACCTGTCATCAGCCCGCGGACGGCATGGGCCTGTCGGTCGACACGATTCGCCGGCGATGGGCGGAGAGCGGCGGAAAGGATCCCCTGTTCGCCGCCATCGACGGGTCGAACTGTCCGAGCCTGCCGCAGGCGGATCGTGCGTCGCACTCGCTGATACTCGAGCGCGGGCTCATTCGCGTCTATCTGCCCTGGCCGCCGCGCGCGAACGGCGGCGCGGGCATGCAGCCCGAATTCACGATCGAGGTGGTGCGCGATCCCACCGGCTGCAACACCGATCCGATCTACGGACTGCACAGCGAGGCGCCAAGCATCTCGGTGTACCGGCGGCCGCGCCCGGTGGCCAATATGAAGTATTTGCTCGAGCTGCCGCATGGGGTACCGCCCAGCGAATTCCTGTTCTACAACGACAAGAGCTTGCTGCCCAGGAACCCGCAGACGGGAGCTTTCGTCTCCCTGCAATTGATGTCCGACGGCCGGGATCTGACCCTGGAGCTCCAGGCCCGCGATGCCGCGGCATCGCATTTGCAAGCCCATGCCGCCCTCACGGCGGCGCAAGTCGCCCAGATCGAGGCATTTGAAAAGCAGGTCTACGCCGCCCAGGCCTTCGATGCGGCCGCCAAGGACTTGGACTCGGAGGGAGCCCCGCCCGGTCTCGGGCCCGAGGCGTTGCAGCACGGTGCTCCTGCGCGCCTCGGTAATAATCCCATCAATCGGATCTTCGGGTCCTTTTCGATGTGGCAGACGGGGTCCGAGCTGCCGCCCGCCGAGGAAAGCGCAGAACGGCGGACGCAGCGAGAACTTCGAGAGTCGGTGGCCCGCGGCGCGGACATCTTTTATCTGCGCCGGTTCCTCATCAGCGACGTGGGCAAGTACAACGACAAGGGCTTGGGGAATCCGTTCAAGAGGTCCTGCGGCAGTGGTTGCCACAACACGCTGCTGATGGGAATGGATCTCGCACCTGGATTTATGGACCTCGGCCTCAACAATCTCCCATGGGCGAATTCGCGCCCGGATCTGCCCGTTTTCAAGGTCACCTGCGATGCCGCGGCTGCGCCGCAGTCTTACCTGGGCAGGGTCATCTATACGCATGACCCGGGACGCGCACTGATCACCGGCAAGTGCGCGGACGTGGGCGCGAGCATGACTCAACAGTCGCGAGGACTCGCGGCTCGCGCTCCCTACTTCATGAACGGTTCGGCGGCCAATCTGCGCGAGCTCGTCGACTTCTACGATCGCCGCTTCAACATCGGGTACACCGAGACCGAGAAGCACGATCTCGTGAATTTCCTGAGCGTGTTGTGATCAATCCCGTTCGCGACCGTCGCGGCGTGAAGCGGCGCCGACTGGCGGGTGGCTTTGCGGGCTGCGTGGCTGGCTGCGTGGCGGCGTTCGCCGCGACAGTGGCCGGGCAGCCGCCGGTCGGCGCGCCGGTAAGTTTCCTCGCCTGCCCCATCGCCCGCGATACCGGTCCCGATACAGACGTGTGTTTCCTGGCGGAGCACGAAGGACGACTCTACGCGCTCGGCAACCCGCCGGATTTCGGTGCACCGCAGTTGAAGCACCGCGTGCTCGTGGAGGGCCGGATCGCCGACGCGGCGGCCGCCTGCGGCGCGCTGCCGCTCGTGGGGCGAGTGTCGGTGATGGCGGAGATCGATCAAGCCTGCGACGTGATCCTGCCGTTCGACGGGGTCATCAAGGGCGCCGCGGGCGGTGTCTTCAATAGCGGCTCCGCCGAGCAACGCGCGGCGGCACAGGAGCTCGCGCGCCGTGTGGCCCTCGATCCGAGGCTCTCGGTCGAGCCGGCGATCTTGGACCCTGCTCCGGCGCCGTTGCCGACGCCGCCTTTTGAGCCGAGGACGCTCGTGATCTGGTATCCATTCGACAGCGACCGAGGCCCGGGCCCGGACATGGTGAAACTGCGAGAGCTTGCGATCTACGCGCGCGAGGCCAAAGCGCGGGGTGTCGAGATTTCCGGCTACCGCGCCGTATCGAGGCTGTCGGACGGGACCCAATTGGTCGAGAGAGCGTTCATGGCCGAAGCACGCGCCCGAAAGATCGCGGCGATACTCGAGGGTATCGGCGTCGGCCCCCGGCTCCTGAAAGTTCGTTGGGAGCGGGACGCGATCGGCGGCACGGGCGATGAGGATTGGAAGAACCGCAAGGTTGAGGTGACGGTGCGACCGTAGCGTGCGCGCCGGCGTGCCGATCCGGCCGTCTCATCCGCGAGGCTCTCGCTCGCCGTAAGACCTCTCAGCCGATGACGAGCAGTGCATCGAGCGCGATCGCGCCTTCGCCCGCTGGATAAATCATCACCGGATTCAAGTCGATTTCTCGAATTGCGGGCTCCGCGCGCAGCAAGGCCGCCACCCGGGAGATCATTTGCGCGGCGGCGCCCACGTCGAGCGCCGGCGAGCCTCTGAATCCTCGCAGGAGAGCGGCGCTCTTGAGCAATTGGAGTTCGCGCAGGATGCCGTCGACCGTCAGATCGGCCGGGAGCAGGCGCAC
>Ga0302154_10002488_pt1 | contig 14009 bp, 18 predicted proteins | sample I_Bog_N2_3_FD_193507 | JGI IMG/M metagenome (GOLD analysis project Ga0302154, IMG submission 193507) | Peat permafrost microbial communities from Stordalen Mire near Abisko, Sweden - I_Bog_N2_3 | ecosystem: Environmental > Terrestrial > Soil > Wetlands > Peat | place: Sweden: Abisko, Stordalen...
CCGCTTGCCAGCAGAGATAATGTCCACTTAATCAGATCATGGACATTAGCCCGCTCTTGCCGGGCCGGACCCAACCTAACCTCCCAGACCGCCAACGCGGTAGGCGGCCATCAGCTTACGCTTACGAGCAGGAAGCTCAGCCAACTTCTACCTGGGCGGCGGCCCTTCGCCGTAGAGCAGCCGCGCCCGTGTAGCGAAGGCGTCCATGGTTGCCCGCTGCAAATCTTTGAAAGTCGCATCCAGGGCGAGGCGCATGAGCTTGGCGCGGAATTCGTATTCGGTGCTGGAGCGCAGGCGTGTGCCACCGGCCAGATTGTCCGCGAACGTCCAGATCTGCTTGAACCGCACTAAGGGATTGTCCTGGCATACGATATGGATTCTGATGGGCGCTTGCAGCACCGCGCGCGTGGCGATCGACACCCGGAACAGCGCAAACCGCACCCTTTGATCGACCCAAAGCATGTCGCCGTTGCGGCGTCTGATGCGCGCGGAAATCACGCTGGGCAGAAAGCGTGGGTAGCTTTCGATATCGGCGACGAGGTCGAACACCTGCCGAGGCGAATAGGGTAGGTCCACCTGCTCGGTATGGCTGGGCACGGTGGCCGGCGCCCGCAGGGCTCAGGCGGGCAGCGTGGCGGGGGCCTGCATGTTCCAGGTTTCGTTGGCGTGACGCAGCAGGCCTGGGTTGGTCTGGCAATTGGTGATGAAATCGCGCACTTCCGGGGTGCGCCAGGCGATGCGGTAGGCTTCCCAGGCCTGGGCGAGCGTATCGTGTTTCAGGTCGGCTGGCGCGAAGGGCAGCGCATTCAGCAGCTTCACCCGACCGTTCGGCACCACGAGGAGCATGGCCTGCGGGCTTTCCAGCCGCACTTGCAGCTCGGCGACGATATCCCAGGGATAGATCGACAGCATGATATGGGCGCTGAGTTCGGCCGCGCGCTGGCGCAGCGCGGCGGCGGCCTGCTGCCATGTGGCTTCATCGCACGCCAACTGATCCCAGGCCAACGCGGCACGGCCGAGGCGCATTAGCGGGCCGGTGACGAAGGCACTGCAACCGTGCTGCACGGCCAACTCAAAGGCCGGCACCATGTCATGGATGTTCAGCCGCGTGGGCACGAAAACCCATTGCGGCGCAGTGCCGGCGGCGACGAGCCGGTCGATCGCCGCGATCGCCGCCTCGAAGCTCGAGCCGGGGCGGATTTTCGTGTGCGTGGCGGCCGTGGCACCGTCCACCGATATCTGGATACACTCGACGCCAAGCGCGTGGAGACGGGACGCGCCTTCGTCGTCGATCAGGCTGCCATTGGTTTCCAGCTTGATGGCGACATTGGCGGCTGAGAGTTTTTCAAAGATATGCCAGAAAAACGGGACGCTCATCGGCTCGCCGCCGCCGAAAGCAACATACGGTATGGCCAGATCAATCGCTTGCTGCGTAATGCTGAGGGCGGCTTCGCGTCCCAGCTCATCGGGCCATTTGCGCCCCGACCCCTCGCAGCAGGCTAGGCAGGCGGCCTCGCAGCCATTGGTCAGTTGCCACGCGAGGAAGAGCGGCGACCCATATCCATCAAGTGACCGTCCGCCCATCGCGGAATCCTATTAACTGAAGCGGATATTAAGTAAAGCGGATGTAAGGCTGCGCCATCACCTGCTCGGACACGTCTTCGAGCTTCGGCGTTTCCCACACCGGAGTTTCGTTCGCCTTGCTCTGGCTGACGACGGCATCGTCCTGCGCTTTGGTTTCCGGCACCGGGTTCACGTCGAGCATTTTTCCACTACTCCGTTGGGGATTGACTTCCAGGCGTTTGCATCCGCGTGGGACTGCTCATCGGCAATGCCGCGGCGTATCGCCGCCACCACTGCTTCGTTGCGCCAAGCGGCGCGATACTTTTCCCACACCTCCGCCACCGTATTGTGGCGAACATTACCACACACATAAGGGACCGCCCCAACTATTTTCACTAGGCCGTTCGGCAGAACGAGTAGCGTGGCGGGCGGCGTGTCGAAACTCTTTTGCAAACCGGCTTCGACACTGAACGGCTCATAACAAATCTGCATTGGGTGGTGAATGCGTTGCGACTCACGGGCCAGCACGTCCCTGAAACCGGCATAGGCTTGCGGCGAGGGTGCGATCTTGCGCCAAAGCCGTGCGGCCCGGCCGATATGCATTAACTTGCCGGTATTTAGTCGGAAGGCGCCGAGACAGCGTGCGCGCTCGATAACGGCCACGATTTCATGGATATTTATCTGCGTCGGCGCGAATGTGACTTCAAGCGGCAGGCCCGCCTTGCGCACCGCGCGGCACGCCGCATGGGTTTTTTCGAGCGAGGCGCCCGGCCGCTGGCGGCCATAAACCTCCTGCGTGTCGCCATCCAGGCTGATCTGGATAGAACGAATCGGCAGGCGCGCCAGCCGCTCCGCCACGGCCGCATTGAAAACCTGGCCGTTAGTTTCAATTTTCAGCATCACGCCGGCGTGGCCAAGAAATTCCACAACAGCCATGAAATGCCGCACGACCAACGGCTCGCCGCCACACAGCATGACATAGGGCACGTCGGCGCGCACGATATCCGCGGCGAACGCCATGGCCTCGTCGGTGTTCATTTCGTCCGGCAGCGCGTGGCCGGGCGAGGAATCCGCGCAGCAATGCATGCATGCCAGGTCGCAGTCGCGCGTCAACTGCCATGAAACGAACAGCGGCGCACTGAGCCTGTCGATGTGGTTCATGCCGCCAGGTTCCACCCATCCAGCGCGATGGCCGCCGTGAACAGCGTGACCGCCAGCACGTAGCACGTCACGATGCGGCGGATCGCTGGCACGAACAGGCGAGGCTTTTGATAGGTTTTCACGGCACCCTGCGCGCTGCGCAGCAGCAGCGGCAGCGCCAGCAACGCCGCCAGTGCGGTCGGCGGGAACACGCCCTGCCAAACGCCCAGGCCGATCACCCCGAAGGCGCCGCCGGCCAGCGACAGGTAAAGCCAGACACCGCCCTTGCGGCCGAGCCGCACAACCAGATTGCGCTTGCCCACAAGCCGATCCTGATGAAAATCAGGAATGGCGTTCACGACGGCCAGCGCCATGATCAGCAATCCCGGCACCAGCGAGGCCCACAGCGCGCCCCAGGCCAGCGTGCCGGCATGCAAATACAGGCTGCCCAGCACCATCCACGGGCCATACGACAGCGCAATCACCGTCTCGCCGAGGCCCCGATAGGCCCACCGGATCGGCGGCGCCACATAGAACACAGCGGCGAAACCGCCCAGGACCGCGAAGGCCAGGATCGGCCAGCCGGCCCGCTCCGTCAGATACACGCCCACCGCCAGCGCGCCGGCAAAACCCAGTATGCCGAGGATCAGCACCCAGATCGACATCGGCGGCAGGTCGTCGGGGTTGAACACCCGGTCGGTCCCCATGCGCGCATCGAAATACTCGTTGAACGCCTCGACGCCCACTACGGACAGTACGACACCTCCGAGGCCACTGAAGAAAATCGCGGCGTCCAGCGTGCCTGTGATGCGATATGCCCAGGCCGCGCCGAGCAGATACGGCAGCAACCCTGCGTACAGAAAAAACCGGTAGCGCACCAGGCTGAGCACACGCATCAGCCGTTGCGATGCGGACAACGCGGCCGCCGGCGGCCGCCTGCCCGTAGGGCTCAGAGATAAACCCATTTGTGCAAATCTGATGTGGTGCCGGGATTGGTCGCCAGCTTTTCGACAAACGTCGCCACGCGAGGGTCCTGCCAGGCTCGCTGGAAATTCGTCCAGATTTCGGCCAGCGACTGCTTCCGCAAATCGCCGCAGACGAAGGGCAGCGCGTTGATCAGTTTCACGAGGCCGTTCGGCAACACGATCAGCAGCGCGGCCGGGTTGTCCAGCCGGTAGCGTAATTCGTTCAGCAAGCCCATTTCGTGGAAATGCACCCGCATGCGGCCTTCGTATTCGGCTGTCTTTTGATACAGAGTCTCGAAAAGCGCGTCATACTGCTCGTCGGTCGGTGTCAGCTTCTTCCAGGTTTTCACGGCGTTGCCGGTATACATCGTGCGGCCCGTGTAAAAACTCTGCGCCCCGACTTCATAGGCCAGATCGACGGCGATGCCGACCTCGTGGGCGCTGAAGCTGGTCGGCGAGTAATTGATTTCGATCGGCACGCCGGCCTCATGCAGGTTGCGCAGACCGTCCACCGTGCGCTGGAAATCGCCGCGCACTCGCATGCGCTGGAAGGTTTCCCGCGAGGCGCCATCCAGGCTCACCTGCACTGCCTTCACGCCATACTCTTTAAGGCGCGCGCAGTTTTCCGGCGTCAGGTAATGGCCGTTGGTTTCGATCTTCAACTCGGCGCCGCGGGCGCAGACATACTGCACCATGTCGAGGAAATGCGGATGCAGCATCGGCTCGCCGCCCGAGAAGGACAGGTACGGCACTTCGTCGTCAGCGATCTGGCGCAGCACATCGAACACCTGCTCGCGCCTCAACTCGTCGGGAAACGCCTTGCCCGGGCCGCTTTCCTCGATGCAATGCAGGCAGTTCAGGTTGCATTCGTTGGTGATCTGCCAGGCCACGTAAAGCGGCGCGCGCAGCGAGCCCGATGTGGTGGCCGCCGGCGTGCTGGCCGGTACCCGCGCCGCCAGTTCGTCGGCGATGGCGGTGTCATTCACGCCACGAGGCCTTTTTCCTGCAATTCGGCGAACAGCGCCTGCACATCGCGTTCAATGGTGCCTTCCGGCGCCTGGAAGCGCGGTTTCAGGCGCGCGGCGATGTCGCCAGGCGGCGTGCCGGCCTTGATTTCACGAATGACGGCCGTGGCCGTCGGATTCAGCGCATAAACCTTTTCGGATTGAGTTTCGAACAGCACCCCACCGAAATGTTCCTCGCGGAATTTGACGTATTTTGCGAGTTGCATGCAGGCAATCCTTCTGATTCAGAATATGATGCGCCGCCAGCCGGTCAGCCAGGCGCAAACATGAGCCGGCAGCCGTCGGGTCCTCTGGCCGCATCCGAAGTCCGGTTCCTCCGCCATCACAGGTGCCATGCCGCGGAATTGGCCATCAATCCCGTCTGTTCTGGCGCTACCTCCGGCGAGGCTACCGCGGCGGCGGCCTGGCCGGAATTGACGCAGATCACCCCTCGGCCGCCGCGCGGCAATGGCGGCCGATTTGGCCGGCGCGCGGCACAATGAAAGCCGCAACCACTCATCCCCGGCCGATTCTTCTCCTTGGGATGCAACAGTGCGTTGGGAGGCAGGCCACGAAGAATCACGTTTTTGTCAACGGGGCTCATTCGCGTGCTGGGTGGTTCCGTTCATGGCGCTCGCCCCGAAGTCGCCGAGCGCCCCCCAGCCACCACGGTGTGAGGAATAGAGCAGCACGACTCGTCGCCGTTGCCGGTCAGCCGCAGGCGCGCCAGTGGCTCGCCGGAGCGGCGGGCGAAAAAGCTGTAGCCGTTGGCGTGGAAGCGCACCTGCAAGCACCCGCCGCGCGCGAACGCCATGGCGAGCTCCCGTGAGGCCGGCGGTTGAGGGTCAAGGCCCTTCCCCGTGAGCGGTCCCCTTGTGGCGCCGCCACGTTGAGAGGAAACGACCAAGAAAGCAGACAGCACGGCAAGGCCGCGTTGCACAACCCAGCCGCTCGCTCGTTCGCACGCGAGTAAATTAGAGATCAGGCAGACACGGGAGCAACAGAACTGCGTAATATAATGGGCAGGTGGTGTGATCGAGCGATCTGCGACACGGACACTCCGATAGAGCCAATGGCCTACTTGCTAGCCGCCTGAATGTTTGTAACTCGTGTCGCGGAAACCATCTTGGCCAGCGTTTGTGCGAGCGCATCAACAGGCCGGACATATGGACGCAAGCGATCTGGTCAAAACACTGCCCAACACCTTGCGAGGAGGGGAACCAGGACCTCAAGCGCCCGCCGCCGCCGTATGCCGAATTCGTCATGTGCCGCCGCGGATCGAGGCCGGGATGGACGCTCCGCGCCAGCACCGCTCAGTGGCCGAGGACGCCAAGTCTTCCATTCCGGATGCAGAGTCTTAAGCTGCCGATATCACTGTGTAAACGCCACGAGGCTACATAATTCTTCTTATGGGGCCTTAACCGGATACCGCATCCGTCCGCCCTACCGTCCTGAAGCTGGGCGTATTCAGGATAACCGGCCGGCGCGCACGCCGGCGGCGGTGAGAAAGTCGATCTCGGGGGAGGTGGCATTAGCTTCATTCAGTCCTACCAGACATCGATGGATGGGCGGCCGGGACCCGATCGTCAGGCACGCGCAGATCGAATAGCTTGACGAGGTCGTTGACGACATAACGCTCATCCACAATCACGAGGCCCGCCTCGGGGATATGGCTTTCCGTTGCGCGATCGGAAGCGGCCCCATAGGCCCAGGCCATCCAGGGCGCCCACATGCCGGCCACAAGTCGGCGCAGAGTCCCGCGCGGGCGCACATATTCCAACAATCGGATACGACCTCCCGGCCGCACAACGCGACGAAGCTCTTGCAAGCCAGCGAGTTGCTGATCGTCTCGCAGGACAGAGAAAAGGAACGACGCAACCGCCGCGTCAAACGCGTCGTCCGGCAGGTCAAGTCGCGTCACATCCATTTCCCTCAACGTGATCGAAGCCAAGGACTTGCGTCGCCGACTCTCAGCCTTTGCGAGCATTGCCGAACTTTGGTCGATCCCAACAACGCTGACGCCCTGGGGGTAGAATGGGATATTCCGGCCAGTTCCGACACCGGCGTCTAGCACACGCCCAGTCAAACCCCAAAAAAGCCGCGGCCTTATTGCGCTATAGCGTCCGTATTCAAATGGCAGGTCCAGCCAATCATAATACCGGGCGATGCGTTGATATCCGTTCACGCGGGACGACATGGTCAGAGTTCCAAAATAGTCGGCGGTTTGGTTCGACGCGAAGCACCGTGGTTCAATTCAACGGCCGTGGAGCTTTCGTTCCAGCGGCAATTTACAGAGAGGTTTTACTCTCACCGTCAGAGGCGGAGAGCCCCCCTGCGGGCGCGCCAATGTCGCGAGCGCACTCCCTTCCGCATGGAAGCCCCGCGCCGCCCCGCGCCGGCGGTCCGGATCAGTTGGGCAGGCGCGGCCAGTTTCGGACGCAACTGGATGAACTGCACGACATCGCTGTAAAATGGGGGCGGCGGCGCCATGTCCGCCCATGCAGGCGACGCTGCCAGACCGGCGGTGCCCGAAACGCTTCTGGCGAGCATCATCCGCCGGCTGATCTCCCGATGAGGCAAATCGTTCATCTATGCCTCCCCTTCCGGCATCGGCCACTGGCACGTCAATGTGCCGAGCAGGAGGCCGCGCCGAACACGCAGAACCGTGAACAGAACGGATGATTGAGTGTGACCGGTTCCGCGGCTTCAGCGAGACTGGCGCCGAGATCGAACGCTGGCTCATACGGCAGCAAGGTGCATGCGGCGACCCTCGGCGTCGCCTCGCCCTTGCGATGCACCACCATGCGGGAAGACTGACACATCACCGCCCGGCCGCGGCTGCGCAGGGCCTGCCAGCAGGTCTCGCTCACCTCGGGGGGAAGCTCTTGATCGGCGAGTTCCGGGAACAGCACCAGCCGCTCGGGGTCAGCCGCGTCCAGCATCAGACCATGCTCGCGAAACAGCGCGACGAAGCCGTCACGGAAGGCTACCTCCGTCTCCCCGGCACGAAACCGGGCCGCGACCGCGAGTGCAAACCCCTTGCTGGCCAGCCAGGACAGGCCGGCCATCGCAGGCGCGTAACTGCCGTCGCCGCGCACCTGCTCATGGCCCTCGGCCGTGTAGTGATCGAGCGAGACACGCAATGCGAGCCTGGCGCCGTATTCGGCATGCAGCCGTTCCAGCAGTGGCGAATGGCGTTGCATCGGGCGCATGGCGTTGGTCAGCACCAGCACCCGATACCCGCGCGAAAGGGCGGCTTCGATCATGCCCGGCGCGTCAGGATTCATGAACGGTTCACCGCCGGTGAAGCCGATCTCCTGAAGCTCAGGATGCCGAACGGTTGCCTCGTCCATGAAATGGTCGAAATCGGCCCGCGCCAGGTAGATCAGCCTGTCATTGCGCGGCGTGCTCTCGATATAGCAGCCGGTGCAAGCGATATTGCACAAGGTACCGGTGTTGAACCAAAGCGTGTTCAGTCCGTCGAGCGCCACGTCTGCATGCGGCTCTCCCGACGCTGTTCGCATTGGATCCGTGAATCGCCGCTCCTGTGCGGGCGGCGCTGGCGGCGCATCGTGGTTCCACACGCTCCTATCCAACACCAGGGGCCGTCCGGTCTGCGCCTGTTCCGTCGCCGGCAGAACGTCGAAACTCGGCCAGATGCCGGTCTCCAAAGTGTCGGCGTAGTCGGTGGGCAGTCCGGCGACACGCATCGCCCGTGAAGCGGCATTATGATCGTAGTCGAGCGGCAGAGGGCGGATTTCAAGGCCACCCTCGAGCGGTGTCAGCAGGCTGAACCATCCGCGCGGCGTTCCGTCGTTGGCGGGCATTCCGATCGCCCCGGTGTTGTGCCACAAGCGCGCTCCGATATGGCGGGTGAACGGAACACCGCAGTGGCCGCCGATCGCGCCTTCCGCGCCGGTTAGCGCCAGTTCCGCCGCGATGTCCGGACCCGGCGTCGACGCGAAGACGAAGCGGTTGATCCGGCTTGGCGCGCCATGCACGACCGCGATGCCATGTCCGGCCAGCACAAGGTCGATGCGTTGCGGCAACGCAGCCATCCACAGCCGGTCCGACTGATCGACATGCTTCGTCGCATAGTTGAACCATGCGGCGGCGAGACGGTCGCAGGCCGATCCGGGGGTAAAGCCGCAGCCGCAGTCGCCGGCATCCTCCGCCAGTTTTTCCTCGCAATTGCCCATCACCGTGGCGATGCCTGCCTCGCGGATCAGCGCCAGCGTCTCGTGCGGGTCGGCGCCATAGGCGATGACGTCGCCGGTGCAGACCATTCGGCCAGGCGGCACGCCCAGTCGCCGCGCCTCGGCCAGCAATGCCTGCGTCGCTTGCAAATTGCTGTAGCAGCCGCCGAATACCAGAACAGGCTCGTCTGCCACGATGGTACGAATCGGACGCGTATCGACCCGGGCGTTGTCAAGCATGGGCAATCACCTCTTCCGGCGCGATGCGCTCCAGCGACAATCCGTTCGCCTCGATCCCGCCAACCCAGCGCCAGATCTGCATCGTCGCTGCGCCAAGCAGCCAAAAACCGGAAAGCAGCAGCAACGCGGCGGGCATGCTGTGGGCCCCGATCGTGCCCACCAAGAACGGGGAGATCATCGCGCCGATCCGCCCTACCGCCACACTGGCCCCAATGCCACTGGCGCGCAGCGAGGTCGGGAACAGCTCCGAGAAGGTGGGGTAGGCCGCGATCCAACTGCCGGTGGCCAACAGATTGACCAGGGCGAACCCGAGCATCAGGGCCCCGGCCCCGAGATTCGTGGCAAACGCCAGGGCGACGGTCGCCAGCGCCGTGAAAAGGTAGAACAAAGTGACCGTTGCGTAGCGGCCCCAGCGGTCCAACAGCATCGAAGCGGACAGGCCGCCAAACAACGCGCCTACGCTGCCAGCCAGATAGAACACCGGCAATTGCGCCGGTGCGAGATGCAGGGCCGGCAGCACAACGAGCGGCAAGAACGCGAACAATCCATAGTAGCCGGAGGCCTCGGCGAAATCGAGCACGGCGCCGAGCGCCAGGCGGCCGGGATAGCGGCGCAGCAGCGTCACCATAGCCGCCCCCTCGCGCTTGACGCGGCGATGAACCGGCGTCGGTGTAGGGACCGGCAGGTTGGTGATTCCGGCCTCGATCCCGCTGACGATAGCCATCGCCTCGGCATCGCGCCCGACGGATTCCAGCCAGCGCGGGCTCTCTGGCAAATGGCGGCGGAACCAAGCGGAGGAAAGGGCGATCACGCCGCCGAAGCCGAACACCACGCGCCAGCCCAGATCGGGCGGCAGGGCTGACAGCACCAGCCACGACAGCAACGCCGCGAACAGGCTGCCAACCGGCCAGAAATTCAGCACCAGGGCCGCCGCGCGACCTCGTGAGCGGCTGGGCACCAGTTCGGAAATCGCCGCGTTGATCGCCGAATATTCCGCGCCAACGCCGATCCCGGCTAACAGGCGAAGGAGCAGTAGCGCCGTGAGGCTTGGCGCAAAGGCGGTGGCCAGCGTGGCGACCCCATAAAGCACCAAACTGGCGAGAAAGATGCGCCGCCTGCCGTAGCGGTCGGCCAGGTAGCCGAAGCCCGACGCACCCAACATCAGCCCGGCGAACCAGGCGCCAAGGATCAGTGACATTGCGTTGGCATCCAGGTTGAAGCGCTCCTTCAACGCGCCGAGCACGTTACCGATCAACGTGACCTCGAAGGCGTCCATGGCCCAGCCCATGCCGAATAGCAGAACGATGACCGTGTGGAACCGATTCCACTGCATCGTGGACAGGCGCTCGACCATCGGGCTGGTGCGTGGTCCGGACGGCGTCATCACGTTCATTCCGAGGGGACTCCTTGTTTGCCTATTTGCTGTGATCGGCAAGCGGTTCGACAAGGCGCCCGGTCTTCATCTCAGGGTGATCCGTCAAGCAATTTGCGGAGAGCCTGCGCGCCGCGATGCGTCGCTACCTTCGGGGCGACCACGCTCATGCCGCTCACGGTCGACGCCTTCGCCAACGGTAGTTGCTGCAGTTTTGTCATCTCAATTGCCCGTCCCTGTCCGTCAGGCAACCGCGCAATCGCGGCCCTCAATGCGTCGGCTTGCCCCAGCGTTAACTTTCAGCTGATCCGGCCGTACACGTTGCGAGGAATGCGGGGCAGCCGGATCTTGCACGCCCGAGCAAAGGAATATCTCCGATGGGCTCCTCCGTCTCCTGCCTGCCGCCCTCCTCGCCGGCTTTCTGTCGCTGCATGGCGCAGCCTCATCGCCACAGTCGTGCTGTTCGCCGAGCAGGCATTTCAAGTCCGCCGGCTACCATTGCCTACGTGAACGCCGACCTGAAGCTCGTGCGGGTCCAGTCAATGTCCGGCATACTCAGCCCGCCGGTACTGGTTTCGTTCGCCGCCCTCGGCTTGCTGCCGCTGGGCGTCCGCTATCTGGTAGGAGCGTTGCATGGCCGCTTTGGTGGTGGCGAATGAATGTGAGAACGACCGCCACGCAAGGAAGGGCCTCATGCTTTCGGTGGTGATCCCGACACTCAATGCGGCTCAATGTCTGCCGGCCACCCTGCGCTCCGTCGCCGCGGCTGATGAGGTGATCGTCGCCGATGGCGGGAGCACGGACGATACCCTGCACATCGCGACACAAGCAGGCGCGCTTGTGACCGCCGCCTCGCGTGGGCGCGGCACGCAGCTGGCGGCTGGCATCGCCACGGCCCGAGGCGAATGGCTGCTCTTGCTGCATGCCGACACACGGCTTGGCGATAACTGGCAGGCGGTCGCAGCGGCAGCGATGGCCGACTCGTCTCGCGCGGGATATTTCCGCTTTGCGCTGGACAGCGCCGATCCGCGGGCCCGTCGGCGTGAAAATTGGGTTGCGTGGCGCTGCCGGACGCTCAGTCTGCCTTACGGCGATCAGGGCCTGCTGATTGCACGTAGCCTGCTTGAGCGCTGTGGTGGAATTCGCTCGCTGCCGCTAATGGAGGATGTCGATTTGGTTCGACGTCTCGGCCGCGATCGCCTGATGGCATTGGACGTGGTTGCCCTCACTTCGGCCGGCCGTTGGGAGCGGGACGGTTGGTCTCGCCGCTCCGCGCGCAATCTTATGTGCCTGTGTCTCTGGTTTGCGGGTGTTCCGCCGCACCTGATCGCGAAGCTCTACGGATGAAAGACACGGTAATCGTCTTCGCCCGCGCCCCCCGGCTCGGGACGGTGAAGCGGCGGCTGGCGCGGGATATCGGTGACCGGGCGGCGCTGCGCTTCTATGCCGAGACCCTGAAGCGTCTGCTGTGGGAGCTCGCACGGGACCGGCGGTTCCGCACCGTGGTGGCACTCACGCCCGATCGCGCGTGGCTACCCCTGCCGCCCCGTGTCCAGCGCATCCCGCAGGGGCGCGGCGACCTTGCGGCGCGCATGCAGCACGCCTGTGAGCGTTTCCGGTGCGGGTGGGTAGTGATTATAGGCAGCGACATTCCGGACGCGACGGCGGACGACGTGGCAGACGCATTCCGTGCTCTCGGCCGAGCGAATGCGGTATTCGGTCCCGCGGAGGATGGCGGCTACTGGCTGGTCGGCCTCGGTCCGCGACGCCCAGCGCACCCGTTTGCCGCAGTTCGCTGGTCAAGCCCGAATGCGCTGGAGGATACGCTGGCCAATTTCGCCGGGCATCGAGTCTGCCGTCTGCGAACTTTGAGCGATGTAGACACCGCGAACGATCTGCTCACGTCCGTGTCGGGGAGCTTCCTGGAGGCCTGGCGACCCTGGATTGCTGCCCTCTCAACTGACCTGGGGTGTGTCCACAGATCGACAGAAGTTTGCAACGCAGCCCTCGGCCGGGGCTCATGTTGAGCCGATGCAAAAGGACAGCCGCAGGAAAAAAGTTGCGGGATCGCCGCCACTGCGAAACGTGCGAACGACACGAGCCGTTGCGACAGATATTCGATGGCAGCGAGGCCGTCGTGGTTCTATCTTTGGGGAGACTGATTTGGCGCCTTCACGGTGGCATCCGAAGCGCACACTTCGCGGGCCGCCTGCTGGCTGCCTCACGCTCCGCTGCGGTGAAAACGGCTTCGTTCCAGGACCAATTCGGTCGCGCAGGTCCCTGGGCGTGGCCGGGCGCGCCAGTCAGACTGCGATCTCGACCGGTCCGGCCGACCAGGACGCCCTGGGTCGCCGCATTCGAGCGTTCGCCGTCACCTCGGCCTCCGGCACCCAGATTTTCGTGCTTGCGAGCCGACCTTGTCGGTGGCGATCCAGACCTTGATCCGCGTAATGGCCACTGGCGGTCGCCGGCGCAAGCTGATGAGTGTCAATCGGCGCCTCTGTTCAACCGCCAGGCGCGCGGACCTTGACCAGCACGTAGTCATTCAGCCGGCGGCGAAGCCAACTGTCATCGAGCATGCCCGCACGTTTCGGCGCGCATGTCGCCGCGGCGTCGACCCACAGCGCGCCAGGCGGTAGTGTCCGTGCGTCGTGCATCTGGATCAGCCTATCCTCGAAGGCGGCGATCGTTGCTTCCTCGCCCAGCGTGAGCCCGCGCCGCTGCTTCAGGAACGGCGAGATCAGCGTGCCGACCAGCGCGCCGCCAGCGCCACCGTCCGGCACCCAAAGAGCCGGCGGAACGCGGGTCGCGGGAAGCGGTGTTTCCCAGCGAGCGACAGGCGGAACCGGATCGACGCGGAGCGTGCGGCGGGTGCTCATCAGACGGTCCTCCTACGGCCCGGGCCGGCATACCCGATCGGTTCGGGAGTCTGGGGTGGCCCTTGCGACGGTATCCATCTTGGCAAGCCGTTGCAAACGCTGTGGCTCACTAGGATGGCCATCGACGGTCTCGCGCAGCTACAATCGCGACCATGAGTGCGCGGCAATCGATTATCGCCGGGTTCACCACGGCCTACACGCATCTTCAGGCTGCCGGCGCGGCCGGGCATCCTGGGCCGCGCCCGGTCTATCGGGCGGTCGCTGCCAAGATGGGTGAGCGTTTCAATCGGGCCATGCGATATGGGCGGGGAGCACGAGGAGACTTGGCGGCAGTGCCCGGACGTGCTCTCCCTGTGCTACAACACAGCAGATTGGCAGTGACCCGAACATCGAGGGGAATTTGAAATTGAAACTAAAAAAGTGGGAACTCGTGGCCGCGGCCGCGTTCGTTCTAACCACGCCCTTGTTTATTTATCTTTCTGTTACGATACTCTATTGTTCAAGTAAGCCACCTGCAGGCCGTGTAACCGGTCACACCCCCTGGCGCCGGTTGGCGGCTGGGCGCGAGCAGGATGGCCATTGGCGCGCTGAAAAATAGGGCTTGTACGCAGGGCCGAAACGGGCTTTACCCTGTGTGTGGCCAAGCTCAC
>Ga0302154_10002492_pt1 | contig 13991 bp, 14 predicted proteins | sample I_Bog_N2_3_FD_193507 | JGI IMG/M metagenome (GOLD analysis project Ga0302154, IMG submission 193507) | Peat permafrost microbial communities from Stordalen Mire near Abisko, Sweden - I_Bog_N2_3 | ecosystem: Environmental > Terrestrial > Soil > Wetlands > Peat | place: Sweden: Abisko, Stordalen...
GTGCTGTCGCAGGGCCTCGTCGTCGGCCTCCTCGGAATCGCGCTCTTCACGGTGGCCACCGTTGCTGGCCAGACGATCAGCGGACTCGTGATCGACTCCCGCGGCATCGGCACCGTCGCCCCCAAGGCGATCACGGTGACGCGCCTCGTCGGTGCGGCGCTCGCGCTGGCATCCGTCGTGGTCGCGGTGCTTCCCCAACTCAGCGGCCAGGCCGCGGTCTGGGTCATCATCCTGCCCTTCGCCGTCGGGCTGCTGCTCGGCTGGCAGCAGGCCGTCAACGGCCAGATCAAGACCCTCGCCGGGTCCGCGACGACGGCGACCTTCTTCAACTTCGTCGGCGGCACAGTCGTGCTCGCGGTGTTCGCCTTAGTGAACCTCGCCGTTGCCGGGCTGCCCCACGGCTTCCCGACGAATCCGGTCCTCTACGCAGGCGGCGCGATCGGCGTGCTCTTCATCGCCGGCTTTGCGGCGGTCATCCCCATCATCGGCGTGCTGTTGCAGAGCCTGGCAGCAGTGTCCGGACAGCTGCTCATGGCGCTCCTTCTGGACTACGTCGCGCCGGCGGATGCGACGCCTGTCGCCATCGCGACCGTCGTCGGCACTATCCTCACCCTTGTCGCCGTCGTCATCGCGTCCCTTCGCTCGCGCGACGCGATTCCCGCCCGCCAGGTCAGCGGAACCGGCGCGCGACGCTAGAACGCTAAAGCCGCGACGCGCCACCGCCACGCGACGCGCCACCGCCACGACACCGCGCAGCCCTAGAGCGCCGAAAGGTAGGCGGACGGGTCGAACCCGGAACGGGCATCCGGCCTCGAGTCCTCGGTTTTGCCGCCCACGTAAAGCCAGCCCAGAAGCTCCTCGTTCGGCGCCAGCTTGTGCACGCGGCGCACCTCAGCCGACCGGGTGTGCCCGCCGGTGCGCCACATCACGCCCCAGCCGGCGTCATCCAACAGCAGCGCGAGGACCGTTGCAACACCCGCAGCCGAGGCATCCTGCTCCCAGTCGTGCACCTTGAAACTCTCCCTGTGCACCGCGACGATCGCGAGAAGCAAGGATGCGCGCAGCGGCTTCGCCGCAAGCCGTTCGGCATCGACACCGGTGAGTCCGCTCGCTTCCACGAACGCCGCGCCCAGCCGGGTTCTGGCCTCATCCCGCAGTTCGATGAGTCGCCACGGCTTGAGCGCGGCGTGATCCGGAACGCTCGCCGCTGCGGCAACCAGCGGGAGCAACTGCTCGGTGGTTGGCGCGTCCGCCGTGACCCGCGGGTAGGAGCGTCGCGCCTCGACTGCGTCGCGAATGCTCACGCCGTCGGCTCGGACTCGGGCGAGCGCACGAAGCGTTGCCCGGTGCTGATCATCGTCACGCTGTGGCCCATGGAGCCCTCCCTCTGAAGCAAAACCTGTCGAACCCATTAAACTCGCAGCCATGCCCGATTGTTCCGTGCTCGATCGGCCGTGGAGCGAACTCAGCACCGACGAGGTCTACGCGTTCCTGAAGCTTCGCACCGATGTCTTCTTCCTGGAACAGAAAATCGACGAAACCGAACTCGACGATCGCGACCAGGAACCGGCAACCCGGCATTACTGGATAGCCGACGACACGGGCACGGCCGCCTACCTGCGAACCCTCATCGACGCGGTGCCGACCCATCGGGATGCCGCACGCCTCATCGGACGCGTCGTCGTGCGGGCTGACCGGCGGGGCGAAGGCCTCGCCCAGAAGCTGATCAGCGAGGTGGTCGCGCGCCACGGCGCTGAGGCGATGCTCCTCCACGCCCAGGAGTACATCGCGCCGCTGTATGCCGGCTTCGGATTCGTGCCATTCGGGGAGGTCTACCAGGAGGCGGGCATCCCGCACCTCTCCATGTATCGCCCGGCCGGGGGATGAACGCCGCCGAAGACTTCGCGAAGACCTCGGCCTGGTATCGGAGGTTCGCCGAGGTCGAGGCTCCGGGGCGGTCCGCCTTGTTCGAGGAGTGGGCAACCGGGGTGGCCGACGATGACGCCGTGCTGGGGCTGCTCGGAGAGTTACCCCTGCCGAAGCGGCAGCCCAACCTGCTGTTCGCGTGCTCGCGCCTGATCGGATGCCCGCTAGCCCCATACCCGGAATGGCGCGACTGGCTGATCGCCCACTGGTCGGCAGTGAGCGACCAGATGCGGGTGCGGGCAACGCAGACGAACGAACCGCGTCGCTGCGCAGTCCTCCTGCCGTTGCTCACCCAAGTCGATGGTCCCATCGCGCTGCTCGAGGTCGGTGCATCCGCGGGGCTCTGCCTGTACCCCGATCGTTACAGCTACTCCTTTGACGGACGCCGAATCGACCCGACGTCCGGCCCGAGCACCGTGCTCCTGGAGTGCGTCACGACAGGGGATCCGCCGATCCCGGATGCCCTGCCGGTAATTACCTGGCGCGCTGGCCTCGACCTCAACCCGCTCGACCTGAACGACACGAACGACACGAACTGGCTCGAGACACTGGTCTGGCCCGAACAGCACGACCGGCTCGCCCGAATCCGTGCGGCCATGGACATCGTTCGGGCCGACCCGCCGCGAATCATGCGCGGGGACGCCACCCGCGACCTGCCCGCGCTCGTCGCGGAGGCGCCATCCGATGCGTCGCTCGTGATCGTCAGCTCGGCCGCCATCGTCTACCTCATGCCGGAGCCCCGCGCCCGCTTCATCGAATACGTGCGCGCACTCGACGCGACCTGGATCTCCAACGAAGGCCCAGGGATCGTGCCGGCCGCGGCGGCCGCGCTCGGGGGCCAGGTCTCACCGGTCCCCGGCCAACTGTTGCTGTCAGTCAACGAGGTGCCGAAAGCATTCACCGGCCCACACGGCGACCGCCTCGACTGGCTGAAAACTGACAGCGAGGCTGGGCATCCGTCCCACGCGGGCGTTGCGCCGTAGTAGCGCCAGCCACTCGCCCTAGGATGGCGCGAAAGCTGAGGAGAAGTGGATGGATGGGGCAGCGGCGCGCAGACGGGACACCGATCCCGAGCTGAGCGAGCGCGACATCCGGATACTCGACTTCGAGCGGGAATGGTGGCACCACGCAGGAGCGAAAGAGGCGGCCATCCGCTCCCAGTTTTCTCTCTCAACGGCCCGCTACTATCAGCTATTGAACGCCGTAATCGATTTGCCCGGTGCCCTGCGCCATGATCCAATGCTTGTGAAGCGTTTGCTGCGGGCACGGGATGCCCGAACGCAGGCGCGCTCGGCACGCGTGTTCAACCGATCAGGCCACGACGACACTTCCGGCCATCAATCCAGCGAGGAATCCCCCAACTAGCCATGGCGAACTTCCGCACAGACCAGTTTGACAACCTGCCGGAGAACATCGATCGTGTCGGAGCCCATCGCGGCCCGAAGGTCAAAGGACGCGGCTGGATCACCTTCGCGTGGGCGGTACTCGCCACGGCCGTGATCGTGGTCGGCGGACTCTACGTACTGTCCATCTTCGACGGGTCCATCAAGTTCGGCCTCGGCGGCACCACGGCAGGGAGCACCTCGACCCCGAGCGGCACCCCCACGCCCGTCATCACGCCCATCACCAACCCGACCGCGATCGCATCGCGCAACATCACCGTCACCGTGCTCAACGGAACGGATATCGTCGGGCAGCAGACCAAGGCCGGTGACGCGCTCACCGCCAAAGGCTGGGACGTCATCGCGACCGCGAACTCCAGCTCAACCAGCATCAAGGTCACGACCGTCTACTACTCCAACGCTGCAGACCAGGATGTCGCCGAAGGCATCGAACTGGCGCTCGGTGCCAAGAACATCGGGTTCACGAACGAATACCCCGGGTCGTCGATCACCGTCGTTGTGGGCGCCGACTACAAGGGCTAAACCGCCGAACGCGACCGCCTTCGAGAACGGCATTCGACGGGCGTGTTTCTGGCATGTTTAATTCCTTCGCGGGGCGGTTCGCGACGCCATTTATCCCGCTAATATCTGGGATCAGTCGCCGATTCGGCGGGAACTGGCGGCGCTCACGTGTCGCCACCTCCGTCGGATGCCGGATCCCCGTGCCACGCGACTCGGCAAACTGCAACACCGCACGAGCCGCACAGCATCAAGCAGGGAGTAAGACATGGCGAACGGAACCGTGAAATGGTTCAACGCTGAAAAAGGCTACGGATTCATCACAGTCGAGGGCGGCGGGCAGGATGTCTTCGTGCACTACTCCGCCATCGACATGGGCGGATACAAGGTGCTCGAAGAGGGCCAGCAGGTCACCTTTGAGGTCGGCACTGGCGCGAAGGGCCCACAGGCGGAGTCCGTGCGCCTGGCCTAATCGGTCGGGTGCATCCCGCCCCACCTGCCCAGATCTTCGTGAGGGGCGTGAATCTGGTCTCTGGATGGCCTCCAGAAACCAGATTCACGCCCCTCACGCTTGTGTCGGGGGAGGTCGCCGTCCTGTCTCGGAGGAGGGCTCAGGCGCGCCAGGGAGCCTCCCGTCAGCCATGTGCACTCGCCTTGCACTCACACGTGGAGAGTGCCAGAATGGTTCTGGCACTCGACGCCACTGAGTGCTAACGCAGACCGTTAGTCCGAGAGGGACAAGTAACACATGGCAAAGATCATTGCTTTCAACGAAGAGGCCCGTCGTGGCCTTGAGCGTGGCCTCAACATTCTCGCCGACGCCGTCAAGGTGACGCTTGGCCCGCGCGGCCGCAACGTCGTGCTGGAGAAGAAGTGGGGCGCGCCAACCATCACGAACGACGGTGTGTCGATCGCGAAGGAAATCGAGCTCGACGACCCCTACGAAAAGATCGGCGCCGAGCTGGTCAAAGAGGTCGCAAAGAAGACGGATGACGTCGCCGGCGACGGCACGACCACCTCGGTCGTTCTCGCCCAGGCCCTGGTTCGCGAAGGACTGCGCAACGTCGCGGCCGGCGCAGACCCGATCAGCCTGAAGCGCGGCATCGAGAAGGCCACCGCGGCCGTCATCGAGGCGCTTATCGCGTCCGCCAAGGAGATCGAGACCAAGGAAGAGATCGCGGCCACCGCATCCATCTCCGCTGGTGACCCCGAGATCGGCGCACTCATCGCAGAGGCCATCGACAAGGTCGGCAAGGAGGGTGTTGTCACCGTCGAGGAGTCGAACACCTTCGGCACCGAGCTCGAACTCACCGAAGGTATGCGCTTCGACAAGGGCTTCCTGTCGGCGTACTTCGTCACCGACCAGGAGCGCCAGGAGACGGTCTTCGAAGACCCCTACATCCTGATCGTCAACAGCAAGATCTCGAACATCAAGGACCTGCTGCCGATCGTTGACAAGGTCATCCAGGATGGCAAGCAGCTGCTCATCATCGCCGAGGATGTCGACGGCGAAGCTCTCGCGACGCTGGTCGTCAACAAGCTCCGCGGCATCTTCAAGTCGGTCGCCGTCAAGGCCCCCGGCTTCGGCGACCGCCGCAAGGCGCAGCTGCAGGACATCGCAATTCTCACCGGCGGCCAGGTCATCTCCGAGGAGGTCGGCCTCAAGCTCGAAAACGCGACCCTCGACCTGCTCGGTAAGGCCCGTCGGGTGGTTGTCACCAAGGACGAGACCACCATCATCGACGGTGCTGGCGACGAGGACTCCATTGCGGGTCGCGTCAAGCAGATCCGTTCCGAGATCGAGAACACCGACAGCGATTACGACCGCGAGAAGCTGCAGGAGCGCCTGGCCAAACTGGCCGGTGGCGTTGCAGTCATCAAAGCCGGTGCCGCAACCGAGGTCGAGCTCAAGGAGCGCAAGCACCGCATCGAGGATGCAGTGCGCAACGCTAAAGCGGCCGTCGAGGAGGGCATCGTCGCCGGTGGTGGCGTCGCGCTTATCCAGGCCGGCAAGACCGCGTTCGAGTCAAAGTCAATCAAGGATCTCGTCGGTGACGAGGCGACCGGTGCCAACATCGTGCGCGTTGCCGTCGATGCTCCGCTCAAGCAGATCGCGCTCAACGCGGGACTCGAGCCCGGAGTTGTCGCCGACAAGGTTCGTCACCTGCCCACCGGACACGGCCTCAACGCCGCAACCGGTGAGTACGTCGACATGCTTGCTGCGGGCATCAACGACCCGGTGAAGGTGACCCGCTCAGCCCTGCTGAACGCCTCATCCATCGCCGGACTGTTCCTCACCACGGAGGCCGTTGTGGCCGACAAGCCGGAGCGCACCCCTGCACCGCAGGGCGGCGACCCGTCGGGTGGTATGGACTTCTAAGAGGTCAAGCAAAAGGGCGGTTCCCCTCGGGGAGCCGCCCTTTCGCGTTGCACCCGGTGAGTGGTGGCGGGAGAAAGTGCAGGTGGTGGCGGGAGAAAGCGTGGGGCGGCGGGAGAAACAACTCCGCCCGCAGACCGTTTTCTCCCGCCACCGACCACGGACCACGGACCACACCCTGCGGCCGCCGCCCGCAACCGAATTCTGGCGCCATCGCCCGCAGAGCCCTCCCTGCTGAGCTCTTTCCCGATAGTGCCCTTTCTCGCGCTGAGCCCTTTCTCGATAGTGCTCTTTCTCGCGCGGAGCCCTTTCTCGATAGTGCTCTGTCTCGCGCTGAGCCCTTTCTCGATAGTGCTCTTTCTCGCGCGGAGTCCTTTCCCGATAGTGCTCTGTCTCGCGCTGAGCTCTCTCCCGATAGTGCTCTTTCTCGCGCGGCCCTGCCTCGCCCTATGAGCCCTTTCCCGATAGTGCTCTTTCTCGCGCGGCCCTGTCTCGCCCTGTGAGCCCTTTCCCGATAGACCCCCTTCCCCGCCACGCCGGCGGTTACGGGTGGGTGTCGGTGGGGGCGCCCATGCCTGCGGACATCCGTTCGCGAGTTGACGTTTGTTGTCGCATCCCATGAAGCCAAGCGACAACAAGTGTCAGGTCGCGCGCCGCATCCTGAGCCGCCGGACTTGGCTGGACATTGCGGGCGGAGAAAGTGCGTCGCGGCGGGGGTAACAACTCCGCCCGCGACTTACTTTCTCCCACCGGCCCCTGCAGTTTCTCCCGCCAAACGGGCCAGTTTCTCCCGCCAAACGGGGCAGTTTCTCCCGCCGCGAGGGTCAGCGCTGGAAGAGCCGCGCGTTGGCGGTCTCCGCCTCGGCGTACTGCTGCGCCGCGGCCCCCAGCCCGCGCCCGATCGCACCCAGGCTCTCCTCAACCCGATGCTGGGTCGCGCGCCAATCGCTGATGAGGGATTGGAATGCGGTTGCGGCTGCGCCAGTCCATGAACCCTGCAGGTTCACGAGCTGGCCGAGGAGCGCGCCCGACTCTGCGGAAATGCGCTCCATGGATGCGTGGATGGTTGCCGTCGCGCCGAGGACGGCCTCGCTGTCTACCTGGTAACTGGTCATGCGGAGACGATATTCGCGGCACGCATGAACGACCGACGCGCGGACCCGCGCAGTGAGCTCGCTCGCTGAGCTACGCGATGTGGAGGAGAGGAAGCCGCACGCGGAACGTCGCGCCACCACCCGGCGTCTCCACGACATCCACTGTGCCGCCGTGTGACGCGACGATGGATGCGACGATCGCAAGTCCGAGCCCGCTGCCGCCGGTGTCGCGGTTGCGCGAGGAGTCCGCCCGCCAAAAGCGCTGGAAGATCTTTTCCCTGATCTGGGGCGGGATTCCCTCGCCGTGGTCGATGACCGAGAGGTAGGCGGAGTCACCGGGTTCGTCGACCTGGATGCCGATCTCTATCGGGCTGCCGGCGGGTGTGAACCTCATCGCATTGCCCATCAGGTTGGTGATGACCTGGCGGATCTTGTTTTCTTCCGCGTAGACCGTCGCGGTCGGAAGGTCGTCGCCTCGTGGGGCGATGAGCTGCGGCACATCCGGCTTGGCTGTGCGGGGCCGACGCACCGTCAGCCGGGCAATGGTCGCACCGGCCAGCGCCATGCTGCGGGTTGCGACCGAGCCGGTGCGTGTGCCGACCGAGCCGGTGCGTGTGCCGACGGCCCCGGTGCGCGTCGTGACGGCCCCGGTGCGCGTGCTGACGGCCGCCGGAGCCGCATCGACCGGGTCGATGGCAGCGGGCCTCAGGATGGGTTCGCTCACGATCACGGTGACGTCGCGGTCGGGTGCGGAGGCCATAGCGTCCAGTGCGGCATCGTTTGCGAGCGGCACCAGGTCGACAGCCGCCAGGTTGAGTGGCTTGGCCTCATCGATGCGTGCGAGTTCGAGCAGGTCCTGCACGAGTTCACCCATGCGGATCGCTTCCTTTTCGATTCGTTCCATGGCCTGGGCGACCTCTTCGGGCGTCGAAAGCGCACCCATCCGGTAGAGCTCGGCGTACCCGCGAACGGACACCAGCGGTGTTCGCAGCTCGTGGCTCGCATCCCCGACGAATCGCCTCATCTGTTCGACGGTTTTCAGGCGGTCGTTGAAGGCATTATCGATTCGGGACAGCATGGTGTTGAGTGATTCGTTCAGCCGCCCGACCTCGGTGTTTCGAGGTGCTCGTTCGAGGCGCTGGCTGAAGTCGCCCGCGGCGAAGCGGGCGGCCGTCTGTTCTACCTCGCGCAGTGGGGCAAAGGTGGAGGTCACCAGCAGCCGGGTGAGCGCACCGCCCAGCACGACGACGGTCAGCGCGAAGAACAGGAAGATGAGGGCGAACTGCCCGATGATTTGCTCGTTCTCCGCCAGGTTGTAGGCGACGATGACCGCCTTACCGGATGAGGTGCCATCCGGGTTGGTGAGCGGAAAGCCGACCGCCTCCCAGTGGTTGACATCGCGCTTGTCGCTGAGCGTGAACGCGACGCCGGATCGGATGACCGCCGGCAGGGTCTTAACGTTCACGACGGGTACGGCCGAGTCATCGGGTTCGTTGTGACAGATCTGGGCGCCGGTCGAGTCGATAACGGCGAAGTAGTAGCGCGGCTGAACCTTGACATCGGTCGCCGAGGAACAGGCGACAACGGATGCTTCGGTGGCATTGGCGGCGTACGCGTTGATCTCGGTTGTGTAGACCTGGTTCAGCAAGTAACTGCGCAGGAAGCTCATTGTTCCCACGCCCGCCACCAGAAGCCCAAGGGTCAGCAGCAGCACGGTGACACCCGTGATTTTGCCGCGCAGTGAAATCCCGTTCCACCACTCCATGAGCTGTTCGTGCATCAGGGGGTAAGGCTAAACCTTTGCAGCACGAAGCATGTAACCGAATCCGCGCTTGGTCTGGATGACCGGCTCTTCGGAGTACTGGTCGAGCTTGCGGCGAAGGTAGGAGATGTAGCTCTCCACGATGCCGGCGTCGCCGTTGAAGTCGTATTCCCAGACGTGGTCGAGGATCTGCGCCTTCGACAGCACGCGGTTCGGGTTCAGCATCAGGTAGCGCAGCAGCTTGAACTCGGTGGGGGAGAGCTCGACCTGCTCGTTGCCGATGGTGACCTCGTGCGTGTCCTGGTCCATGCTGAGTTCGCCGGCGCGGATGATGGCCTCTTCGTCGTCATGCATGGTGCGACGCAGGATGGCTTTGAGTCGAGCGACGATCTCGTCGAGACTGAACGGCTTGGTGACGTAGTCGTCGCCACCGACGGTTAGTCCGGTGATCTTGTCTTCGGTGTCGTCTTTGGCGGTCAGGAACAGGATGGGCGCCGTGTAGCCGGATGCCCGGAGGCGCTTGGTCACACCGAACCCGTTCATATCGGGCAGCATGACGTCGAGGATGATCAGGTCGGGTTCTTCCTCGAGCACCGCGGAGATTGCACCGGCGCCGTTTCCGACGGCGCGTACTGCGAAGCCGGCGAATCGCAGGCTGGTCGTCAGCAGGTCGCGGATGTTGGGCTCGTCATCGACTATCAGGATCTTGGGGCCATCACTCATGCAGTCAGTATCTGCGTGTTGTCTGTGAGGTTTCTGGGAGATCAGAATCATTGTCCCGACCGCACTGTTGCGGGCAACTCTGGGTAGTGTCGAAAAGGCCACCAGGTTGCTCATTTCCAGCGAAACCGCACTCAAAGAACCACGGAGAGAACATTGGCTAATACTCAGACGTTCGTCATCGTCGGTGCCTCACTCGCGGGGGCGTCCGCGGCAGAAGAGTTGCGAAAACAGGGCTTTGAGGGCCGGATCGTCCTCATCGGCCAGGAGGCCGAGCATCCGTACATCCGGCCACCGCTGTCGAAGGAGTTCCTTGCCGGCAAGGCGGGACTCGCCGACGTGTACGTGCATCCGAGCGACTGGTATGCCGACCAGCACATTGAGCTGCGGCTGGATAGCGTCGTCGACGCGATCGACCCGTCCGGGCATACCGTCACTGCCGGCGGTGAATCGATCGGCTACGACAAGCTGCTGCTGGCGACCGGGTCCCGGCCGCGGGTGCTCGACATCCCCGGCTCAGTGATGCCCGGCGTCTTCTCCCTGCGCACGCTCGGCGATTCGTCGAAGCTCGCAACGGCGATAGCGGATGGCGGCAAGCGGGTTGTGATCATCGGTTCCGGGTGGATCGGTCTCGAGGTGGCTGCGACGGCCCGCACGCTCGGCAACGACGTGCACGTGCTGGAGCACAGCGCGGTGCCGCTGTCCTCGGCGCTGGGGGACGAACTGGGCCGCTACTTCGCGGCGCTTCACGAGCGAAACGGGGTTGTGCTGTCGACCGGCGTCGAGGTGAAGGAGATCCTCGGCAAGGACGACACGGTCGTTGGCGTGCGAATCGGCGACGGCGTCGTGACCCCGGCGGATGTCGTCGTCGTTGCCGTGGGCGCCCAGCCGAATGTCGAGCTGGCCTCAGCCGCCGGCCTCACGGTCGACAACGGGGTGCTGGTGGATGCCGCCTTACGCACCAGCGACCCCGACATCTTCGCGGCGGGAGATATTGCGAACGAGCTGCACCCGGTGCTCGGGCAGCGGCTGCGGGTCGAACACTGGGCCAACGCGTCGAACCAGGGACCGGCCGCCGCCCGCGCGATGCTGGGCCAGGACGTCTCGTACGACGAGATCCCCTACGTTTACACCGACCAGTTCGACCTGGGCATGGAGTATTCCGGATACGCGACGCTCGCGAAGGATGCGGCTATCGTCTACCGGGGCGACCCGGACTCCGGGGAGTTCATTGCCTTCTGGGTCGCGGGCGGTCGGGTCGTGGCCGGGATGAATGTCAACGTATGGGACGTCAATGAGGCGATCCAGGGCATCATTCGCCGGGCGAACACAGTGGATGTCGCGAAGCTGTCGGACCCGACCGTCGACCTCGAGAGCCTGTGAGCGTGGTGAGCGCGTAGCCATGGTCGACATCGATGCCCTGTTCCCGGCCCGAACTGGTCCGCTGGATGACGACGCTCTGGCCGCGCACTATTCGACGGGCATCCAGTCGCCGTGGCTGCGAGTGAACTTCGTGTCGAGCGTGGACGGCGCCGCCACGATCGACGGCAAGTCGGGCGGCCTCGGTGGGGATGCCGACCATCGCGTGTTCGATCTTCTGCGCAGGCTGTGCGACGTAGTACTCGTCGCGTCGGGAACGGTGAAGAAGGAGGGCTATGGCGCAATGGTTCTGGACGCGGAATCCGTCGCGGCGAGGATCGCGCTCGGGCTGCAGCCGCAGCCCGTGTTCGCGATCGTGTCCGGTTCGCTCGACCTCGACCCCGCGTCGGATGTCTTCCAGAAGGCGCCCGTGCGGCCCATCGTCTTCACAGTCGATTCGGCTCCTGAACATGGGGCGCTCTCTGAGGTCGCAGACGTGATCCCGTGCGGGGCGACCGAGGTCGACCCGGTCGCGATGGTGGCACTGCTCGAGGAGCGTCGGCTCGGTCGCATCCACTGCGAGGGCGGACCGTCACTCTTCGGTGCGCTGCTCGCGGCTGACGTGGTCGACGAGCTGTGCCTGACCGTGAGCCCGCTGCTCGTCGGGGGCGACTCGCGCGGGATCGTCAGCGGCGAGGTGCCCGAACCTCGCGCTCTGTCACTCGTGGGCATCCTGCGGTCGGAGTCGACCCTCCTGCTGCGCTACGTCCGCGCGCGCTGAGCGCCCCCGGCCGCCAAACAACCCATCCCGCATCCCTAATCCCCCCATCGAATGTGCTCCTGTTGCGGGTGTGCCGCGGCGAGCACCCACAACAGGAGCACACTCGATGGGGATGGGGGATGGGAGCTACGCGGCCGCGCCGAGGTTATCCTCATCGAGGATCGTGTAGCTGTAGCCCTGCTCGGCGAGGAACCGCTGCCGGTTCTGTGCGAAGTCCTGGTCGACGGTGTCGCGTGCGACCAGCGTGTAGAAGTTGGCGGGGAGCCCGCTCTCCTTCGGCCGCAGCAGCCGTCCAAGACGCTGCGCCTCCTCCTGCCGTGACCCGAACGACCCGGACACCTGGATGGCGACAGTCGCCTCGGGCAGGTCCACGCTGAAGTTGGCGACCTTCGAGACGACGAGTACCTTGGTGCGCCCCTCCCGGAACTCCTGGTACAGCCGCTCGCGTTCGTCCACCGGCGTTGCGCCTGTCAGCTTGGGCGCATCCAGGGCTTCCGCGAGTTCGTCGATCTGGTCGAGGTACTGTCCGATCACGAGGATGCGCTCCCCCTCGTGCTTGCGCACCAGGGCCTTCACGACCCCAAGCTTCGCAGGCGCGGTAGCAGCAAGACGGTAGCGCTCGTCGTCCGCGGAGGCCGCATATTCGAGTCGTTCCTGTTCGGGCAGGTCGATCCGCACCTCGAAGCAGGACGCCGGCGAGATGAAGCCCTGTGCCTCGATCTCCTTCCACGGGGCATCGAAGCGCTTGGGCCCGATTAGGCTGAAGACGTCGCCCTCGCGGCCATCCTCACGCACCAGCGTCGCGGTAAGCCCGAGGCGCCGGCGGGCCTGCAGTTCGGCGGTGAGCTTGAACACCGGCGCGGGCAGCAGGTGCACCTCGTCGTAGATGACCAGCCCCCAGTCGAGCGCATCCAGCAAGGCCAGGTGCGTGTATTCGCCCTGCCGGCGCGCGGTGAGGATCTGGTACGTCGCGATGGTCACCGGGCGAACCTGCTTGACGAGACCCGAGTACTCACCGATGTCATCCTCGGTGAGGGTGGTGCGCTTGAGCAGTTCGCTGCGCCACTGCCGGGCCGACACCGTGTTCGTCACGAGGATCAGGGTGGTCGTCTGTACGGTCGCCATCGCGCCGGCGCCGACCAGCGTTTTGCCAGCACCGCAGGGCAACACGACGACGCCCGACCCGTGGTCGAAGAAGTTGGTGACCGCCTTGTTCTGGTAGTCCCGGAGGGCCCAGCCGTCTTCCACCAAGGACATCGGATGCGGCGTGCCGGGTGTGTAGCCGGCAAGGTCCTCGGCCGGCCAACCCAGCTTCAACAGTTCCTGCTTGAGCTGGCCTCGCGCCCACGCCTGCACGACATAGGACTGCGGGCCGCGCTTCTCAAACAGCAACGCCGCGACCTTGCGGGCACGGGTGATCTCGCTGAGCACGGACGGCTCGGTCGCGGTGAGCGTGAGCGCGCCGTCCACGGCCCGCTCAATGACCAGGCGCCCGTAACGGGCCACCGTCTCCGTGATATCGACGGAGACACTCTGCGGAATAGGGAACCGCGTGTACTTCTCCAGCGTCGCCAGCATGTCTTCGGCGGTGTGGCCAGCCGCGCGGGCATTCCACAGCCCCAACCGCGTGATGCGGTACGTGTGGATGTGTTCGGGCGCACGCTCCAGTTCAGCGAAGACGGCAAGATCGTGGCGGGCATCCTCGGCGGCCGGATGCGCGACCTCGAGGAGAACGGTGCGATCGCTCTGCACGATGAGCGGACCGTCGGGCATGGGCATCCCTCCAGCGTAGCCGCGCGAAGCCGGACCCTCGGGTCGAGTGCCGCGCGACCGGGCCCCTCGGGTCGAGTGCCGCGCGACCGGGCCCCTCGGGTCGAGTAGCCGCGCGGCGGGCTCCTCGGGTCGAGTAGCCGCGCGGCGGTCCCCCCTCGGGTCGAGTAGCCGCGCGAAGCCGGCGTTATCGAGACCGAGGGGGCCGGGGTCTCGATAACGCAGGCTCGTTCCTCGCGCTGCTACTCGACCTTGCCGGCTTCGCGCGGCAAGTCTCGATAACGCAGGCTCCTTCGTCGCG
>Ga0302154_10002494_pt1 | contig 13982 bp, 16 predicted proteins | sample I_Bog_N2_3_FD_193507 | JGI IMG/M metagenome (GOLD analysis project Ga0302154, IMG submission 193507) | Peat permafrost microbial communities from Stordalen Mire near Abisko, Sweden - I_Bog_N2_3 | ecosystem: Environmental > Terrestrial > Soil > Wetlands > Peat | place: Sweden: Abisko, Stordalen...
TACGAACTGATCCCCAACATGCCTGAGCATCGGCTGCTGCCGCTGATGCAGCGGTTCGCGGAAATGCTGGCACGGAGCGGACTGCTTTGCAGGTTGGTCCCGGTAGTGCAATGAGGGGATGGGTGAGCTTCCCACCTGATGCCAGGAGCGTGCTGATCGTGGTTTCGCCATCGTTCCGCAGTTCGCATTGTAAGGCCAAAAAGCTCGATGACAGATAGTGCAACCGTTTCATCGCTGGCGCTGGTCGTCTCATGTCTCGCCCTTGCCGTCTCGGCGCTCACGGCATGGCTCACCTTGTTGCGCAAGGGTGAGATCCATATGACGCAGCCCACGATGATTTATTTTGGGCCGGACGGCGGATCAAAAGCCGAGGCACCTCACGAGAAAGTCTTCCTTCGCACCTTGCTTTTCTCGACCGGCAAGCGGGGGCATATTATCGAGAACATGTTCGTACGGTTGCACCGGGGGGAGACACGCCAGAATTTCAATATTTGGACATACGGAGAAAACGATCTTCACAGAGGAAGTGGGTTATTTGTCCCAGACACGGGCTTTGCAGCCAATCACCACTTTCTTTTGCCACCGGATGGAACTTCGTTCAGATTCTTGACCGGGCAGTACGTTTTGGATGTCTTTGCTACCAAAATCGGAGTTCGTAAGCCGCGTCTGTTGTGTACAGTGAAATTAGAGATTACTTCGGAAAATTACGCTGCCTTAGGCAACCCGGCCACGGCTTATACTTTGACTGGGCGCCGGATGCGGCACGCTACTTCGCTCATGTTCGCCCACCGCCACAGATCGAAGTCCCTGCATTTCTGAGGCAGATGCTTTTGGACACAAAAAACGGGAGCGTGGCCGCTGCCCTCACTCCCCCGCCTTAAACCGCGCCCACATCCGCGTCCGCGCCCGCTCCACCGCCTGCGGCACCGGCCCCACCGTGAAGAACCGCGCCATCAGCGCCGGCGGAGGAAAAATGTTCGGATCGTTCGCCAGCGCCGGCCGGATCAGCGGCCGCGAGGCCGGCACCGCGTTCGGATACCGCACCTGGTTGGTGATCCCCGCCATCACCGCCGGCTGCAGCACGAAGTTGATGAACTGCAGCGCCGCGTCCGGGTGCGGCGCGTCGGCCGGGATCGCCAGCATGTCGAACGAAAGCTGCGCCCCCTCCTTCGGCGCCACGTAGCGCACCACCACGCCGCGGCCAGCCTCAAGGGCCCGCGCCTGCGCCTGGATCACGTCGCCCGAGTAGTCCAGAATCAGGCAGGTCTGCCCCGACGCCAGCGCTTCCAGCGCGCCGCCGCTGGCGAAGCTGCGGATGAACGGGCGGATCGCCATCAGTGTGCGCTCGACCGCGGCCAGGTCGGCGGGGTCGGTGCTGTCCGGGCTTTTGCCGAGATAGCTCAGCACCGACGGGATCACATCGATCGCCGAGTCCATCATGGTGATGCCGCAGCCGGCGATGCGCTTCGCGTTCTCCGGCTTGAACAGCAGGTCCCAGCTATCCATCGGCCCGTCGGGTGCGAGCTTCGCCACGCGGTCCGGGATCATGCCGAGCCCGGTGGTGCCCCACAGGTAGATCGCCCCGTGCCGGTTCCCCGGGTCGGAGACCGCCACCTTCGCCATCAGCCCCGGGTCGAGCTCCCCCCAGTTCGGCACAAGCGCCCGGTCGATCTCCGCCAGCGCGCCGGCGCGGATAAGGCGCGAGAAGGTGGGCTCGTTGGTCGGCACCACGATGTCGTAGCCCGAGTGCCCGGCGAGCAGCTTGGCCTCCAGCGTCTCCAGGCTGTCGTAGACGTCGTAGCGGACGGTGATGCCGGTCTCGCGCTGGAATTTGTCCAGCGCCGCCGGGTCGATATAGTCGGTCCAGTTGTAGACGTTCAGCACGCGCTCCTGCGCACGCGCCGGGAGCGCAAGGACCAGTGCCGCTAGCATCATGGCCAGGGCGCGGATCAGCATGGTAACCGCAATAACCGGGACGTGGGGCCGACGAAAGCAGCGCCATCCGCCGCTGCGGTGCGGCGTGCGGCAATGGTGGATGGCGCTTCGCTTATCCACCCTGCCGTCCACCAACCGTTCCGGACCTATACTGAACATCTGTTCCGCACCCCAAAGCGGCCATCGAACGAACAGGCGCAGCTAAACCATGCCGGAATGGCGCAAACCGGTCTATCGTTGCTGCGGGGTTGAGCAGGCCGCCGCAGCCACGCACACTCGGCCGGCCCCTCGGAGAGTCCTGCCTCGTGTTCCCGACCGGTCCAGCCAGCGCCCACGCTCTTGCCTAGTCGTCAACGGTCCGCCCCAACGGCCACGGCGCTCGCCCTGGCCGCGGCGCTGTGGCTGCTCGCAGTCCCGGCCCGCGCGCAGACCGTCCCGCCCGCGACCTGGGCGCAGCAGCAAAGCGCGCTCTGCACCGAGGCAATTCGCGTCACCGAGCAGCGCTACGGCCTTCCCCACGGCCTGCTCGGGTCGATCGCAAAAGTGGAGAGCGGGCGGCCGATCACCGCCATGGGCGACGTGCGCGCCTGGCCCTGGACGATCGACGCCGATGGGCAGGGGCTGTTCCTCGACAGCAAGGACGCCGCCGTGGCCTGGGTGCGGACGGCCGGCACGCGCGGCCACACCTTCATCGATGTCGGCTGCATGCAGGTCGATCTGGCGATGCACCCGAACGCGTTCGCCTCGCTGGAGCAGGCGTTCGATCCCGCCGCCAACGTGGACTACGCCGCGCGCTACCTGCACGGCCTGTGGCTGAACGAGGCCGGCGAGGACTGGGACATCGCCGTCGGGCTATACCACTCGCACACGCCGATGCTGGCGGCGGACTACCGCGACCGGGTTGCCACAACCGGCGCCGGCATCCTGGCCGGCACGCTGCGGCAGACACCGCTTTATGTCCGCGCGATCCGCCAGGGCTCGTTGCGGCTGCGGCTGGACAACGGCCACTTCATGATGATCAACGTACACCGCCAGCCCGCACTGCGCCGCCGCCAGCTCACCCCCTGCCAGATCGAGCGCGTGCTGGGTCCGTATCTTAACCAGCACCGGCTGGCGGCGTGCTGACCGAGCACCGAACGGTGCTTCAGGTCGGAGTGCGGAACGGCGATCCGCTTCGGCTGGATCGCCGTTTTTTGAAGGGGAGAGGGTCCACCCAGGCGGGCCGCCATCTCTGCGGAATGGCGATCCGCTCAGGCTGCATCGCGTTGCAGCGGGGGCAATCCGCTCAGGCAGGGTCGTCGCCATCCTTGCGAAACGGCGACTGGGCGGCCAGCGCCGCCATCTCCGCCTGAATCCCGGGCCGTTCGTCCTCCAGAAAGCTCGCGACGGCGCGGCGCAGGCCCGGATGCGCGATCCAGTGCGCCGAGTAGGTGGGCTGCGGCAGGTAGCCGCGCTGGATCTTGTGGTGGCCTTGTGCGCCGGCCTCGACCCGCCGCAGCCCGTGCGCGATCGCCCAGTCGATGGCGCGGTAATAGCACAGCTCGAAATGCAGGAACGGCCACTCGCCCCGGCAGCCCCAGTTGCGGCCGTACAGCGTGTCGCCGCCGGCCAGGTTCAGCGCGCCAGCGACAGGCTTGCCGTCGTGCTCGGCGAGCATCAGCACGACCTCGTCGCCCAGACGTTCAGACAGCATCGAGAAGAACGCGCGCGTCAAGTACGCGCTGCCCCATTTGCGGTCCACGGTGGCGACGTAGAAACGAAAGAACGCGTCCCAATGGCGCTCGGTGATGTCGGCGCCGGACAGCGCATGAAACGTCAGGCCGGCGGCGTTGGCGTCGCGGCGTTCGCGCTTCAGGACCTTGCGCTTGCGGGAGGCGAGCGCGCCCAGGAAATCGTCGAACTGCGCGTAGCCTTTGTTGTCCCAATGAAACTGCATGCCCAATCGTTGCAACCAGCCCGCGGCGCCGAGTGCCTGCCATTCCGGCTCGGAGCAGAACGCGACGTGCACCGAGGACAGTTTCAGTTCGCGGCACGCCTGTTGCAACGCGTCGGCCAAGGTCCCAAGCGGGATGCGCGATGCGGGATGGCGCAGCAGGCGCGGGCCGGGCACCGGGCTGAACGGTACCGCCACCTGCAGCTTCGGGTAATAGTGGCCCCCTGCCCGCTCCAGTGCGTGCGCCCAGCCGTGGTCGAACACGTATTCGCCGTAGCTGTGCGACTTGGCGTACATCGGCGCAACGGCAACGATGGCACCCGCCTCGTCGCGCAGCACCGCGTGTTGGGGCAGCCAGCCGGTTTGGGCGGAGGCGGATTTGCTGTCTTCCAGCGCGCTGAGCAACGCATGGCTGACGAAGGGATTGTCGGGGCCGGCGCACGAATCCCACTCGGCCGCCGGGATTTCGGCGATCGCGGCATGAAGTGTGAGGGTAAGGGGCATAAGCAAGGTTGGGGCTCTGCCCCGAACCCCGCCAAGGGGAAACCCCTTGGAACCCATCACTTAAGGGATGGGGGTCTGGGGCCTCAGGCCCCAGCGGGGTCCAGGGGCAGAGCCCCTGGCCTTCAGTCGATCTCGAACAACCCCTCGACCTCGACCGGCACATCAACCGGCAGCACCGGAACACCAACCGTGGTGCGAGCATGACGGCCAGCCTCGCCAAACACCGCCACCGCAAGATCCGACGCCCCATTCATAACAGCCGCCTGCTGGGTAAACTCCGGCGTCGACGCGATAAACCCGCCCAGCCGCACCACGCGCCGAACGCGATCCAGGTCCCCGCCGCAGGCCGCTTTCAAATGCCCCAGCACATTGATCAGACACTGCCGCGCCGCCTGCTGCCCCTGCTCCAACGTCACCCCAGCCCCGAGCTTGCCAGTAACCGGGACGCGCCCACCGACCGCGGGGATCTGGCCCGAGACCACGACCAACGTGCCGGTGACGACATACGGCACGTAATTGGCGATCGGCGCCATCGGCTGAGGCAGAGAAATATCAAGCTCCGCCAGTTTCGCCTCGATCCGCCCGGCCATCGCGCACTCCCGTTCTTGCGGACGGCAGGCTAGCCTACTTGGAAACCACCCGGAAGCCGCGGCGACGGGCACGCGGCGAGGCATCGTGCGGCAGGTCGAACGGCAGCAGCGGTCCTGCCTCGCGCGCGCCCTGGGCGGCGGTCTCGGCCTCCTCGGGCGCCGACTCGGGGATATCGCGCCGGCCCAGGTAGTTCGTCGCCAGATGCCGGAACACATAGTCCAGCGGCGAGCTGGCGCGCGTCACGGCCGGATCGCCTTCCACCGCGCCGGACGGGCCGAACCGGGTGAAGGTGAAGGCCTCCACATAGGCGTCCAACGGCACGCCATGCTGCAGACCGAGGCTGACCGCCTGCGCGAAGCTCTCCATCAGGCCGCGAAACGCCGCGCTCTCCTTGGGCTGGGTGATGGCGATCTCGCCCAGCGTGCCATCGTCGTACTCGCCGGTCACCAGGAACAGCCGATGGCCGCCCAGCACCGCCTTCTGCGTGTAGCCGGCCCGGCGGGACGGCAGCTCGCGGCGTGGCGCGTGGTCATGCGGCTGCCGCGCCGCTGCCGGCCTGCCGGGTAGCGCGTGGACGAAGGGGGCGACCGCGTCGTACATGGCGGCGTGCGCAGCCGCGCCGGCCGTGGGTAACGGCGTGCGGCCGGCCAGCAGATCGGTCAGCGCGGCCTCGGCGGAGGTCCCGGTGGCGGCAAGCCAGGCACGTGCGGCGCGGGTCAACCCGCCGCTGGCGGTCAGCGGCGAGAAAGCGGGCGCGATGCCGCCGGTCTCCGCGCCGAGCAGCGCCTCGACCGGGCCGGGCTGGACGATCTCGATCCGCACGGCATGCCGCGGACCTTGCGCCATGGCGGCCGCCTCGCGGGCGGAGCGGGCCGCTTCCGCCAGGCCGGGGACGGTCGCAACCGATGGCGGAGCTGGCCATTTCAGCGCGGCCATCCCATCCGCCGGCCCGCCGCCGCTCCTCTCGGCGTCTCCGCTGATGACCCCGCTGCCGGTGGCGCCGCCCGCAGCCGCCTCGGCCCGCCCGCGCAGGAGCGCGAAGATTGCCCGGGCTGCCTCCCGCGCCTCGTCCGACGCATAATCGAGTCCCAGTGCAGCCAGCAGCCCGGCCAGATCGGCGACACCCAGCGATACGGACGGCGCGGTTGGGGCGAGCAGGGTAAGCGCCAGCACGGCGGTCCCCACCGCGTCGGAGAACGCTTCAGCGTCGAAACCGATCGCCGGGTCGTGGAAGGCGGCGAGGTTCAGCACGAACCGAGGCAACCCGTCCCAAGGCAACCCGTCCCAAGGCAACCCGTCCCCGGGCAACCCGTCCCCGGGCAAACCGTTCCCGGGCAAACCGTCTGCCGCGCCCTGCCAGACGGGCTCGCCCGGGGCGCCGCGGCGTAGCAACAGCAACCGGTGCAGCCGGTCGGCGATCGGCAGATCAAGCCGGGCCAGCCGCACCCTCTGGGCGATTGGGATGATCCACGCTTCGGCGGCATCGGCGAGAGTCACGGGCCGCGCGCCGGGTGCCAGGCCGGCCAGCGCGCTGGCGGCCGCATCGTCCCATGACGCGGGAATCGTCACCTGCCGCGGCGGCGAATCGGGATCGACCCCCGCCATCACCCGCCGAGTTCGCACGCCCTGCCATGTCAGGCTTGTTCGCATGGCGCCGATGCTAGGACGGCCCGCACGACTCGCAAAGGGCATTTTGCGGTCACAGCCCCGTTCAACCACAAAATGTTGTGGACGATCGCCGGAGCCACGCGGCCGATGGACCAATCGGCGGCGGCTTCGTATATAACCCCAATGAATCTTGGCACCTGGCTGTTCACCCTGCTGCAGGGTCGCCGCGTCGGCTCCGACGCGACCGGCAACGTCTATTATCTGGAACGGCGCGGCCGACCGGGGCTTCGGGTCCGCCGCTGGGTGGCCTATGCCGGCAAGCCGGAGGCCAGCAAGGTGCCGGCCGAGTGGCACGCCTGGCTCCACTATACCACCGACGCTCCGCTGCCGGAGGCTGCCCGACGGCCCTGGCAGAAGCCGCATCTGGCCAATGCGACCGGAACGGCGCAGTCTTACCGGCCGCCCGGACACGACTACAAAGGCGGGCAGCGCGCTCGCGCGACGGGAGACTACGAAGCCTGGACCCCGGGCTCCTGAGGCCATGCCCCGTCGCAGTGTTGCCGATGTGCTGACCGGCGCCGTTGTGCTGCTGGTCGCGGGGGGATTTCTCGCGTTTGCGATCGTCCATAGCGGGCGCAGCGTCGCCCAGGGTTACCGGCTCAAGGCGCAGTTCGACGCCATCGACGGTCTGAACGTCGGCGCGGATGTTCGCATCGCCGGAGTCAAGGTCGGCAGCATCACCGACGAGCGTCTCGACAAGGCGACGTTTCTCGCCATCGTCGGGTTTACCGTGCGCGACGGCATCCAGCTACCGAAGGACACGAGTGCCGCCATCACGAGCGAGAGCCTGCTCGGAGGCAAGTACTTGGCTTTGGGGCCCGGCGGCGATGAGGCACTGTTGAAGCCAGGCGACATGATCACCATCACCCAGGGGTCGATCAGCATCGAGCAGCTCGTGGGAAAATACATCTTCGGTTCGACGGGTAGCGGCGCCAAAGGCAGCGGCAGCCAGGACAACGGCGGCCAAGGGACGGGCGGCCAAGGGACGGGCGGCCAAGGGACTGGGGACCAGGGGACTGGAGGCCAAGGAAAGGGCGGCCTGCCGCCGTCCGGCGGCGCGAAGTGATCCCGCCGCCCCCGCCGCTATGGCCACAAGCTGATGGGACACCGGTGTCGTGCCGAGAAAAGCTGCGGATGCTGGCGGAGAACCACGCTGAACTTGCTCAGGCGCTGCAGGACACGTTCGAGGACGCGGTCCTGATGGGCGTGGATGAATCGACGATGCGCCGTCTTTTGGCGGACATGGTCGCGGGCCTTGAGTCGCCGAAGCGCATCGCAGAGCAGCGCCTTGAGGCGACGGAACGCGGCGCAGATCACGGACACCGGGCCGCATGACGCAGACGGCCGCAAGCGACGGGGTGGTCCGGCTGGCTGGGCGGATGTTTGTCATGCGCGCGGCGTTGGCGCAGCCGGCAAGGGTGGCCCCGATACTTGTCGCAGCGATACTTGTCGCAGCGCTGGCGGTGGTGCCCTCCGGCGGTCGAGCCGAGCAAACGCTCACTCCGGCGCTTACCGGCAAGCTCCCGCCGAGCAGGACGTATCCGGGGCTGGTCACGCCATTGCCGGCGCGCCCCGGCGCCATCGCGCAGGGTTCAGACGTGCCCGCTGCGCCGGCCGCCGAGAGTGCGGCGTCCCCCGCCGATGAAGCGGCGCCGGGCGAACCGCCAGCCCAGCCCGCCGAGCCGAAGCCGGCGCCGGCGGCACAAACCTGGCTGCAGCGCGGCAATGCGGTGCTTCAGGCGCTCGACAAGGTGAACGCGCAGACCGCCAACCTGACCGTGCCGGTCGGCCAATCAGCGACCTACGGCTCGCTGACCATCGCGGTGAAGGGCTGCGTGGTACGACCGCCCGATCAGCCACAGGACGCAGCGGCGTTTCTCGACATCAGCGACAGCCACGCCGACCAGCCGGGGTTCTCGGGCTGGGTGCTGCGCTCGGCGCCGTCGGTGTCGATGCTGCAGCATCCGATCTACGACATCCGCGTGGTGGGTTGCGGCGCATAGCCATGGATGGTCTGCCACCGTTCGATTGTGCGGCGTTACTGCTCGATCTTGACGGTACTTTGCTCGATATCGCGCCGGCCCCGGACCAGGTGGTGGTGCCGCCGGAGCTGACCGAGACGCTTCACCGCGTCCGTGATCTGCTGGGCGGAGCCCTTGCCGTCGTCACCGGGCGGCCGATCGCACAAGTGGACGCCCTGCTCGGCGACGCGCCGCGCGCAATCGCCGGCGAGCACGGCGGCGCCCGCCGCCATGCGCCGGGCGCTGCCATCGAGCGGCCTGCTCTGCCCTCGCCTCCCGGCGCCTGGCGCGTTGCCGCCGAACGGATCGTTGCGGCGCATCACGGCGCGTTGCTGGAACACAAGGAGCGTGGCTTCGTGCTGCATTACCGGGCCGCGCCGGAGCATGGTCCCGCCTTGCGGGCGGCGCTCGAAGCGCTGACGGCAGGCTCGCCCGACTTTCTCATCATGGCGGCGCACATGGCCTGGGAGGTGCGGCCCCGCGGCACCGACAAGGGCCGCGCCCTGCGCTCGCTGATGGACCGCCCGCCCTTCGCGGGACGCTTGCCGGTATTCGTCGGAGACGACGTGACGGACGAGGACGCAATATCGGCGGCGCGCGCACTGGGCGGCACGGGATTCAGAGTGGATACGGCGTTCGGTTCCCCTGCGGGGGTCCGGGGCTGGTTGGATGCCATTGTCCGTGCCGGCGGTTGGCCGGCGGATTCTTGAGGCGCCTGGTTGAAGGCGCGGGCAGCGCGCTCGGTGAACCCTGCCGCCGCCGGGTTGATGGAGAGCTTTGGTTGCGCGGGGCTGCTCGGCGAATATCTCGGGCGCGTCTCGCCGGCACGCCGGTCTCCCTTGGGCTGAAAATAGACTCTCGCAACGCCCGTGCCGGTGCGGGCATGCCGTTTTGCCGGAGCGGCTATCGCTGATTTTATGCGTGCGGACACCAGCGGCTCCGCCAGCCCTGTCATGATGCGGCCGTTGGCCACCGCTGCCGTTATGCGTGCGGACACGAGCGGGGCGCGTCCGCCCCACTCATGCCGCTCCCGTCTCAATAGATTTGTGGAAACGCTCCTGTGGTTGGCGGCCTCTGCGCCGGGGCGATCCAGGCTCGTCCGATGACCGAAATGATCATCCCCGCCAAGGCGACGGTGACGGAGCCAGTCATGTCAACCTCCCTCACTGACCGACCCTGGGTGCGTCAGCCGTTGCCTTCGGACGCCCCGAACTGATGACGGGAATCGAACGCGCCCGCCGGAGCGACGATCGCACTTGCCAGTGTGAGGCTCAGAACGGTCAAAGCGGCGAAGATTGCCTTCTTCATGGTACTCTCCCCTTATCCGCTTGTGCGGATGATTGGCGGTTTTGGCCCGCTCGGCTTAGGTGGCTGCGGACCGTGTCTTCAGGCTGGCGGGTATCGCCATGGTGTTGACCGCGGACGGGACTATTTTATTCGCGCCGGGTGCTCGCGGATTATCAGGTTCCCGTGCGCGCTGAGAGCGCTCGATGCGGATGGCCCTGCCCGGCTGACGGTGCAGGCCGTCTGTCGAGCTTGGCCGGGATCGTTGCCACAGCCCAGACCAAGATTGGCGCCTTCCGGCACCGCCGCCAGCTCCGCGTCGGAATAGCCCATGCGCCTCGACTTTTCGTCGGCGACCGGCGCGGTCGTGGTGCCGCAGCAGGACGATGGCGCACAGCAATCCGATGCGCCGGCCTGGGACGCGATGCCGCCGTAGCGGGCGCGGATCAGGTCATTGATCTCCGGAGTCGCTGCCTTGGTCTCAGATGTCGCCATGGGTGTTCCCCTTCAATGCGTGGGTCGTGATGTCTGGCCGGCTTCGTACCAGGCGCGCGTGCCGGTCACGATCCGCACCACTGACAGCATGACCGGCACTTCGACCAACACGCCGACGACGGTCGCCAGCGCCGCGCCCGACTGGAAGCCGAACAGGCTGATCGCAGCCGCCACTGCGAGTTCGAAAAAGTTGCTGGCACCGATCAGCGCGGACGGTCCCGCCACGCTGTGCGCCGAGCCGCATTGCCGGTTCAGCAGATAGGCGATGCCTGCATTGAGATAGACCTGGATCACGATCGGCACCGCGAGCAGCAGAATCACCAGTGGCTGCCCCAGAATTTGCTGCCCCTGGAAGCCGAACAGCAACACCAGTGTCGCCAGCAGCGCCGCCAGCGACACCGGGTGCAGCGCCCGCAGCGTGCGCGCCAACGCCGCGTCGCCACCGGCGGCCAGCAGCGAACGTCGCCACGCCTGCGCCACGATCACCGGCACGACGATGTAGAGCAACACGGACAGCAACAGCGTGTCCCAGGGCACGACGATCGCCGACAGGCCAAGCAGCAGACCGACGATCGGCGCGAACGCAACCACCATGATGGCGTCGTTCAGCGCGACCTGCGTGAGGGTGAAATTCGGGTCGCCGTCGGACAGGTTCGACCAGACGAACACCATTGCGGTACACGGCGCCGCTGCCAGCAGGATCAAGCCGGCGATATAGCTGTCGATCTGTCCGGCGGGGAGGTATGGCCGGAACAGCCAGCCGATGAACAGCCAGCCGAGCGCCGCCATGCTGAACGGCTTGATCAGCCAGTTCACGCCGAGCGTCACAACGACTCCCCGCCACTGCCGCGTCACCTGGCCAAGCGCGCCGAAATCGACGCGCAGCAGCATCGGCACGATCATTAGCCAGATCAGCGCCGCAACCGGCAGATTGACCTTGGCAACATTCAGTTCGCCAAGCATGTGAAAAGGTGCCGGCACCAGGCTGCCAAGTGCGATACCTACGACAATGCAGAGTGCAACCCACACCGAGAGATATCGTTCGAACGTGCCAAGCGCCGATGGCTTGCGTGCGATCGTTTCTTGCGTGGTCATTCCGCTGTCCCCTTCTTGCCGCCGACGGTGCGCCCGGCGGCGTCCACGACCGGGTTACCATCTTCCTTGCTGAAAGCCGCACGCTGCGGGTTCGGGAGAATCGCCAGCACGGACTCCGACGGCCGGCAAAGCCTGACGCCAAGCGGCGTCACCACAATCGGGCGATTGATCAGAACCGGATGTGCGATCATGGCATCGATCAACGCGTCATCGGTCAGCTTCGGATTGTCGAGGCCAAGTTCGTCATAAGGCGTGCCTTTGCGGCGCAGCAAATCCCGAACCGGGATCGCCATGCGTGCAACCAGGTCAACCAGTTCGTCCCGTGCCGGCGGCGTTTTCAGGTACTGGATGACACGCGGTTCTTCGCCGGAGTTGCGGATCAGCCCAAGCACGTTGCGCGACGTGCCGCAGGCAGGGTTGTGATAGATCGTGACGGTCATGTCGCTGTCCTGTTGCTGGTGTCGCTGCGGATGCGGCCGATCTCCCCGACCTTCCGCGTGATCGCGAGCGTCCCGAGTGACCCGATGGGCAACGCGACAAGCAGCTTGATCCGTGTCTCAAGCATCCGGAACGTGTCGCGAAACGCCAGCATCCTTGCTGGCTCCGCCCCATCGGCGGAAGCCGGATCGGGGACGCCCCAATGGGCGGTCACCGGCTGCCCCGGCCAGACCGGGCAGGGCTCCGCCGCCGCCTGGTCGCAGACTGTGAACACGAAATCCATCGGAGGCGCGCCGGGCGCCGCGAACTCATCCCAGGATTTCGACCGCATCCCCTCGGTTCGCAATCCCATCTCCTGCAGCAGCCGCAGCGCCATGGGATGCACCTCCCCTTTGGGAAACGAGCCGGCGCTGTAACCGCGGAAGCGCCCGGCGCCCCAATGGTCCATCAGGCTCTCGGCCAGAATGCTGCGCGCCGAGTTGCCGGTGCACAGGAACAGGACATTGTACGGCTGTTCCATGGTCTCACTCTCATGCTGCGGTGGACTTGGAGGAATCGCTATCGGCACCGGCTGGTTGGTCACAGGCCGCGGCGCAACGGACGGCGCCGCCGCAGCAGTTCTCGGTGAGGTAGTCGACCAGGCCGTTCATGACCGCGAAGTCGGTGGCGTAGAACAATTGCCGGCTCATCCGCCGCTGCGTGATCAGGCCGGCATGCATGAGTTGTTGCAGATGAAACGTCAGCGACGACGGCGGCAGCACGAGCGTCTGCGCGATCGCGCCGGCCGACAGGCCATCCGGCCCGCGCTGCACCAGCAGGCGGTACACCGCCAGCCGGGTCTCATGGGCCAGCGCAGCCAGGGCTGCAACAGCCTGATTCGACTCCACGGGCAACCGTCCGATCCTTCAAGAATTATCGAACGGTAGCTGCGGGCAAGCGGTGCGTCAACGACATTCGAAGGATTGTCGAATAGTCCTCGGGCAGTCCCCCTGAAATCGCTGCGGGGCGCGCCCCCGTTCAGGGCATGTTGGGCTGCGGGATACCGAGCACCTCTCAACCTGCGCCGATTCAGCCGGCCACCTGAGCCGGCAGAGCGGTTTGGCCCAGCACCCAGCCCTCCCACCGCCTGATCCACGGATCGTCCGGCGCCGTGTCGGGCCGGTTGCCGGCCAGCACGTTGAGCGCGCACAGCAGGCCGAGCACACAATCGAACCGGTCCTCACCGGCGGCGTCGGCGCCGAACCCCTCCGCTGCAGCGTCCGCCAGCGTCGCGGACGGCCGGGCGCCCAGCCTGGTCATCACGCCCAGCAGCCCTGCCCCGACCATGGCGCGGTCGGACTGGCGGCGCTTGCTGCCGGCCAGCCGGATGCCGAGATGGCGCAATGCTTCGGCGGGGTAGGTCTCGGCCAGCGCCACCGCACCGGGCGCGAGCAGCGTGCGGAACGGACCGGCGAACGGCCAAAGCCGCACATCCTCGCCGGCGGCCAGCGCCGGCAGCAGCATGTCGCGCCATCCGGCGATCGCCGCCTTGCCCGACTGGTTGGCGCCCAGAGTCCAGAACACCGGCGCTCCGGCGGGACGTTCGGCGGTGGCGCGGTCGCAGCAGCGGGACAGCGCGGCGGCATCGGCGAACCCGAGCGCGGCGGCGTGTGCCGCCCGGGTGATCCCGGCCACGCCGCGCGCCGGATAGAACGGCCGCTCCGGTCCCAGCTCGGTCAGCGCCCCGCACACGTCGAAGAACCCGGAGCGGGCGGCGAGTCCGCGCAGGAATGCCGGAAAATCGGCCTCCGGGCGCGTCGCGGCATAGGCACGCGGCACGCCCAGGGGCATGTCGATCCCCAGCGCCACCGCCCCGCCCGCCGCCTCCATGCGGAGCCGTGCCAGGAACCGCGTGACGTCGCCCACCGGGCGCGGCGCCGCAACACGCCAGCCGGCGCCGTCGCGCTGTGCGACCGCCACCCAGCGCTTGCGCGGATCGACGCTCCAGTCGGCGTGGGCGGCTACAGCGGCTTGTGCGC
>Ga0302154_10002498_pt1 | contig 13966 bp, 14 predicted proteins | sample I_Bog_N2_3_FD_193507 | JGI IMG/M metagenome (GOLD analysis project Ga0302154, IMG submission 193507) | Peat permafrost microbial communities from Stordalen Mire near Abisko, Sweden - I_Bog_N2_3 | ecosystem: Environmental > Terrestrial > Soil > Wetlands > Peat | place: Sweden: Abisko, Stordalen...
ACCGAGTGCGCGATGGATGGCGCCGCCCTTGTGGCGAAGCAGCTGGGTCAGCCCGAACGCGATTTCCGCAAGGGCCAATATCGCGTGCACCGCTCCCGCCAAGGTCAATCCGACCATCATGAATTTCCTCCCGACCTGGCGACGTCGTCGGCGATCACGGAGATCGCGCTGGGATCGCTGACAATGCCCATGTGATTGACGCCATCGATCAGTTTCACGCTGGCCGACGGCGCGACCGCATGCACCGCCGCGGCATATTGCTCCGACCGCATCAATTCATCCTCGGCGCCGGCGAAGATCGAGAGCGGTTGGGTTGCTGCGGCAAGGTCGGTTCGGAAATCGGTATGGACGCCAAAATTGCTGCGCAGTCGTTCGCTATAGACAGCGGTCTGGCGCAGGCTGGATTTCGGCGGCACCGCGTAGGCCAAGACCGGCAGCGCATCGCAGCACGCGATCCCGATTTTCCGCAGCGCCGTCAGGGCCACGATGCGCGGGATATCGGCGTTGGCCCAGCCGCCCCAATTCGGCTGGTTGGTCGGGGCGAAGACGCCGAGAAAGGGCGCCAGCAGCACGGTGCGCGCAAACAGATCCTGGATCGGCGAACCGGCGACGCGCAGCGCGAAGCCGCCGCCGGCGGAATGGCCGATCAAGGTCAAAGGCGCAGTCGGCGCGGTCTTGCGGACCACCGCGACCATATCGGCGAGATCATCTTCGAGCTGACCAACGTAGCCGATATCGCCCCTTGTGCCGGATCCGCCATGGCCGCGAATATCCAGGGCAAAGGTTTCGACGCCGCGCGCGGCCAGCGCGTCCGAAAGCGCGTGAACACTGGCGCTTGATCCTGAAGAGCCGTGCACCAGCACGGCGATGCGACCTACCGCCGTCCCACGCGGCGGATAGTGCCGGTAGGCCAGACCGGTGCCGTCGCGGGCGGGGAAGCGTTCCAGACCAGGCATGGTGCTGCGGTCAACGGCCCCTGCCGTCGCCGACACCGAGACAAGCTCAGGCGGCGTGTGCAGCGGTACCGCGATCAATCCGGCCAGCAGCAGCGCAACGCAACCGATTCCGGCAAGACCCCAGATAACGGCCCTGACAGACGCCGATACGATCATCCTGACCATGACGAGCCTCCCCGTTTAAATTCTCAGATTACTCTGTAAAACAGAGTAATCTGGTTTTCAAGGGTTGATTTGCGACGGCCCTCAAAATCCTTAACCTTGGGCGCCAGCCTGAAAACCTGATTCGATGGAGCGACATGCCCGCCGCTGATGCCCTGATCAATGCACCGGAATTCACGGTGTCCGAGCTCTCTTCCGCCTTGAAGCGGACGGTGGAGGACGCCTATGGGCATGTCCGGGTGCGCGGCGAGATCACCGGCTTTCGCGGGCCGCATTCGTCCGGGCACTGCTATTTTTCGCTCAAGGACGACGGCGCCAAGATCGAGGCGGTGATCTGGAAGGGCGTCCATGGCCGGATGCGCGTCAAGCCGCAGGAGGGCCTCGAGGTCATCGCCACCGGCAAGCTCACCACCTATCCGGGCTCGTCCAAATACCAGATCGTGATCGAGGCGATCGAGCCCGCCGGGATCGGCGCGCTGATGGCGCTGATGGAAGAGCGCAAGCGCAAGCTCGCCGCCGAAGGTCTGTTCGACGCGGCGCGCAAGCAGCTATTGCCCTATTTGCCTGAGGTGATCGGCGTCGTCACCTCGCCGACCGGGGCGGTGATCCGCGATATCCTGCACCGGCTGGCAGACCGTTTTCCGCGGCGGGTTCTGGTGTGGCCGGTGCGGGTGCAGGGCGACGGCTCGGCCGAGCAGATCGCGGCCGCGATCCGCGGCTTCAACGCGCTGCCGGAGGGCGGCACGATTCCGCGGCCCGATCTTCTGATCGTGGCGCGCGGCGGCGGCTCGCTGGAAGACCTCTGGTCGTTCAACGAGGAGATCGTGGTGCGCGCCACAGCCGACAGCATGATCCCGCTGATCTCGGCGGTCGGCCACGAGACCGACATCACGCTGATCGATTTCGCCGCCGACAAGCGGGCGCCGACGCCGACCGCCGCCGCCGAGATGGCGGTCCCGGTGCGCAGCGAACTGTTCGTCGAGGTCACGAGCCTGGCGCGGCGGACCTTCAAATGCTGGCAGCGCGCGCAGGACGGCCGCCGCAACGAATTGCGCGCCGCCGCCCGCGCCTTGCCGGCCGCCGGCGAACTGCTGGCGATCCCGCGGCAGCGGCTGGACGGCGCCATTGCGGCGCTGCCGCGGGCCTTGCAGGCCAATACCCACGCCCATTTTCGTCGTTTCGCCCAGGCCAGCGCCCGGCTCACGCTGCGGGTGCTGCGCGGGCAGCTGGTGCAGGCAGGGCACCGGCTGACCGTCTCCGCAGAGCGGCTGACCCATTCCACGCGGTCGCTGCTGCGCCAGCGCCGGGATCGCTTCGCCGGATTGGAGGTCAGGCTGCGGGCCTCCCGGCTCTCCAATGCGCAGGCGCAGCGCCAGAGAATCGCCCGCGAACGCGAACGGACGCAGCGCCTGGCCGAGCGCGCCCGGCGCGCGCTGCAGACCACGCTGCAGCGGCTCGAGGCGCGGGTTGCCAATACCGGCCAATTGCTGGGGGCGCTGTCCTACCGCAGCGTCTTGGCGCGCGGCTTTGCCCTGGTGCGCGACGACCAGGGCCACGCCTTGCACGCGGCGGCCGGCATAGGGCCGGGCGCGCGGCTGACCCTGGAATTCGCCGATGGCCGTGTCGCCGCCACCGCCGACAGCGATCGGACGGCGGCCGCTTCCCCCAGACCACCCAGCGAGAAGCCGCCGAGCGAGGCCAGGCTGGCCGCGCCCAAACGCGCGGCGAAGCCGGTTGGCCAAGGCAGCTTATTTTAAAAAGCCCAGCCTCAGAACAGCGCAGCAGTTCACCTCGCCAGCCATTCGGCGACCCGCTTCTGCGAATCCGCGCGCGCCTCGACATCGGTGCCGAGATGGCCGCGTTCCGGAAGGGCGGCATCGGGGGTGCCGGAAATCGCATGCGGCGGCAGATTGGCGCGGTCGAAATCATGATAAGCGCCGGGATAGACCACGATCCGCGCCAGCGCGCTGCGCCCGCGCGCGCCGTCAACCATCTGGCGGCAGGCCGGCGGCGAACTGACATCGTCCTGGGCCCCGATCAGCAGCAGCGTCGGCACCCGCGCGCTCCAGCCGAGGCCCGAGGAGATCCGGCAATCCGGATAGAAGGCGATCGCGGCGCGGAAGTCAGGCGCGATCGCGCGCGACGACAGCTGCGGACGCACCGCCCATAACAGGGCGCTGGCGCCATTGGCCCATCCCACCAGCGAGACGCGGTCGGTTGCGGCCCATTTCTGTTGCAAGAGCCATTGCCGGGACGCCAGGATGTCGGCGACCCGTTCGCGGCTGGCGCGCACCTGGCGGTCCTTGACCCGGCATTGCGGGCCGAGCTCGCGCGAGCCATAGCTGTCCGGCAGCAGGACCGCGTTGCCGGATTTCAGCAATTGCTCGGCCCAATCGCGATACCGCGGCAGCACCGGCTCGGAATGGCCGCCCAGTCCGCCGCAGCCATGCAGCGCAATCACCACCGGGAATGGGCCATCCCCGTCGGGCTTGTAGAGTTGGGCGTGCAGCGTTCCGAAGGCTGTGGGGATATCGACCGCATGCGGCACCGGCAATGGCGCGGCCTTCGCCGCCACCACCGCGGCCATCACGATCAGACCGGCAATCGCTCGCAAAATACCCATCGCTTGGCCAGAACGCAGCATTGCATCGGCAAAAAACTAGCATCCGCGAACGGCGTGATTCATCACAAAATGGTGGGACTACGGAAAAAACTCACCCGGTCGCCGCTGGCCGCGGCACCCTGAACCGGCCTCAGGGCCGCTCATGCGCGGGCAGGCCACGGGCTGACGCGCTTACGCCCGCGGGCACCACGGGCAGGTGCCTTGGATTATATCTCAGATGGGCGGCCAACGATTGCGGCAGTATCCATTGGCAATCATGCCGCTTGAATATGATCTCATCCGCGATCGCCACTTCGCGGACGTGCTGTTCCTTCCAAACAATCATGGTACTCTCCTGATTGTTGTTACTGATCCGGGCGACGCAACCGGCGTCGATCCGATTGAAGCAGCAATCGATCTCGTAAGTTTGACCGCTTTGTGTTAGAGTTCAGGCTGGGCGGCGGACATCCCGGAGCGGGATGTGCATGGGAGAATTCCACCTTGCTGAATAAATTCGGTTCCTCTGGCCATGGCGAGGCCCAGGTGCAATACCTGGATGGTGATTTCCGCGTGATCTCGCCAGGCAGCTATGTCCGCTGCGCGATCACCGATGCGCGGATACCGCTTGACGAGCTGAAATATTGGAGCGTCGATCTTCAGGAGGCCTATTCCGTTCCGAGCGCGGTGTTACAGCGGCATTTCCCGCGCGCCTTGAAGGCCCAGGAATAGACCCGAGACTTAACCAGCGATCAGGGGAACGTGCTATCTGCCATTGGCCGCCAACCGTCTTGCGCGCGCCTTGAACAACCGCTCCGTCGTGAACGCGCGCAATCTGGCCTGATCGGCGAATTCAAGCGTCACCGGCAGCGGCACGATTGCATTGGCCCAGCACGGCAGCCCCTCGGCCGGCCGATGCAGACGCGTCAGATCCTTTTCCGTCGTCACCAGCGTCAATGCGTCATGCTTGGCCTCGGCGATCAGGGCATCGATCTCAGCCTTTGAAAACGGGTGGTGATCGGCGAAAAAACGCTGCTGGACCACCTCGATGCCGCTCGACCGGAGCGTCCTGACAAAGCGGGCGGGATCGCCGATGCCGGCAAAGGCGAGCACCCGCTTGCCACGCAGCGACTGGACCGCGGCTTGATCGGGACGAAGATGAGCTGACAGCACCAGTCCGCCGCGCGCGGCGACGGCGGCCATGACCGGCCCGGCCGCGGTTCCAGCGCCGACCACGATCAGGACATCGGTACGCTCGATCTGCGGCCGCAGCGGCGCGCGCAGCGGGCCCGCGGGCAGCACCCATCCATTGCCAAGGCCGCGATCCCCGTCGATCACGATCAGCGCGGCATCCTTGGCGATCGCGGGGTTCTGAAAGCCATCATCCATCAGGATCACGCTGGCGCGCTGCGACCGCGCCAGGGCAATCCCGGCGACGCGGTCCCGCGCCACCACCACCGGCACCCGGGCTGCCAGCATCAGCGGCTCGTCACCGACATCGACCGATCGATGCCGTGCCGGATCGACCAGGATCGGGCCCTGCAATCGCCCGCCATAGCCGCGGCTCAAAACCACCGGCCGCTCGCCGAGTTCGCCGAGCAACCGCGCCAGCGCCAGAACGGTCGGGGTCTTGCCGGCACCGCCGACATGATAATTGCCGACGCACAGCACGGGGATGCCGGCGTCAAACCCGCGGGCCTGCAGGCGCCACCCCGCGACCAGGCCGTACAGCGCCGCGAGCGGCGCCAGCGCAACGGATATCCAGGACGAGCGCCGGTGCCAGAAGCCCGGCTCACGCATCCGCCGCCCCGGATTCCAGCCGCAACTGCAACAGATAGGGTTCGAGGGCGGCCAGCGTGCGCTCCAGCGCGCCGCCGAGGTCTTCGACCACGCGCGCCGCGGCGGCGACCGCTGCGGCGTGCGCCGCCGGATCGGCCAGCAGCTGCCCAAGGTTCTTGACCAGCATTTCAACGCTATCGACGCGCCTCGCCCCGGCGGCGCGGTCGAGCGCCTGGTAGACATCGGTGAAATTGAAGACATGCGGACCATGAACAATCGCGGCGCCGAGCTTGACCGCCTCGATCGGATTTTGACCGCCATGTTCGACGAGCGACCCCCCCATGAACACGATCGGGGCCAGGCGGTAGAACAACCCCATTTCGCCCATGGTGTCGGCAATATAGACATCGGTGGAAGCCGTTGGCATCGCCTCCCGCGAACGCACGCTCACCTTCAGGCCGGAAGCCGCGATCGCGCGGGCAATGGTTTCGCCGCGTGCGGCGTGGCGCGGCACGATCACACTCAAAAGGCGTGGAAAGATTCCCGCCAGGGCGCGATGGGCCTCAAGCCAGATTTCCTCTTCGCCGGGATGGGTCGATGCCGCGACGATGATCGGTCGGCCGCGCGTCAGCAGGATCAGTTGCTCAAGCCTTGCTTCATCGGCGGGCGGCGCTGCAACATCCAGCTTCAGATTGCCGGTGATCACGACGTTGCGGCTGCCGAGCGCGATAAAACGCTCGGCATCGACCGTCGATTGCGCCATGCAGATATCGAACCGGCCGAGCAGGGCCGAGATCGTGCCGCTGACCCGGCGCCAGCGCGGAAACGAGCGATGCGACATCCGGCCATTGATCAGGACCATCGGCAGTCGCCTTGCCGCGCTCGACAGGATCAAATTGGGCCACAGATCGGACTCGATGAACAGCGCGAGGCTCGGCCGCCAATGGTCGAGAAAGCGCTCGACATAGCGCGGCGAATCGTAGGGCACATATTGATGAATGATATCGGCGGGAAACCGCTTGGCGACGATCGAGGCCGAGGTCACCGTCCCCGAGGTCAAGAGGATGCGGATGTGCAACGCGCGCAGCCTTTCAATCAACGCCGCGGCCGCCAGCACTTCGCCAACGCTGGCGCCGTGAATCCAGACCATCGGCCCATGCGGCCTGAGATCCCGGCTCACCCCGCGGCGCTCGCCGATCCGCGCCGGATCCTCCTTGCCCTGCTTCAGCCGCCGCTTGATCAGCGCCGGCGCCAGCGGCATGACCGCCGAGGACAGCCTCTGGTAAAATCGCAAGGTCATGGGCAGCGGATCAGCCATGCCCCGCCTCCGGACGGCCGACCTTTGCATAGGCGCGGCGGGTCGCCTCGTTGAGGTAGGTTTCCAACAGCACCCGCAACTTTTCCATGGTCTCGGCGTCGGCATCGGGCGGCACGACAATCGGTTCAATGCCGACCAGCGCGCCCCGCCCGAATGGCAAATTGATGGTGGTGCGGTCCCAGTTGTTGAGGCGAATGAAGCGGCTTGTGACCATGGCAAAGGGCATGATCGGCCGCCCGGATTCGCGCGCCAGCATGATGATGCCGAGGCCGGCAACACGCGAACGTTTCGGGACGTCCGCAGTCGATGCCACATTATAACCTTCCGCCAGCGCGCGCACCATTTCCTTGAAGGCGCCGACGCCGCCCTTACGGTGAAACGCCGAGCCATGATCGCCGGAGCCGCGGATCGTGCCAATGCCAAGCCTTTCGGCCGCGATGGCGTTGAATTCGCCGTCGCGATGCCGCGAAATCAGCACCTTGCCGCGATGGCTTTCCTTGGTCTTGATGAACGGCGTCATGAAATGCTGGCCGTGCCAGAACGCGAAAATCGCCGGCTGTTGCGGCTCGACGATCTCATAGACGTTGGCGGGCTCAAAGGCGAAACGGTTGGTCAGCCAGACCAACCGAAGAAATTCGGCCGCGACAACGCCCACTGCGCGCTGCACCCAGGTGCTGCGCAACGCATTACGAAACAGTTTTTTCAATGGCCAGGCTTTGTGTCTTGACCAGGATCGAGCAGCCGGTGGAGATGGACCACAAAATAGCGCATATGGGCGTTATCGACGGTCTGCTGCGCTTTTGCCTTCCAGGCCGCATGGGCGGTCGCGTAGTTGGGAAAGACGCCGACGATCTCGACCTGATCGAGATCCCGGAAGGTCGTTCCGCTGAGGTCGGTCAGTTCGCCGCCGATGACGAGATGAAGCAGCTGTTGAGGGGCACTGTCTGGCATGATTCGCTTTCCTGAGGTGGCGCCCGGCGGTTGAGATGGGCGGCGGCGCCCAACGGGGGCTGCTAGCCGTGGCTGCGAAAATGCGCGACAATGCGCGCATGACGATCGCAACCCGCTGCTACCAGTACCCCGTGCGCCACATCCCGGAGGTTGTAGACGATCTGATCCCCCGAGATTGCGGTCATGTTACCATTCGCTTCGTGTACGATCAAATTAGCCGCGGCGAGGTCCCAATCGCGGCTCTGGCCGCCCGCAAAGGCGGCATCCAGGCTGCCTTGCGCCACCCGACAGAGCCGCAGCGCCAGCGATCCGATCCGGGGATGCAGCGTGAGCTCGGCGGTCGAGGCATGGAGCCGTTCGACCAAAGGCTTCGGACCCGCGACCCTGGAAAAATCCAGCGCGGTGCCGGATGTCGCATGGACCGGCACCCGATTTCGCGCAGCGCCCTGGCCACGCGCGGCGAAGAAGAATTCATCATGGACGGGGGCGAACACCGCGGCGAGCAGCGGCGAGCCGTCCTCGACCAGCGCTACACTCACGCACCAGTCTTCACGGCCGGCCAGATAACCGCGGGTGCCATCGATCGGGTCAACGATCCAGACCCGGCGCTTGCCCAGCCGCGTCTGGTCGTCGGCGCTCTCCTCCGACAACCAGCCATAATCCGGGTTCGCCGCTCGCAACCGGTTCTCGAGCAGGTCGTTCACCGCGATATCGGCTTCGGACACCGGTGACGACGCGCCCTTGGTCCATTGGCGCAGCTCGGTCCGGAACATTGAGAGGGCCAGCGCGCCGGCTTCCTGCACGGTAGCCTTCAGCAAGGCGGCATCGCGCGCCAGGGTGTCGTCGCAAGCGTGATCGGAACTAGCGTCCCCCAAGCGTCAATCCCTCGATCCGAACCGTCGGCGCGTTGACGGCATAACGGAAGGTCAGGTCGTTGGCGGGCACCAGCGATTTGAAGATCTCCAGAAGATGTCCGGCGATCGTCACCTCGCTCACCGCATAGGTGATCTCGCCATTCTCGATCCAGAAGCCGGAGGCGCCGCGGCTATAGTCGCCGGTGACGCCATTGACGCCGGAGCCGATCAAGTCGGTGACATAGAATCCCTGGCGAATATCGGAAATCAGTTCAGCCGGCGTCGGTTCGCCGGCCTCGAGGTGCAGATTGTAGGGTCCTGGCGATGGTGATGAGGAGACGCCGCGATGGGCGTGGCCGGTCGTGACCAGGCCGAGTTCGCGCGCCGTGGCGCAATCCAACAGCCACGTCGTCAGCACGCCCTGGTCGATGATCGCGCGTTTGTCGACCTTGACTCCCTCGGCATCGAACGATTGCGATCGCAGCCCGCGCGAACGCAACGGATCGTCAATGATGCGAATATTGCCGGCAAACAATTGCTGGCCGAGACGGTCCTTGAGGAAACTGGTCTTGCGCGCGATCGCCGCGCCATTGACCGCGCCCACCAGATGGCCGACCAACGATCCTGAAACCCTGGGATCGAACACGACAGGCACCTTGCAGGTCTCCACCTTGCGCGGATTGGCGCGCCGGACCGTGCGCTCGCCCGCAAGGCGGCCAACGCTTTCGGGCGACGCCAGATCGACGGCGTGCAGCGCCGACGTATAGTCGTAGTCTCGTTCCATCGCGGTGCCGTCGCCAACGATCGCCGTCATCGAGATGCTGTGGCTTGAGCGCAAATAGGCGCCCTGGAAGCCGGTCGAGGTCACCAGCACCATGCCGCCAATACCCGCCGAGGCCGACGCGCCGCCTGATTTGGTCACGCCCTTGACCGAGAGCGCGGCGGCTTCGGCCTCGCCGGCGCGGCGCTCGAGTTCCGCTGTCGAGGGGGTCACCGGATCGAGCAGGTCGAGATCGGGAAAATCGCGCGCCAGCAGCGCTGGATCGGCCAGACCGACATATTGGTCATCGGGCGCCACCCGCGCCATGGCAACCGCGCGCTCCGCCAGTTTTGCGATGCCATCGCCGCTGACGTCATTGGTCGAAACCACCGCCTGGCGCCGTCCAACCAGCACGCGCAAGCCTAGATCATCGCCTTCGGAACGCTCGCTTTCCTCGACGCGCCCGTCACGCACCTCGACGCCTTGCGAAACCCCGCGCACCGCCACCGCGTCGGCGGCGTCGGCGCCGGCGCGCCGCGCCGCCTCGACCAGACGCTGCGCCAGCGTTCGGAGGGTGGATTGATCCAACAGGTCAGAGCCGGCCTGCGATGCGGTGGATGAGGAGGAGGTCAAGAATAAAATCCCAAGGACGGAGGAACCCGACGAAAGCGGGCCTGGATGCGGAACAACCCGGCTTTCAGATGTGCCTGATTCAGCGCGACTTCAAGCATTTTTCCTCGGAAAGCTGACGATTTTCGATAGTCTCGCAAGGTCTCGTCAATCATGCGCTCGAATGCCCCGCAGGTGACGTTGAATTAACCAGCCTTTTTAAGCGGATTCGCAAGCGGGCTCGGGCAAGCTCCACGCATCGACTGGGAGCATAACCCCGGCGAGGAGATCAAATCGTGGGGCGTCAAACTGCTAAAAGCGGGATCAATCCCGTCGGGTCGAGCCGCCAATTGCAGCTCGACCCGCTCTCTCTGCCTGTCCGCTTCGATGCGTATGATATTCACGCCGACGGCGGCGTGCGGCAAATCGAATTACATCGCGAGCGCGTGGTGATGCGCCGGGCGCTCCACGGCATGCGCATGTCGGTCAACATGCGCGTCTGCGATTTTCTGGGCGTGGCGCTGCGCAGCGCCGCCGACGCCTGGATGCTGGTGCTGGTGCATCGCGACCCGTGCTTGACGATCCCGCTGGGCGCCAGCTCGGATCCCGACGGCATCACCAGCGCCTGGCAGGCATGGAGCGAAATCTTCGCGCTGCCGCAATTATTGGAAAACGCGGTGTGCGAGCCCGCCCCACGGCGGCGGCGGCATAACGCCATCGCGGCGCGGCGGCCGAAATTCCTGATGCGGCGGCGCGGCGGCGCTCCGCTCAATGCGGCCCCTGTTCATCAGGGTGAGCGCGAGATCATCGCGCCGGATTGACATCGGCCGGCGCGGAGATCCGGCGCGTGCTCGCCGGTTTATTGCGCCGGCATCATCGTGGCGCCGGAAGCTGTGTTCAATACGCGCCGAAGGCAATGCGCCAGCTCGGATTTCCGATAGGGTTTGGTCAGAACGACCAGCTCGGCCGCGGTCGAGCCTCGGTCGACCAGGGTTTCCAGCGCATAGCCGGAGGTCAGCACAACCGGCAGACCTGGACGGCATTCCCTTGCCAATTCGGCCAGTTTCCAGCCCTTGAGCCGGCCGGGCATGATGATGTCGGTAAACAGCAGGTCGATCGTTATTTCCGAGCGGAGTTTCTGCAGCGCCTCGCTGCCGTCCCGCGCGGCCACCACCGAATAGCCCAGGCTGGTCAGGCTGGTCACCAGATAGGAGGTGACCAGCGCATCGTCTTCGACCACGAGCACGGTCTCGGTGCCGACCGGCAGCGCCAATGCCTCGGTTTCGGTCGGATCCGGCCAGGCCGTGGCACCGCTTTGCGCCTCCGGCAGATAGATCCGCACCGTCGTGCCGAGACTGGCTTCGCTGTAGATCGAGACATGACCGTCGGACTGCTTGGCAAAGCCATAGACCATGCTTAGGCCCAGACCGCTGCCTTTGCCGACGTCCTTGGTCGTAAAGAAGGGTTCAAACACCTTGGCGAGCAGATCCTGCGGGATTCCCTCGCCCGTATCGGTAACCGCGATCACGACATAGCGGCCTGGCCGGACATCCGGATGCAGGCTGTGATGGTCGAGCTGCGCGACCGACGTCGTGATCGTCACCCGACCACCGGCTGGCATCGCATCCTGGGAGTTCAATACCAGATTCAAGACCGCCGCTTCGAGCTCGACCGGATCGGCGAAGGCCGCACACAGGCTCGGATCGAAATCGGTCCGGATCTCGATATCCGCGCGCAATGCCGGCCGCAACAGCCGTTGCAAGCCAGTCAACAAAGCATTGCAATCGACCGTGACCGGGCGAAGCATCTGACGACGCCCGAACGCCAATAGCTGCCGGGTCAATGCGGCGCCGCGCTCGGCGGCTTGACCAATATTTTCGGCAATCTGCGATATTTCATGGCGCGACAGCAATTCGTCCTCGAGCAGTTCGGCATTGCCCAGGATGACGGTCAGCAGATTGTTGAAATCATGCGCGACCCCGCCGGAGAGGTTTCCAACAATCTCCATTTTCTGCGCCTGCACCAGTTGCTCTTCGAGCAGCTTCTGCTCGGTCAGGTCCTCGCTGAAGATGGTGATTCCCCCAATCGTGGAATCGCCGCGATACCAGGGCTGCACCTCCCATCGCAGCCACTGCTGCGAACCATCAGGCCGCGTCGATAGTTCCAGGTTGGCCCGCCGCCCCTCGCCCGCCAAGGCCCGGCGATGAACCTGCCTCCAGTGCTCAGAAATTTCCGGGAATACATCGTAGTGCGATCGGCCTATCACATCATCTTCGATCTTGAAATTGCTTCTCCAGCGCGCACTGCTGGCAAGATATCGCATGTTGGTATCGAACATCGCGATCGCCACCGGCACCCGTTCGACAAAGGATCGCATCCGCTCGGCCTGCTGCCCGCTCCGAACATTCTCAGCGAGCCGGCGCTGCGCAATGCAGACCGTCTCCGCCATCACGACAATCAGGAAGCTGCTCGCCAAAAAGGCGGCCAAACCCAACAGGTCCGCGCTGTTCTGCAGCGGAGCGATCAGCACGTGAGCGAGCAGCCCGGCAAGGACCGTCGCCAGCACTCCGGCTGCGATGCCACCGAGCAGGGCCGCCATCGCCACCGCAGGGTCGAAGGTAATATAGACCAGACGCTCATCGAGCGCGTCCAGAAAGACTTCACGAACGACAATTGCTAAAATGACCATGAGCAACGACATCAGCAGCCGCCAAACCAACGGCTTCGCCTGACCTATCGCCACATATTTGAATATTTTGTCGGCAACCCGGACCAAGGTCGGCTTGTCTGCGCCGAATTCCGGTAAAATAGCCTGACTATCGTCCACTTCTGGCCCGCCGGCTCGCTTGACCTCGTTAGAAGCCGCATCTGAGCGAGTCTGTTATCTTAGAACGCGGCCTAGCTTGAGGCCATTCCGTAAAAATACGGCTCGGCACTTCCGTCAACAGATATAATTGGTATGCGAAGCCGGGTCAGGCCGCCCGCAGCATCGCGTCCACCAGCAATCCCGCGAACAGCATCAGTCCGGCATCACGGTTGGACTTGAAAACGCGCAGGCAAAGAGCGGGATCGCCGATGTCGAGCCGTCGGATCTGCCAGCCAAGATGGGCCGCGAACGCCGCAAGCCCGATCCATGCCGGTCCATGCGCGCCCGCTTGTGCCAACGCCGCGGCTATCAAGACCACGGCCATCCCGTAAATCAAAACAAGCGCCCGCTGGGTGCGCGCGCCAAACAGCCGCGCGGTCGATTTGATGCCAATCAGCGCGTCGTCCTCGGCATCCTGATGCGCATAGATGGTATCATAGCCGATCACCCACGCGATCGAACCGGCATAGAGCCATAGCGCCGGCGCATCGAGGTGCCCAAGCATCACCGCAAATCCCATCAGCGCGCCCCAGGAGAAGGCGAGCCCGAGCACCAGTTGCGGCCACCAGGTGATGCGCTTCATGAACGGGTAGACCGCGACAATCACCAGGGAGGCGATTCCAGTCGCTACCGCGAAACGGTTGAACTGCAGCAAGACCGCCAATCCGATCATCGACTGCAGGATCAGGAAGGCCGCAGCCCGTGGCACGCTCACCTGTCCCGCTGGAATCGGCCGCGACCGCGTCCGCTCCACCATCGCGTCAAGATCGCGGTCGTTGATGTCATTCCAGGTGCAGCCGGCGCCGCGCATGGCGAATGCGCCGATCAAGAACAGCGCCAGATTGAAAGGCAATGAACTGACGTTTCCGGTGACGCCAGCGGCCAGCGCCGCTGACCACCAGCATGGCAAGAGCAGCAGCCAGGATCCGATCGGCCGGTCAAGTCGGGAAAGCCGCAGATAGGGCCGCGACCATTGCGGAGCAAGGGTATCAACCCAGTTGCCAGTGGCATCGGCGACGCGGGCGGACGCCCCGTTCATCTCGGGCGCCGATCATCGCGTAAGGACATTGCCATTCAAGGTATCGAAGGTGCTGGCGCCCTCTTTCTTATTC
>Ga0302154_10002503_pt1 | contig 13958 bp, 12 predicted proteins | sample I_Bog_N2_3_FD_193507 | JGI IMG/M metagenome (GOLD analysis project Ga0302154, IMG submission 193507) | Peat permafrost microbial communities from Stordalen Mire near Abisko, Sweden - I_Bog_N2_3 | ecosystem: Environmental > Terrestrial > Soil > Wetlands > Peat | place: Sweden: Abisko, Stordalen...
CGCGTTCGCAGCCCTCGGCGGCGGGCGCTCGACGGGCACGCGACTCTTCGCCTTGGCGGGTCGAGTGAAGAACCCCGGCATCTACGAGATCGAGATGGTGAAGAACACGTTCCGCGACCTCATCTACCACCCGGCGCTCGGCGGTGGGATCACGAACGACCGGAAGATCAAGGCCTTCATCCCCGGCGGCGTCTCGGCGCCGTGGTTCGGGCCCGACCTGTTGGACCTGCCGATGGGCCAAGACGAGGTTGCCGAAAAGGGCTCGATGCTCGGTTCGGGATCGGTCGTGGTCTTTGACGAGACGAGTTGCGTGGTGCGCGCGGCGTGGCGCATCACCAAGTTTTTCTCGCGCGAGTCCTGCGGTCAGTGCACGCCGTGTCGCGAGGGCTCGGGCTGGATCGAGCGCGCGATGTACCGTCTCGAGCACGGCGGTGGTCGCATGGAGGACCTCGAACTACTGCTCGACCTCTGTGACAACATCGCGCCGGGTCTCACCTGGCCACCACAACAGACGACCATTTGCGTGCTGGGCTCGTCGATCCCGTCCTCGGTGCACTCGGCGATCTCGATGTTCCGGGACGAGTTCGCCGTGCACGTAGCGAATCAAGGATGTCCCTTTGACTGACGTCAAGACCACCGTGACCATCTCCGTGAATGGACGCAGCCTCGAAGCCGCCCCGGGCGAGTTGCTGATCGAAGCGGCCGAGCGCGCGGGCACCTACGTGCCGCGTTTTTGCTATCACCCGCGCATGGAGCCCGTCGGATACTGCCGCATGTGCCTCGTCGAAGTCGACGGTCCGCGCGGCGCGACGCTGCAGCCAGCGTGTTACATCAAGGTCACCGACGGCATGAGCGTCGTCACCGACTCCGAGAAGGTGAAGAAGGCCCAAGACGGTGTCTTGGAGTTCTTACTCGCCAATCACCCGCTCGACTGCCCGGTCTGTGACAAGGGAGGCGAGTGCCCCCTCCAAGACCAGACCTTGACGCACGGTTCGGGCGAGACGCGCTTCATCGAAGAAAAGCGCCACTTCGTCAAGCCCATCGAGATCGGCGAGTTGGTGTTGCTGGACCGCGAGCGCTGCATCCAGTGCGCGCGCTGCACTCGCTTCTCCGCCGAAGTCTCGGGCGACACCGAGATCGCTTTTTCGGGACGAGGCGACCTCATTGAGGTCGCGCCGTCGCCGACGGTGCCCTTTGACTCCACGTTCTCGGGCAACACCGTACAGATCTGTCCCGTCGGGGCCCTGACCGCCAAGCCCTACCGTTTCACGGCGCGGCCGTGGGACTTAGAACAAGTCGAGAGCACGTGTACGACATGCGCGGTGGGATGTCGCGTGGCGGTCCAGTCCTCGGGCAACCGTTTGACGAGAGTCCTCGGCGTCGACTCCGAACCGGTCAACCATGGGTGGCTCTGTGACAAGGGACGATTTACGATCGAGTCCGTCGACGGTCACCAAGATGACGTCGAGCTACTCAGCGCGGCCACTCGCATTCGTGAGCCGCTGATTCGCGAGAACGGCGTCTTGGTGCCCGCAACCTGGGGCGACGCGCTCGCGAAGGCCGCCACCCTCTTGCAAGACGCCGCCTCCACGCCCGGGGGCGTCGGCGCGATTGGTGGCGCAGCCTTGACGAACGAAGGCGCCTTCGCGTGGGAGCGATTCGTTCGTGGCGTGCTGGCGAGCGACCACATGGACGCGCAGTACGGCGACGGGCTCGACGCCGCGTTACTCCAATCGCTGCCCACCGCGACCATCGACGAGGCGGCGAACGCCCGCGTGGTGGTGACCTTGACCGGCGACCTCCGCGAGGAACTCCCGGTGCTCTTCTTGCGCCTGCGCGAGAACTTCATAAAGCGTCAGAACTCGCTCGTTCAATTCACCTTCGGAGCGAATGCGCTCACGCCGCTCGCCGCAGTCTCGTTGCCCACTCGCCCGGGTGAGGCGCACCTGGTGGCCGACGCGCTCACGAGGAGCGACGGCGCCGCGCCGCAAGGTTCGTTAATCGGCGACGCGGAGCTCGGACAGGCGCGAACACTGATCGGTGACAGCGGTGAGGGCGTCGTGTTCGTCGTCGGTCGACCCAACTTGGCCGAGGACGCCGGCGTGCTCGAACGCGCGATTCGCGTGCTGAGTGAATCGTTCCCCAACGCGACGTTCCTACCGGCGCTTCGCCGAGCGAACGTGATGGGCGCGCTCGACATGGGCCTCGCACCAATGCTGCGACCGGGTCGCACGTACGCAGCGGGCGAGAAGAGTCGCGACACGCTCGCCCAGCTCGCGGCGCTCAGGTCAGGTGAACAGAAAGCCGTGTTGATACTCGGTGACCTCCTCGGCAACGTGCTCGACGTCACGGGCGCCGCGGCCGCGCTCGGCGCGGGCCAGGTCGTCGTGGTGACCGGGCACGGTGGAACGACACTGCAGTTCGCCGACGTCGTACTGCCCGCGGCGGTCCAGCACGAGCGACTCGGGACCGTCACCAACATCGAGGGCCGCGTGACGGCCGTCACCGCGAAGATCGTGGCGCCGGGTTCGGCGTGGCCCGACGTCGCCATCGCTTCAGAACTTGCCGAACAGTGTGGCCAGAGTCTCGGGCTCGCGTCGGTCGAAGAGGCCGCCAAGGTGCTCGAAGCGACGACGGGCTACCCCGCGTTGAGCGTGCTCAACGACGTGACCGACGAAGGCACCGTCGTCGGACGACGCAACGAACGCACGGAGCGACGAGCGCTCGACCCGATGGCCTTTCCCGGTATCAAGTCCACCAACACGGTCGGGCTCGGCGAGCTCTCGGGGGCCGTCATCGAAGATCGCGTCACCGCGGCCGTTTCACCGCTGGTCGCCGCACTCGCCGACGTCGCCGCGGGTCGCAGTGTCGAAGTGCCACACTACGACGCCTACGCCGTGGCGCTACTCGTCTCTCGGCGCCTCTACGACCACGGGGTCGCCGTGCAGGGTTCGCCGGCCTTGGCGAACCTCGTCGCCACGACGACCGCCTACCTCAACCACTTCGACCTGGACCGACTCGGGCTGGCCACGGGCGACGCCGTGAACGTGATCGGGCCAACCGGTACACACACGCTGCCGGTCGTGTTGAACGACCAGACACCGCGTGGCGTCATCGAAGTCGCGTTCGGCGCGGTTGACGAGGACGCCAGCACCACGACGACTCCTGCGCTCTTCGACTCCGAAAGCGTCATCACGCAAGTTCGACTGGCCACGTCGTGAACCTCGCCACCACCGACCCGCTCCTCGTACACGGAGTCAACGGTTTTGGCGTGATCCTCTTGATCCTCGTGATCAAGCTGCTCGTTGGTTTCGCCGTGATAATGGGCGCGGTGACGCTCATGATCTGGTTCGAGCGCAAGGCGATCTCGGACATGCAGAGCCGCATCGGACCCCAGCGCTGGGGCCCCTTCGGACTCCTACAGACGTTGGCTGATGGCATCAAGCTCTTCTTCAAAGAAGACCTCATCCCCGCCGAAGCCGACCGGTTCGTCTTCAAACTCGCGCCCTACCTCGCCCTCGTGCCGGCGCTCATCACGTTCTCAATCGTCCCGGTTGGTGGGACGCTGCACATCGCGGGCCACGTCGTGGAACTCCAGATCGCGAACCCCCCGATGGGGATTCTGGTGATGCTCGCGATGTCGGGTATCTCGGTCTACGCGGTGATGTTGGCCGGTTGGGCGTCGGGCTCTAAGTACCCGCTGCTCTCCTCGGTGCGCGCGACGGCCCAGATGATCAGTTACGAAGCGGCGCTCGGCATCACCATCGTCACCGTCGTGTTGGTCACGGGATCGCTCTCGACCCACGACATCGTCACCTCCCAGGGCGGGGGCATCTGGCACTGGAACGTGATCCGCCTCGGGCTCGTGCCCTTCGTGATCTTCTGGATGGCCATCACCGCTGAGCTCAACCGTCCGCCCTTCGACGTCGTCGAGGCGGAGAGTGAACTCGTTGGTGGCTTTAACACCGAGTACTCATCCTTGCGTTTCGCGCTCTTCTACTTGGCCGAGTTCATGAACACCATCACGATGTCGGCGATCATCGTGACGCTCTTCTTCGGCGGGCCCGCCGGATGGGTGCCACCGGTGGCGCACCTCAAGTGGGTCTTCCCGATCATCTGGTTCCTCCTAAAGACGATCATCTTCTGCTTCTGTTACATCTGGTTCCGCGCCGCGCTGCCTCGCTTTCGTTACGACCAGGTCATGGACCTCGGTTGGAAACGACTGATCCCCTTGAGCCTCGGCTGGATGCTGATCGTCGCCGGTTTCCTCATCCGTCCGGCCTGGGGTCTCATCATGGCGGCGGTTGTCTTGTTCGCGTCGGTGGTGCTCGGTCGGGCCTTCGCACTCGGCTCGGGTCGCGAGAGTGGCATCGACTCCGTACTGCCGACCATCGGCCAGCGACCAACGTCGGCCGAAGCGTTGCGCGCCATCACTGACGGGGAGGAGACCTGATGTCGAATCCGTTGAGTTTCTTTGGGGGCTTCAAGCTCACCTTGCAGCACCTCACCCGACCACGGGTCACGGTCAGTTACCCAGAGCACAAACGACCCAAGCAGCCCCGTCAACACGGTCGCCACGTGCTCAACCGTTACGAGGACGGGATGGAGAAGTGCATCGGCTGCGAACTCTGCGCCGGCGCGTGTCCCGTCAACTGCATCTACGTGCGGGGTCTGGACAACCCGCCCGACCACCCAGTGAGTCCGGGCGAGCGCTACGGCTACATCTACGAGATCAACTACCTGCGCTGCATTCACTGCGACCTTTGTGTGGAAGCCTGTCCCACGCAGGCCATCACCGAATCGAAGCTCTTCGAGTTCTCATTCACCAACCGCGCCGACGCCATCTACACCAAGGCCGAACTGGTCGTCGACGATCAGGGATATCCCAAGCACCTGCCCTGGGAAGACTGGCGCGAGGGCGAAGCCGAGATGACCGGCGGGTGGATGCGCGCCACGTCCCCCGCGGGCGAGGCGGCCTACGAGGGCGTCGTGCAGTGGACCGGTGACTTGGGCGCGGGGGTTCGCGCGCCCGAAGGCGGCCAGAGTGAGAACCGCGATGATGAGGCCACCGGCTCGAAGCAGTTGCGCCGGGCTTTTTTCAAGCACCTCCAGCCCGAAGACGTCAACGCGGACCAGCGTGGTCTACCCGGGTTGATGAACGAGATGAAGTCCAAGATGCCCAAGATGCCCAAGCGTCGACGCAAGGCAAAGGAACCCTCGTGATCGCCTCGACCTACGCGGTTCCCGCGATCTTGGTGTTCGTGACCTCGGCATTGCTGATTCTCGTGGGGGCCGTAGGCGTTATTACCGTGAAGAACCCCGTGCACGCCGCGATCAGTCTGATCATGACGCTCTTTGGCGTGGCGGTCGCCTTCATCGCCCAATCGGCCGACTTCTTGGCGGCCGTCCAGGTCATCGTGTACGCCGGGGCCATCGTGGTCCTGTTCCTCTTCGTGATCATGTTCTTGGGCGTGGACCGCCCGACGCGCATGAACGTCGAGCCCCTCGTGGGCCAGCGTTCCTTCGCGGCCGTCGGCGTCGTGATCACCGTGGCGGGGCTGATCACCTTGATGGCGAGTTCGCACTGGGTCAGTGGGGCGAAGTCGGTATCGGGCCACCCGCTCGCGCGCGGTAGCGAAAACGTGAAACAACTCGGTACCGCCGTCTTTACGACCTACCTCTTCGCCTTTGAGGCGACCTCGGCGCTCCTCATCATCGCGGTCGTCGGTGCGGTGCTGCTCGCGCGACGCGAGCGAGCGTCGACGCCCGAGGAGGTGAACGCGTGAACGTACCCGCCGCCTGGTACTTGATTCTCGCCGCGTTGCTCTTCGGCGTGGGGGCCTTCGGTCTCCTCACTCGTCGCAGCGTCTTGATCATGTTCATGTGCTTAGAGCTCATGCTCAACGCGGTGAACCTGACCTTCGTGACGTTTTCTCGCTCGCTCTCGGACATTGCGGGCCAGGCGAGTGTGTTCTTCGTGATGGTCGTCGCCGCGGCGGAGGTCACGGTCGGCCTTGGTATCGTCGTGGCGGTCTTTCGCCAACGCGCCTCCACGTCGGTCGATGAGCTCTCTGGGTTGAAGGGCTGAGATGGCGCACGTCGCAACACTGATCCTCCTCATGCCGCTCGTGGGGTACCTCTTCGTGCTGGCGAACGGCAAGGGGCTGAGTGAGCGCGCCATCGGCGTCGTCGCCACGGGCGTGGTGGCGCTGAGCTTCGTCCTGACCGTCGTGGCCTTCTTCTTGTTACTGGGTCACTCGGACCGCGAGATGACAGTGCACCTGTTCAACTGGATCAGCGTCGGCTCGCTGCACGTCAACGCGGCGTTGCTGGTGGACCCCTTATCCATCACGATGTGTCTCTTCGTGACGGGTATCTCCGCGTTGATTCACCTCTACTCCATTGGCTACATGAAGGGGGAGAAGGACTTTCGCAAGTTCTTCCTCTACCTCAACCTCTTCGTTTTTTCGATGTTGCTGCTCGTGCTGGCGAACAACCTGCTCGTCACCTTCGTTGGGTGGGAGGGCGTCGGGGTCTGCTCCTACTGGTTAGTGAGCTACTACTTCGATCGCGACTCGGCGGCGTCGGCCGGGAAGAAAGCCTTCCTCTACAACCGCGTCGGGGACATCGGCCTCCTCATTGCCATGTTCCTGCTCTTTCACGCGACCCACACGCTCAACTACTTGGGCATCTTCCACGCGGCGGGCACCTTGTCGCCGACCGTGGCGACCCTGACGGTGCTGGCGCTGTTGTTGGCCGCGACCGGCAAGAGCGCACAGATTCCACTTTTTAACTGGCTGCCGGACGCGATGGAAGGCCCGACCCCGGTCTCGGCGTTGATCCACGCCGCGACCATGGTGACCGCTGGTGTGTTCTTGCTCGTGCGGATGTCGCCGGTGCTCGCGATGTCCCCCGACGGTCGCGCGACCATTGCGGTGATTGGTGGGGTGACGGCCTTCGTCGCCGCGACGATCGCCACCTCGCAAAAGGACATCAAGAAGGTGCTGGCCTTTTCCACCGTCTCCCAGATCGGCTACATGGTTTTGGCCGTCGGTGTGGGGGCCTACTCCGCGGCGATCTTCTTGATGATCGCGCACGCCTTCTTCAAGGCGTTGTTGTTCCTCGGCTCGGGTTCGGTGATCCACTCGCTCAACGGCGAACAGGACATGCGAAAGATGGGGGGGCTGGCGAAGTACCTGCCCCTCACGTTCCCGACGTTCCTCATTGGTTGGCTCACCATCTCGGGCATCCCACCCTTCGCCGGATTCTTCGCCAAGGGCGACGTGTTGACCAACGTCTTCGAGCACAACAAGCCGCTCTGGGTGCTCGGGATTGTCACCGCAATCTTGACCGCGTACTACATGAGTCGTCTCTTCGTCCTCACCTTCCGCGGCACCGAACGCTTCCGCGAGGACACCCACGGTCACGACCCGCACGAGTCGCCCTGGGTCATGACCCTGCCGCTGGTGGTGCTGGCGGTGCTGTCGATCCTCGGTGGCCTCATCAACTTGCCGTGGGCGCACGGACGCTCCCTGGCCGAGTTCTTGAACCCCGTGCTCGGCTACGTGCCCCACGTCGCGGCGGCGAGCACGGCCGCCCAGTGGGGCCTGGCCGCGGTCGACGTGGCGGCGGCGGTCTTCGGACTCTTGGCGGCCTTTTCCATCTGGCGCAACATCACCGAATCCTCGCGCTACGAGTCGTCGTTCTTAGAGCACGTCTGGCACTGGGATGACTTCTACGACGCCACGATCGGTCGACCGCTGACCGAAGTCGCCGTCTTTAGCGACGAGGTGATCGAACCCAAGGTCATCGACGGCGCGGTCACCGGCATCGCGGTCGCCACGCGCAACAGCGCCGAGGGTCTGCGCAAACTGCAGTCGGGCTTCGCTCGTCAGTACGCGCTGGCGATGGTGCTGGGCTTCGCGGTGATCATTGTCTACCTCGTGGCGAGGGTCCACTAGATGCACTCATCGATCTATTTGACCGTCCTCATCGTCGTGCCCCTCCTCGGGGCGCTCATCGCCGCGCTCGTCCAAAAGACCCCGGGTCTCTCCTACGTGGTCGCCGTCGTGACCAGTTGTGTCGAGCTCGCGCTCGCCCTCGTCGTCGCGGTGCTCTACAGCCCCCACGTCAAGGGCGCGGGAACCTGGGACTTCATGAGCCGCCACGTGCTCTCGGCCCCGCTCGGCCTGGCCTACGACGTCGGACTTGACGGTATCTCGCTCTTGATGATGGTCTTGACGGCCCTCGTGCTCGTGCTGGCGCTCTTTGGCGCCAGGGATCGTCGTCAAGAAGCGGCCTTCGTTGGATGGTTGTTGCTGTTGACGTCCTTCACGATGGCGAGCTTCCTCAGTCACGACGTGTTGGAGTTCTTCATCTTCTTCGAGCTGACCCTCGTACCGAGTTACTTCTTGATCTCGGGCTGGGGTGGGGCGCAGCGTTCGCGCGCGGCGCTCAAGTTCTTCATCTACACCTTCACCGGTTCCGCGTTCCTCTTCATCGGAATCTTGTACCTGGGGTTCTTGAACCAGCATCAGACCCAGGGAGCGCTCACCTTCTCCTACAGCGCCTTACAGGGCGCGAGCATGACGCACGGCACGGCGGTGTGGCTGTTCCTCGCCTTCGCCGTCGCCTTCGCCGTCAAGTCCCCGATTTTTCCCTTCCACACCTGGTCACCGATCACCTACGCCGAAGCACCGACGGCCGGTTCCATCGAACTCTCGGCGCTGCTCGCGAAACTCGGCTCCTACGGTTTGTTGCGCTTCGCGGTGGGGCTCTTTCCCTTGGCGCTGGCGACGCTTCGGCCACTGATCTTGACGCTGGCGGTGATCTCGATCCTCTACGGTTCGCTCGTCGCGTGTGCGACCCCCGACCTCAAGCGACTCGTCGCGTACTCCTCCTTGGCCCAGATGGGTTTCATCACGCTCGGCATCATCACCGGCTCGAAGATCGCCATGGTCGGTGCGGTGCTCTTGATGTTCAACCACGGCGTCATCACCGCGGGCTTTTTCCTCATCATCGGATTCTTAGAGAAGCGGCGCGGTTCGTACCAGATAAAGGACATGAAGGGCCTCCAAGGACCCGCACCGGTCTTCGCCGCGATCTTCACCGTGGTGATGCTCGCCTCCATTGGCCTGCCGGGACTCTCGGGATTTGTCAGTGAGTACTTGATCCTGATCGGCACCTTCGGCACGCACGCCTGGTGGGGCGCCGCGGCGACGCTGGGCGTCGTGGCCGCCGCCGCGTATCTGCTCTGGGCCTACCAGCGGGTCTTCCAGGGCAAGGCCACCGGCGCGAACGCCGAGATCGCCGACGCGAACGCGAAGGAGCGCTGGGTCCTCGTACCCGTCGTGGTCTTGATCGTGGCCCTAGGGGTCTTCCCGCACCCGGTGCTCGATCGCATCTCGCCCTCGGTCAATCAGCTGATCCACCACGTCGCGCCCGCGGGGGTCAAGAAGTGAACGGCCTCGTAATCCCCTCGATCCACTACCTCGCGATCCTCCCGGTGCTGATCTTCTTCGGTGCGTCGTTGCTGTTGTTGGTGGTGAGTGCGCTCGTCGATACCAAGGTCACGATCTACTTCGCCACCGCGATCACCTCCTTGACGGCGGTCGCGACGGTCGTCGTCGCCTTTTTCCAGTGGTCCTACGTCGCCAACCACGGGGCCTCGACCACGGTCGCCCACGCGGTGGTGCTCGACGGCTTCGCGGTCGTGGGCACCGTCGTCGTTGCGGTGGGGGTTCTGCTCTCTTCCTTGGTGGCCCACGACTGGGCGAAGCGCGAGCGCATCGCGGGGGCGGACTTTCACATCCTGGCGCTGGCCTCCTCCGCGGGGGCGTTGCTCATGGTCTCGGCTAATGACTTGATCGTCATCTTCCTGGGGCTCGAGATCCTCTCCATTGGGCTCTACGTGTTGGTGGGCTTCGATCGTCACCGCGTGACCTCGGCGGAGGCGTCGCTCAAGTACTTCTTGCTCGGCGGGTTCGCCTCGGCGATCTTCATCTACGGCGCGGCGCTCGTCTACGGCGCGACGGGCTCGACGAACCTGGGTTCGATTGCCTACTTTCTCTCTAATAACGTCGTCCTGCACCCCGGACTGCTCTATGCCGGTGGAGCGTTGTTACTGATCGGCTTCGCCTTCAAGGTCGCCGCGGTGCCCTTCCACCTCTGGTCGCCCGACGTGTACGAGGGCGCGCCGACACCGGTGACCGGTTTCATGGCGTCAGTCGTCAAGGTCGGTGCGTTCGCCGCACTGTTGCGTGTGTTGATCTCGGCCCTCGGGACACAACTCGATACCTGGCGTCCGATTCTCTTCGTGATGATCATTGCGACCTGCATCGTCGGGGCCGTCGTCGCGCTCGTCCAGCGCAACGTCAAGCGACTGCTGGCGTACTCCTCGATCAACCAGGCTGGCTTCATGCTGCTCGGGGTCTGGTCGGGCAGCGCGCGCGGCGTCGCGGCGACGCTCTTTTACGTGCTCTCTTACGCGCCGGTCGTGATCGCGACCTTCGCGGTCGTGACGTTGGTGGGCGGTCGTGGGGACGAACTGCACAGCATCGACCACTACCGAGGTCTCGCGCGGCGCCAGCCCTGGTTGGGTGGCGCCCTGACGGTGCTGCTGCTGAGCCAACTCGGCGCGCCCCTGACGGTCGGCTTCTACGCCAAGTACACGGTATTGGCGGCGACCATTGACTCCGGTGGCGGGGCGCTGGCGCTGGTGGCGATCATCACCGCCGCCATTGCGGCGTATTTCTACTTGCGCTGGGCGATGTGGCTCTACGCGGATGATGACGTCGAGGCGACCCGCGTCGCAGTGCCCACCTCGACGGGCGTCGTGATCGGCGTCGGGGTCATCGTGGCGATCCTCTTCGGTCTCTGGCCGGGTCCACTCGTCGCCTGGTGTCAGCACGCGACGCTGCTCTTCTTGCCGTGAGCCGCGTCGCGGTCGTCACCTCCCTCGGAGTGGAGGACCCCGATAACGAGTGGCTCTTCGACGCACTCGCCGAGGCGGGCGTGCACGCCGAACTCACGGTGTGGGACGATCCTTCGGTCGAATGGAACCACTTCGACCTGGTGGTGATTCGCTCGACGTGGGACTACACCGCGCGACGAAGTGACTTCCTCGCGTGGGCCAAGGGCGTGCGTCACCTCCTTAATCCCTTTAGCGTCGTGGCGTACTCAACCGACAAGCACTACCTGGCCGACTTGGCGAAACACGGTGTCGCGATCATCCCCTCGCACTTCTGTGACGTCGGTAAGAAACCACGCTTCTTCGACGGCGACTTTGTGGTGAAGCCCTCCGTGGGGGCGGGCTCGATGGACGTCGCGCGCTATGGTCCCGCCGAGCACGACGCGGCGTTGGCCCACGTCAAGGCGCTGCACGCGACGGGTCGCGACGTGCTGATCCAGCCCTACGTCGAATCGGTCGACGCGCTCGGGGAGCGCGCGCTGATCTTCATCGACGGGGCGTACTCCCACGCCATGACCAAGGGCGCGATGTTGAACGTCACCGAACTGGACCGCAGTCGCCTCTACCGTCGAGAGCGCATGTCGGTCGCCGTGGGGGAGAGCGACGCAGTCGCGTTCGCCCGGCACGTGCTCGAAGTGAAGGCATTTTCCCACCTGCTCTACGCGCGCGTCGACCTCGTCGCGACCAAGACCGGTTGGGAAGTGATGGAGCTCGAACTCGTGGAGCCGAGCCTGTTTCTCACGTTCGAGCCGGCGGCCGCGACGCGCCTGGCCGAGGCGATCGCGCGTCGTGTCGCGTAGTTACGCGGTTGTCGCCGACCGTTAAGGTCGCAGCGACGAAAGAAGGACGTATGACGACGGAGCTAGCCGGGGGAACATTCACGCTGGCCAACGACCTCACGGTCACCCGGGTCGGCTATGGCGCCATGCAGTTATCGGGACCAGGGATCTTCGGTCCACCCGAGGACTACGACGGCGCCCTGGCCGTGTTGAGCGAGGTCATCGAACTCGGCATCAACCACATCGATACCAGCGACTTCTACGGGCCCTACGTGACCAATCAACTGATCAAAGAGGCGCTCTTCCCCTACCCCGAGGACCTGCGCATCTTCACCAAGGTCGGCGCGCGACGTGACGCCGAGGGTGGATGGCCGCACGCGCGCACCCCCGAGGAACTTCGCAGTGCGGTGCACGAGAACCTCGATCACCTGGGACTCGAAGCAATGGACGTCGTCAACCTTCGTTGGGGCGGCCTCAGTGAACCGACGCTCGATTCCATTGCCGAACCCTTCGCCGTACTTGCGGATCTCCAACGAGAGGGCTACATCAAACACCTGGGCCTGAGCACCGTCAGCGCCGAGCAGATCAAAGAGGCGCAGTCGATCGCCCCGGTGGTGTGCGTGCAGAACTTCTACAACCTTGCCCATCGAGTGGACGACGAACTCATTGACGACCTCGCCACGCAGGGCATCGCCTACGTGCCCTACTTCCCACTCGGCGGATTCTCCCCGCTGCAGGCGGCGGAGCTCGACACGGTGGCCGCGCGCCTCGAGTCCACGCCCATGGCGGTCGCGCTGGCGTGGCTGTTGCAGCGTTCGCCGAACATCCTGTTGATTCCTGGGACCTCGTCGGTCGCGCACCTGCGGGAGAACGTGGCCGGCGCGGGATTGACGCTCTCGAAGGACGATCTGAAGGAACTGGACACGATCAGCGCGTAGTCCCAAGATTTGAAGCCCGAGGTCAACGTTTCTCTTTCTTTGAGCGTTCGAGCACTTGTCGCAGAACCGGGAGAACCGCACGGTCCTTCTCGCGACCAGCGGCTTCTTTGGAGCGTATGACATCGGCTAACGCGGCGACCGAAATGCTCAGCGTGTCGGTGAGTTGCTCGCGGGTGGCCGCGCGTCGCAAGTCTTCGTAGCCGCGCGTCCCGTCGGGTAGGAGCGCAACGTCCAGGTACCCGTGCTTCGTCACGTAGGTCCACGTCGTACCTTGTTCAAAGGATTGTTCATCGAGCGGAACCTCTACTGGATACTCCATGTCGGGAACTCGAAGACGCGCATCCAACTCTCTCAACGCCGCGGCTAATCGGATGAAATTGTCCCGAGTGCGCGCGGGCGTCACGTCGACGTCCTGGGTGACGTAGGGTGATCCCCTCAACTCAGCGGCGAGTCCGCCGATCACGACGTAGAGAACCTCGTGGCGCTCTAGGACTGCGAGAAGTTCATCGGGGCGGTAGGGAACGTTGTTAGTCACGATTAGCGACCACCCGTTGTCTCCGTCGATCGTTGAACCCAACACGCCCCATGAGGTTCGCAAAACGCTCGGCCGGCGTCATTCGGAGATTGTCATCGATGATGGTGAAGTTGGAGTCGTCAAAGCGCGACATGAAGAACGTGAGTTCAAGCCCGCACGCCCTAATGATGTCGCGAAGTGTCTCAATGCTCGGTGAGACCTCATCGCGCTCCCAGCGCGCAATTACCGACTGGGCTTTCCCGACACGGGCCCCCAACTCGCTCTGGGTTAGGCCCGCCCGAAGCCTCGCCTCCTTGATGAGATCGCCACTGATCATCTTCCCAGAGTAGTACATAAATGCTATATGAAGTCGCTCGAATAACCAGACGATCTTCAAACGCAAGGGAAGTAACGCACAACAGATACCTCACCTTCGCGAGCGAATGAGCGAATGAACGAACCACGGGACCCATCGGTCGCGGTGGGAGTTAACCGGTCGCGGTGGGAGTTAACCGGTCGCGGTGGGAGTTAACCGGTCGCGGTCTTCTCCGTCTCGCGGGCAGCGGCCATCACCTCTTCGGGTACCACCGTTCCCGGTCGGTTCGAGGGGTCGTTCACTAGGAAACGTCCGAGCAGTGGCAGTTCGGTGATGCTCTCGGCGCGCAGCGTTGCGGCGACGACGGGGACGAAACTCTCGGCCGCCGGGTAGACCAAATGACGCGGCAGCCAATTCGGGTAGTACTTCGCGTTGAAACTCC
>Ga0302154_10002505_pt1 | contig 13951 bp, 10 predicted proteins | sample I_Bog_N2_3_FD_193507 | JGI IMG/M metagenome (GOLD analysis project Ga0302154, IMG submission 193507) | Peat permafrost microbial communities from Stordalen Mire near Abisko, Sweden - I_Bog_N2_3 | ecosystem: Environmental > Terrestrial > Soil > Wetlands > Peat | place: Sweden: Abisko, Stordalen...
CATCGATTGTCTGGCAACGGAGGAGCTCCACCGGAGATTCCCGCAATCCTCCGGCTAGCTCAAGTTCGTCTATTCCGTAAGGATAGGCGGCCGACGCGGCCATCACCGTCGCCTCGCTGACGCCGACGGCGACCGCCATGGGAAGCGCGTGGCCTTCTTTCTCCGCTTTCGCAACGTGCAGGGACAAGTGGCTTCCGGGCGAGGTGCTCACCGTTGTTTGGTTTCGGCCCAGAAGCTGCATTCGATATACGCCAACATTCCGCGCGCCCGTTTCGGGGTCTTTGGTCGCGTTGATGTGCCAGGTGCCAAGATATCTTCCGCAGTCGTCTTGATTCCAATGCGGAACGGGGAGTGTCAAAAGATCGACTTCGCTCCCGCGAAAGACGTTTTCAAGGACCGGGCTGGAGGCGACGATCCGCGGAGGGATCGGGTTCGCCGCTCTGCGCCGGACTTCCGCAACGAGATCTTCGCGGCTGATTCCACTCTCCAGTCCGAGCGCCATGGCGATCGACCCAAGATCGCGCAGACCGTTGGTAAACACGCGCCAGCCGGGATAATCCTGAATGCTCTCGAAGAGCAGCGGCGTCTTGCTTTCTCGCGTGACTCTTCCCAGTTCGAACTTCCACGGGGTCTTCTTCTCCACGCGCACCAGCCGGCCTGCATCCGAGAGCCTATCGATGAAACCGCGCAGACTTGTGGGGAGATTTCCGGATCGATCCTGCGATTTGGGTGGAGCGACATCCACCGCGCCGACGGAACCGCCCTTATCTTCGCTCCAGGTTTCTCTCATCGGGCCACCGTCAGTTCCCGCTCGGCCGGGTTGAGGCCAATGCGCTGGTGGGTGAGGAGATGGTCGGGTTGCAGCAGTTCGGCCGCTCGCTTGGCAAAGTAGGTGATGATGATGTCGGCCCCGGCGCGCTTCATGCAGGTGAGCGCCTCAAGCATGATCGCGTCGCGGTCGAGCCGTCCCATGCGAGCGGCCGCATCGATCATCGCGTATTCGCCGCTTACGTCAAAGACCGCAAGCGGCATTCGGAATTCCTGCTTGGCGCGATAGACGATGTCCAGGTAAAAGAGCGCCGGCTTGACCATGACGATGTCGGCTCCCTCCTGAATATCCAGGGCAATCTCCCGCATGGCCTCGTCGGAGTTGAAGAAGTCCATTTGATGGCTCTTCTTGTCGCCGAAAGCGGTTTCCGAATGCGTCCCGCCCTTGAAGAAGGGGTCGTAGAGTCTGGAGGCGAACTTTGCCGAATACGCCATGATCGGCAAGTTCTGGAACCCGTGGGCATCGAGCGCCGCCCGGATGGCTCGAATCTGTCCGTCCAGCATCGCCGCCGGCGCCACCATGTCGCAGCCGGCTTGGGCGTGCGAAATGGCAATCTTCACGATGAGGTCAAGCGACAAGTCGTTGTCGAGATAGCCCTGCCGGATGACGCCGCAGTGACCGTTCGCCATGTATTCGCAGGCGCATACGTCGGTGATGACGACCATCTCCGGAATGGCCCGTTTCACGGCTCGCACGGCGTCCTGCACGATGCCATCTACAGCATAGGCGCCTGAGCCCAGCTCATCTTTGGTCCTGGGCACGCCAAACAGGAGAATCGCGGGGATTCCGAGCGCGCGGGCTTCCAAGGCTTCCTCAACCAGGCAGTCGATGGATAACTGGTAGTTTCCCGGAAGCGATTCGATCTCTCGCTTGATTCTTCTGCCGGGTACGGCGAAAAGGGGAAGAACGAAATTGCCGGGGGAAAGATGGTTTTCGCGAACCAGGCTGCGTATCGCTTCGCTGGTTCGGAGCCGTCTGAGTCTTTGTGCTGGAAATCCCATGCCCGTTCCTTTCACTCGCTCCGGGAGCACCAGGAGCGCCGCTCAGTTTCAGTCGGTAAAAGGGGAGGGAAATCCAGGCACCCGATGGGATCTCAGACGTCCCGCCCGTCTCAAAATGGGCGCGCGCGCGGCAACCGCAAGCCTCGCGATTGCAACAACACTCAGCCCGAAACCGCCATTTCCAGTGGAGGACATCCTCGGGGAAAGAGCGGAGAATGGTGCGCGGGCAACGTCATTCCAGGAGTACCCGCAAGAAACTACATACAAAAACGCTAGGGCAGGGGAAAAAGGCGTGTCTGTGGCCGCCGTCACGAACCATTGGTTGCGCGTACCGATTTGAAGCGGCGGAGTCTGTCAATCCGGGGTTATTTGCCGTCTCGGGCGATCTTCCCCGATTCGGCGATGGCAAGGGAGGGCACGAACCGAATGACCGCCGGAACTTTATGCGCGGCGAGAGACGCATGGCAGAACTGGAGGATTTGATTGCGGAGCGCGGGCTTGCCGCCGCTTCCCGGCTGGGGCTGGGCGCATAGCACCACGTCGGCTGCAACAACCGCCCCCGTGACCGGGCTCTTCCTTGAGCGCACCAGCGACATGCGAACATCGGGGTGGCGATTGATGACCGCCTCAACCTCCTCCGGATGCACCTTGAGGCCGCCCACGTTGATGCGCGCATCGCGGCGGCCGGCGAAGTGGTACCGCCCGTCGCGAAGACCCACTGCGTCTCCGGTGTCGACAAAGCCGTCCGCATCCTTCAGCGGGGGCGCATCGATGCCGAGATAGCTGCGCGCCGTTCGATCGGAGCGCACTCGCAGCGTTCCGTTCTCCACCTTCAACTCCACCTGTGGCGCGTTTTCCAGCAGATCGGCGGGAAAACCCGCGGCTCCGTCCCGTACTTCGAAGACCGTTCCAGCTTCGGAGGAACCGAATGCGTGAACGACGGCCGCTTGCGGGAAGGCGGCGCGGAGATGATTGAGGATCGCCTGATCGGCGATCTCGCCCGAGAGGCGAAGATACTCCGGTGCAATGAAGCCGGCGGCGCCGGCGATCAGCGCGCTTCTCCATTGCGAGGGTGTGCCGGAGATGTGGGTCACGCCGAGTGCGCCGGCGCGGGCCAGGTAGCTCGTGGCTGGCTCCCGGGGAGCCGGGAGCGCCAGCGAAGCACCGGTGAGCGCCGCGCGCAGAAATACCTGCAGACCGCCGAAGCGCCGTATGTCGTAGAGCGTGCCCCAGACGACGCGACTTGCGGGTGTGGATGTGTCGATCGCCCCGGTGAGGCTGGCGAGCGAGTGAACGACCAGTTTGGGAAATCCCATGGTTCCGGAGGTGAAGGTGATCCATTCGGTTGGCTCGGGCCGGCTCCGATCGCAGTTTTGCGGGACGAGATGGTTCGGCCGCGGACTGAGAAGCTGGATGGAGCCGAATGCGGTGCCGGTCCGATCCGAGATAAGGGCGTCGGCGCCGGTTGCGTCGAGGACGCGGGGAAGGGAATCGAGCCGGAAGTCGCTGGGGCAGATGGCGATGCGGCGGGCGAGGCCGTCGAGCTCGAAGAGGGCGAGCGCGGTGGAAAACTGGTCCGCGGTCATCAGGACGACGGACTTGCCGCGAAGTTCCTCGGCGCGGCCGCCGAGGATGGAGCTTTTCAGGAGTTTGGCGCGGGCGATGCGGGCATTTCCGCCGGAGACGAAGGAATCCGATGCGTTGACGGTGGTTGTCAACGCATTCCAGAGGGATTTGGGGCCGTTCTGCGTCACTTTACGACACGCTTGCTTACGGACTGAGAGTTGGCGGAATCATAGCACGGTGGTTTGGAGGAGGAGGTCCCAGGCTTCCGGAGTGGTCCCGGCGCACTGTGCTGTTCGAGCATTCCGCCCTTTACGTCAAGACGCTCGCCGGAAGCAAGCTCAGCCGCCGCGAGGTCAGCCGCGCCGCGGCAGGAGCGGCAGCAATTGGGTCAAGAACTGAATTACGCCGTCGGCGCGAATGCTTCGTGCTGCATCATGAGGCCGAAGATATCCATGATGATGCGCGTGTCCTTGATTCTCCCCTGGTCCAGACGATCCAGGACCATGCCCCAAACCTTTACGGAGCGCCCGGTGGCGGGGCACACCCAGGAAATCGCTTCGGTGCGTGCCGGTCCACTCGAACCGGGTCAGCACTTTGTCGCCCTGGGCAATTTGCTCTTCGACGGAGAAATGCAAGTCTGGAAACGCCGTCCGCATCCCTCGCAATACATCCTTCAATCCATCCAGGCCGGGGCCCTGGCCTGGGAACGGAACCTGCTCCACCACATCCTCCCAGACGAACTGCGCGATGGAGTCAATTTTCCCGAGGTTGATGCCTTCTTCGATGAAGCGGCTGACTACGGCACAGTTGGATTCCGGCGACATGGCTCCCCTTTGAGGGCATACTTTTCGCTGGAATTGTACCGCAGGCGCATTCCCTTGGGCGAAGGGGCTTCGGATTCAATTCTCATTGAGCGAATGCGCACCTGCGCATTGAATTTCCGGCGGTTTGGACGTATTCTATAGAAGCAGACGAATTTGTCCGCCATGGTTGCCGTGATTCTGCCGGCTGGCGGAGAGAGGAGTGGGCTTACAGCCCACTTTTTCTTTGGGATGAACTCCTTGGCCTTGCGGCCGGGTGGTTTGACTCCAAAATCAGGCAGTTGGGGATATGCAGCCAGAGCGGCGCGCGAGACGCCGACGGGCTGAAAAGTTGACGATGGCAGTGAAGCTGGATGAAATTCGCAGGGCCGCTGAGCGGGTAGCGGGATCGCTGGGGCTGGACGTGGTGGACGTGGAGTTCACCGGCCAGGCGAAGAGCCGCATTTTGTGCGTCTATCTGGAGAAAAACGCCGCCGGGCGCGCCGCGAAAGTGGCCGAACTGGCCGCGGGGACGCTCGAAGAGGGGGCGGTTCCGGAGCGCTACGGGACGGGCGAGCTCAATCCCGACCAGCTATCGTGGCTGACGCACGAGGATTGCGCGGAGTTCAGCCGCGACTTCGGCGTGCTTTTGGACGTGGAAGACCTGGGGCCGGAGAGCGAGTATGTGCTTGAGGCCAGCTCACCCGGCCTGGATCGCCGGCTGACCCGGAGCGAGGATTTCGCGCGCTTCCTCGGCAGTCTGGTCAAGATCCGGACGTTTGAGCCGATTGCCAACAACCGCCACTGGCAGGGACGCCTGGTGGCAAGCAGTCCGGAGCAGGTGGCGCTTGACCTGACCGCAACCCGCCAGAACAGCAAGTCCCGCAAGACCGGCGTAAGCACGGTTGAAATCGGGCTGAGAAACATCGAATTGGCGCAACTGGTTCCGGAGTTCTAGCCCGGTGCCCCAACGAAATCCGCTTTTGGCCGCAGGGCGCGCCGGAAGCCTACTCCAGATCAAGCCTCGCACAGCCAAATCGGGCCTGCGCAAGGCAATTCGAACAGGCCGCGAAGCCAGGCTTCGGGCCGTGGCGGGAAAGCAAAAACGTATGTCCAGTTTGCTGTATCAGAGTATCGAAGCTCTCAGCCGCGAGAAGAGCATTGACCCCGGCATCGTCGTTGGCGCTGTCGAGGAGGCCATTGCGCTCGCTACCCGCAAGTACTACAAGTCGCAGGAAAACATGCGCGGCGAGCTGAACCAGGAGACGGGCGAGATCGCCGTTTACGCCTACAAGACGGTGATGAATCCGGATGAGGAGATCGAAGACCCGATCAACCAGATTACGCTGGAAGAGGCCCAGACGATGGCCGGCGCGGAGCTGGAGCCGGGCAGCGAGATCCGCCTCTACAAAGACACCCGGCCGCTGGGCCGCATCGCCGCGCAACTGGCCAAGCAGGTCATCTTCCAGAAGGTGCGCGAGGCGGAGCGCGACACGGTCTTCAACGAGTATGCCCACCGCGAAAAGGAAGTGCTCTCGGCGGCCGTGAAGCGCATTGAGGGTCAGGACATCATTATCGACCTGGGCAAGGCCGAGGCCCGGATGCCGAAGCGCGAGCAGTCGCGGCTTGAATCCTTTACGGTCGGCGAGCGCATCCGCGTGGTGCTGCTGAAGGTTGACCGCGCGGCCAAGGGGCCGCAGGTGATCGTCTCCCGCGCGGCGCCGGAGCTGGTCTCGAACCTGTTCCAGTCCGAGGTTCCCGAGATTTACGACAACACGGTGGTGATTCGGGCGATTGCCCGCGAGGCCGGCGAGCGGACCAAGATCGCCGTGATGAGCCGGGACAAGGACGTGGATCCGGTCGGCGCCTGCGTTGGCATGAAGGGCATGCGTGTGCAGTCGATCATCCGCGAACTGCGCGGCGAAAAGATCGACATCATCGAGTACAACGACGAGATCACGACCTTTGCGGAAAAGGCCCTGCAGCCGGCCAAGGTGAGCCGGGTTTCGATTGTGGACATTACCGATAAACAGCTCGAAGTGATTGTGGACGATACGCAGCTCTCGTTGGCCATCGGCAAGAAGGGGCAGAATGTGCGTCTCGCCGCGAAGCTGCTGGGCTGGAAGATCGACATCAAGAGCGAGGAAGAGAAGCGCCAGGAAGTGGAGCAGCAGATGACGAGCTTCTCCGGCGGTCCATCAACTCCAATCGAGCAGATTGCCGAGCTGGGCGACACCATTATTCAGAAGCTGGTCGCGGCTGGGATCACCACCGTGGAGCAGCTGGCCGATATGACCCCCGAGGAGCTGGAAGAGATTCCCGGCATTGGCGAGAAGACGCTGGAGCGCATCAGCGTAGCCGTGCGGCACTACTTCGGCCAGTATGAAGAGGGCGAAGTGAACCCGAACGCGGCGGCGAGTGAGACCGCGGTTTCCGAGTCCTCGGAAGAGGCCCCACCGGCGGACGTTGTGGAGCAGACGGAAGAGGCGATCGTGGCGGCGGACCCAGAATTGCCCCACGCGGTGGCTGCTGAAGATATCGACCCGGTACCGGTGGAAGACGCGCCGAAACCGGCGTCCGGCGAAGAGAACCATGCAACCGAAGAAGGACAGGGCGGCGCATAAATGAGCCGCTCCGTTCGCACAAAATCAGGCGATAATAGCAATTGCACGTACGCAAGTTGCCGCGAGGTTGCTATGAACAGTTAACACACATGGGAAAGACAACGAAAAGAGGCGGATGAGTAAGGTTCGAATTAACGATCTGGCGCGTGAGCTGGAAGTCAAGAGTAAAGAAATTCTCGACGCTCTGGAAGCAATGAATCTGGCGAACGGCAAGACGCACTCGAGCTCCATCGAGGAGAACGAGGCGGAGCGCGTTCGCGGTTATTTTGAGCGAGGCTCCCGGCCTTCGGCGAGCGCGGGATCGCACTCCCGCTACGAGGAGCCTCGTCCCAAGATCGACCTTTCCAATATCTCCAAGCCTGGCGATGTGTTGAAGGCGATCCAGGCCAGGAAGGAAGAAGCGGAGCGTCAGGCGCGTTATCCGCAGCGACCGGCAGGGGTTTCGTTCGCTCCCCGTCCAGGCGGCGCGCCGGGCTCCGGCGGTGGCGTGCAAGCGTCTCCGGCGGCCTCGGGGGCAGCGCAAGCTTCCTTCGGCTCCGGGCCGGCCACCTACACGGCAAATCGCCCCGCTCCGCCTCCGCCCCGCTTCGTAACGCCCCAAAGCCATGCGGCGCAAAACCCGCAGTCGCCACGGCCGGAGCCGCGCAAGATCGTGCCGCAACCGCGACCGGCGCCGGCGATCGTTCAGCCGCCGGTCAATGCGGCCCCGGCAATCTCGTCCCGGCCTCATGCGGGACCGGTCATTGCCCGCCCGACGGGCGCGCCGCTCTCCGGCGGAGTGACCGTGCGTCCGGCAGTTTCGAGTGCTCCTCCGCAGGTCGCGGTCGTGGTAAAGCCGGCATCCCCGGCGCTGACCGTCTCGGCCGCCCCAGTCGCGCCGGTCGTCGTGGCCCAGCCGAAGCCGCTTGCGCCCGAGCCGCCCAAGGCTGAAGCTGTCGCGCCCGTCGCGCCCGCTGTTCCGGTGGTGCAGGAAGCGGCCGTTCGTCCTGCCGCACCGGCCTTTGAGCCGGTTCGCGTTTCCAGCCCGGAACCGTCGGCCACTCCGGTAGCCGATGCGCCCAAGGCCGTTCCTGAGCCCATCCCATCCGCAACCGTTTACGCAGCCGCGGCGCCCGCCGAGCCCGTTGCGACCCCGGCTTCGCCGGTTGCCGCATTGCCCGGTCCCGTGGAGCCCGTCTCTACGCCGACGATGGCCGCTTCCGTGGCGATTGAGCCGGTTGCCGCTCCGGAGCCCGAGGTTGTTGCGGCTGCCATAGCGCCGGCAGTACCTGTACGCAAGGTGGTGATGCCGCAGACCGGGCCCCGCCCCGTCTACAAGGCCCCTCCTCCGCCTCCACCCGCCGCCGCGCCCGCGGCCGGCGCCAACGCAAACGCCGCAGGCATCCAACGCGGCAAGCCAATTTTCGATCGCAACCGTCCCCAGGGCGGTCCGAGCGGCGGGTTCAACGGCGGCCCCGGGGGCTCGGGCGGGTTCCAGCAGCGTCCCCAATCTGGCCCCGGCGGATTCGCCGGCGGTCCGGGGGCGTTCCAGAATCAGGGCGGGCCCGGTCAGATGCCCGGCCAGTTCCCCGGCGGTCCGCGACCCAAGCATCCCACGCGTCCCGGCTTTGCTCCATCCGGCCCTGGTGGCCCCGGTGGTCCAGGAGCGCGACCCGGTTTCGGCGCGCGTCCCGGCTTTGGCGCTCCGCGTCCTGGCGGCTTTGGCGCTCCCATGGGCGCGCCTCCGGCTCCTGGTGAGACTCCGCGACCGCAGCGGCCTTCCGGTCCGCCGCGCGGCCGTGGCCGTCAACAGCAGTACCCCAAGACGAAGGAAGGCCCGATGAAGGGCTTTACCCCGCCGCCGCGTTTTGGCGGGGCCTACATGGGCAACGAACCGCCGCCGATCACTCGTGAAATTACGGTGACCGAAGGCATCAGCGTCAAGGATCTGGCGGAAAAGCTCGAAATCCGGGCAAAAGACCTCATCGCGACGCTGCTGATGCGGGGCGTCTTCGTTACGGTCAATCAATCTCTGGACGCGGAGATGGTCAAGGATGTGGCCGCCCGCTTTGGCGCCGGCGCGACCGTGATCAGCTACGAAGATGAGATCGCCAACCAGGCAATCGAAGAGATCCTGGAAAGCGACAACATCGACGATCTGGAAGTGGCGCGCTCGCCCGTGGTCACCGTCATGGGTCATGTCGACCATGGCAAGACCTCGCTGCTGGACGCGATTCGCGAGACCGACGTCGCTTCCGGCGAAGCCGGCGGCATCACCCAGCACATCGGCGCGTACAAGGTGAAGTTCACCAAGGAAGGCTCTCCCGCCTCAGGGCGCGAGATCGTCTTCCTCGATACCCCCGGTCACGAGGCCTTTACCCGCATGAGAGCGCGCGGCGCAAAGGTCACCGACCTTGCCGTGATTGTGGTTGCGGCCGACGACGGTCCGATGCCCCAGACGATGGAAGCCATCGACCACGCCAAGGCCGCGGGCGTACCGATTTTGGTGGCCATCAACAAGATCGACAAGCCGGGCGCCGATCCCGACAAGGTGCAGAAGCAGCTTGCCGATCGCGGCCTGGTGCCGGACGAGTGGGGCGGCGATACCTATTACGTCAAGGTCTCCGCCAAGAAGAAGATTGGCCTTGACGATCTGCTGGAGATGATCTGCCTGGTCACTGACGACAAGGTTCTCCGCGCCACCCCTGGCCGCAAGGCGGTGGGCACGGTGCTGGAGGCCAAGCTCGATCGCGGCCGCGGCGCAGTCGCTACCGTTCTCGTTCAGAACGGCACCCTCAAGGTCAACGAGAGCTACATCGTCGGCAACACGTTCGGCAAGGTGCGCGCGATGTTCGACGATCGTGGCCGTGCGATTGTGGAAGCTGGTCCCTCGACCCCGGTCGAGGTTCTGGGCCTGGAAGGGATGCCGGACTCCGGCGACACCTTCCTGGTGGTAGCCGATCGCGACAAGGCGAAGGGCATTGCGCAGTACCGCAAGATGAAGGAGCGCGAGGCGCAGCTTGCCAAGAGCAGCCGCGTGTCGCTGGAAGGCTTGGCCGAACAGATTCGTCTGGCCGGCGTCAAGGATCTGCCGCTCATCATCAAGGGCGACGTCACCGGTTCGGTCGAGGTCATTGCCGACTCGCTGGTCCGGATGTCGACCGAGAAGGTGCGCATCAAGGTCATCCACTCCGGCGTGGGAGCGATCACGGAGAGCGATATTCTGCTCGCCTCGGCTTCCAACGCCATCATCATCGGCTTCAATGTCCGCCCAGAGCGCAAATCGCAGGAGCTGGCCCAGCAGGAAAACGTGGAAATCCGGCTGCACTCGATCATCTACGAGTTGCAGGATGAGATCCGCAAAGCCATGCTCGGCTTGCTCGACCCGACGTACAAGGAGAACTACCTGGGGCGCGCGGAGATCGTCAACGTCATCCGCATTCCCAAGGTGGGGACCATCGGCGGCTGCCGGATTACCGACGGCGTCCTCCGGCGCGACTCAGAGATTCGCCTCATGCGTGGGACGGAGCAGGTCTTCAAGGGCAAGATCGGCTCGCTCCGCCGCTTCAAGGACGACGTCAGGGAAGTCACCAGCGGCATGGAGTGCGGCGTAGGCCTGGCCGGCTTCAGCGACCTGAAGGAAGGCGACGTGATTGAAGCCTTCACCACAGAGCGCATGGCGAACGACCTGGGCCAACTCGCGACTACCGTCGCGGCAGCGGCCAAGGAAGCCAAGGAAGCGGCGGCCCGGGAAGCTGCGGCGGCCGCGGTTCCCGTGAAGGTGTAGTTCGGCTCCAGCAAGCGCGGTAAGGGCCCTCCATGGAAGCTTAGTGGAGGGCCTTTTCCGCGTCTGCCTCAAATAGAATCGTCTTGAATGAAGAACTATCGTTCGTCCATCCCGCAATCCGCTGAAGAACGCATCGTTGCCACCCACGGCTCAACTGGGAAGAAGAAAACGGCCGAGTTTGCCATTGACGGCAAAATCGTGGGCTATCGTTTCTTCGACGAAGAAGGAAATCTCGCTCTTGAACGTCCGTTGAAGGACAACGGGATTGATGGCACTCAATACTACTTCGGTTCCGTCGAGGGTCGCCTTGTGGTGACCTTCGCCGAACCCTACCGCAATGGCCTTGCACACGGAGTTGTTCGACAGTGGGCGGAGGATGGAACCCCGATCGGAACTCACTCCATGAAGTGTGGCACCGGCATCGACCTTTGGCGCCATCGGGTAATGGAGTGCTCAGGCGAAGTCTGTAGGCTCAAGGGATATTATCTGCACGAAGCTCGTTACATCAAGGGCGGCAAGTGGCACGGCTTCGAGTGGTGGCTCAACGAGGACGGTAAGGGAGTCCACGAGGAAAACCATTTCCACGAAGACCTCCAGCACGGAATCGAGCGGCAGTGGAATCACGCCGGCAAGTTGAGTCGCGGCTACCCTCGCTACTGGGTGCGCAATGAGCGAGTCACCAAACGCCAATACCTGCGCGCCTGTGCCAAGGACTCATCCCTCCCTCCTTTTCGCGCGGATGACAACCGCCCTGAAAGAGAATTCCCACCTGAGGTAGCGGCCGCCGTGACTGCGGCTCACAAGATTGGTGGGCGAGACAAGGCGCGCGCAAATACTGGTGAACCGTCGGTCTCTCATTCGTCGACCGGGAAGGGCGAGGCGCCGATCCCCGCCGCCGCGCGCCTTACTGGATGATACGCATCACCGATTCGCTGGTCATGGTGAGCGATTTGGACATGACGAAGGGGATCTTGTACGGAAAGGCATAGGTGATGGTCACCTGGACGCGGTGCCCCGGCGCCTCGTCTCCGTCGGGATAGGTCGTTAGGACCGTCGCAATTCCTCCGCCGATGTTCGGCAACCCGAGTCCATTCACGTACGAAGTGACTTCGGAAGCCGAGACCTCGCAGGATGAGCCGCCGGAGGTCTCGCAGGTGGAGCCGCGGACCATCGCGTAGCGGGTGCCTTCGCGGGCGGATTCGGACATCCATTGATAGGTGTAGTAGGCCACGCAGACCTGCATGATGCCGAAGATGAAGCCGAGCAGAGTCGGGAGCGTGAGCGCGAAAGTAACGAGCGACTCGCCATTTTCGCTCAGAAAGAGCAATCGGGCGGCCCGCAGAAGTCGATTCGCTCCCGAAATTGCCTTCCGCTCGGTACTTTCATGGGTGGTCATGCTTACTCTTCAACCTCCATCGAGGATGAGCCGCTTACGGTGATCGACGACGCAAGGCCTGGGAATTGCACCGGAGCCGTGACCGGAGCGCTGACGGCCACACTCAGGAACTCCAGGGCGTGATTCCCGGCTCCGGAGCAGGCGGAGTTCGCCGCGCTCTGCGTTGAATATTGCGTGCCGCCGATGGCGCTTGAGCAGACGTAGTAGATGCTCGGGGTCACGGTCAGCTTGGCGCCAAAATCGGTGGCCTCCTGCTGGGCGGCCGTCTGGATGCCGGAGGTATCCTCGGCATAGGTGGAGCTCATCATGCCGTACATTGCGCCGGAGTGGGCGGCGTTGGAAATCTCGATCGAGCTGTAGATGAGCGAAGCCACTTCGACCGTCCCCAGCAGCACGGGCGAACCGAAGAGCCCCAGAATGAGGCCCAGCTCCACGATGGCGCTGCCGCGCTCGTCTTTGAGGCGGCTGCCCTGGCGGGCGATTGCGCTCTGGGCGATCCGGACGATTCTTGCGATGATTTTGCTCATGGTGTCAGTTTCCTACTGCGATAATTTCGCGACTGAGATGTTCAGGGTTCCGAGATTCGATGTGGGCTGGCTGGTCAGAGTGCCGCCACCGGCCATGGTCAAGGTTTGCGCGACAATGTCCGCGGTGAATGAGGTGCTGGTGCCATTTGCCAGATTTATCGGCGCGGATGGCGCGTAGAGGGCTCCGTTGAGATAGGCGCTGGAGCCCCCCTGCACGTTCAGGGTCGAGGTGTTGCCGGTGGCTTGATACACAAGAATGCCGTTGTAGGCGCCCAGGCTCGGTGCCGTGGCGCCACCGGACTCGGTGCTGCCGCCGGATACGAGGTTGATGACCGCCCCGTTGTCAACCGTCAGGCTCGCCGTTCCGGGGAGGTAGAAGAAGACCCCGTTGCCGCCCAGGTTGGAGTGCCCGTTGGCACCGCTTTCAAAGTGCAGGCTCCCGGTAACGACATAAATCCCGGGGTTGAGGGTGTCGGTCGAGCCATTGGCGCCCACGGTCAGGTTCTGGTAACAAATGGTGCCACCGGAGCTTGACGGGCCAAAGGTGAAGGTGCCGTAGGAGCCGCCCGGGTCGGCCACACAGGTCGAATAGGTGGGCGCGGGCGGCATCGCCGGCGCGCAGGAAGTGCTGATCCCCTGGACCACCTTGGTGCTGGAGGAGATGGAGCCGTTGTTGTTGATATTCGAAGAGTTGTCCCAGGTGGAGGAAACGGTGCCCAGGGTCAGGGCGCTCAGCGAGGCGCTTCCGACGATGCCAACGGCGTTGCCGCTGCTGGAGTCGACTGTAACGCCGCAACTGTTCGCGGTGATCTTGGAGTTGTTGCTCATATTCAGGTCCTGGCCGGTCGATCCTTCCAGGCAGACGCAGGTCGGGCTGCTCTGGCCTCCGCTGGCGACCGCCGAGGCGGAAACCGAGAGCGATTTCATTGAGGAGTTGAAGGTGCCGAGGAAGAAGGTCGGAACCGGTTGCGAGACGGTCGCCTGCACCCAGGACGTGGGCGCGGCCGACGATGAACCGGTGTAGGAATAGTTCCCGGAACCCAGGGTGGTCAGGGTGACAGTGGCGGGATTGGTGGCCGCCGACGTGTTCAATCCATTCAGGGTCGCGGCGGCATTGGCGGCTGCCTGCGCGTTTCCTGAGTTTCCGTAGCTCACTTCTTCCGCAGCGGCGATGGCTGCCGCGTCGGCCGCGGCTTGCGCCATCCTTCTTTCATGAAAGAGGTAGCCGCCGTCGATTGCGAAAGCCAGAAAGCCAAACAGGAACATGCCCATAAACAGGGCCACCAGAACGACCGATTGTCCGCTCTCTTCTTTGAAAATTCTCATCGTCTCCGCCATTGTCTGCATTTGCCGGATGAAGGGCATGGAATTTGGATAAATCGCTTTATCCTTTTGTGCTGGGCGTCGATTTGACTGCATTCCCAGTTAAATTGGGGCATGTC
>Ga0302154_10002519_pt1 | contig 13899 bp, 10 predicted proteins | sample I_Bog_N2_3_FD_193507 | JGI IMG/M metagenome (GOLD analysis project Ga0302154, IMG submission 193507) | Peat permafrost microbial communities from Stordalen Mire near Abisko, Sweden - I_Bog_N2_3 | ecosystem: Environmental > Terrestrial > Soil > Wetlands > Peat | place: Sweden: Abisko, Stordalen...
AAGTTCCGCAGGCGCAAGAACCGCTGATGGGCGCACAGGGACGATTGACCTATTGGGGGTCTATCGTGCCTCCATGAGCTATGGACAATGTGTCCAGTAGCATGGCCAGCTTCCTCTCCGGCAGCGACGGCTACACGGCTGGCTCCATGAGCGGACCTGTTGTTCTCGCTATCAACCTGAGCGGCAATGCCTGGGTCGCCAACGGCAACCGCATCGTGACAGAGTTGGTCGCCAACAGCAGCACGGGTGCGCTGTTCCGACGGATAGAACCCTGCTGATACTTGTCCCGGCGAATTTTCATCAACCCATCTCCAACCCATTTCGCGTGGGCCGTTCTGAGGGCATTTCACCTTATCATGGGTTATTATGGGTTGGGCGAAAGTGCGAAAATTCTGTAAATCATTGATTTTATGGAGCACCGGGCGGGAATTGAACCCGCGAATACTGGTTTTGCAGACCAGCGCGTTAGCCACTTCGCCACCGGTGCTCATTAACGGCAGGGGTTACGGAGTAGGGAGTAGGGAATAGAACTTCGTTTTCACTAATCCCTATTCCCTGTTGCCTGCTCCCTGCCTTATTTCGGCTGCGCGGTGGTGCGCAGGTAGGGCTTCACCGTCTTGTAGCCGGGGAAGAGCTTGTCCGCCTCTTCGTTGGAGACCGCACCGGTGATGATGACGTCCTCACCCTGCTTCCAGTTCGCGGGCGTCGCGACCTTGTGCTTCGCCGTGAGCTGCATGGAGTCCAGCACGCGGATGATCTCGTCGAAGTTGCGGCCGGTGGTCATGGGGTAGGCGATCTGCAGCTTGATGCGCTTGTCCGGCCCAATGACGAAGACGGTGCGTACAGGAGCGTTGTTGGCCGGGGTGCGCCCTTCGCTGGTGTTGCCGGAGTCGGCGGGCAGCATGTCGTAGAGCTTGGCGATCTTCAGCTCGGGGTCGCCGATGATGGGGTAGTTGACCTTGTGGCCACCAACGTCCAGGATGTCCTGCTCCCACTTGCTGTGGCTCGTGACAGGGTCAACGGAAAGTCCGATGACCTTGGCGCCGCGCGCCGCAAACTGGCTTTCCAACGCGGCTACCGCGCCGAGTTCCGTAGTGCAGACCGGCGTGAAGTCCTTGGGGTGCGAGAACAGTACCGCCCAGCCGTCGCCAATCCAATCATGGAAGTGGATGGTGCCCTGCGTCGTTTCTGCGGTGAAGTCGGGTGCTAGATCATTGATGCGAAGAGACATCGTTCTTTACCTGCCTTTGATGAGGTGATTTCGTTGGGGCCGAAGGGGTTTGTTGGCTACAGCAGAAGACCCACCCGGCGGTTGCCTTGGGTGGGTCCTGATGTTCGCTTCTCGACGCTCGCTCTACCGTCTCGATTCGCTCAGACACTCACCCGGGCACAGCCACAGCAACAGCAGCGGCAGCAGCAGAGAGTGAGGTTCGAGTTGGAGGCTTTCAGCGTCATGCGAGAGAAAATCTTTATACCGCGGCTGGTGGCGAGGGGATACGACGTATGCACCGGGCGCCAGCATGGAGCAGTTTGCCCCATTTGCGGTGATTTCAAGGTACGGCGGCGGGCGCAGGCTGTCAAGCCGCGCCTCATTTGTTTTAGATCTGTCTCGATTAAGATAGGAAGATGCCTCGCGCACTGGAGTACTCCATCCTCGACGTCTTCGCCGAGCGCCCGCTGGAGGGCAATCCGCTGGCCGTCTTCCATGACGCCCGCTCGCTCAGCGACGCGGAGATGCAGGCGCTGGCCCGCGAGACCAACCTCGCCGAGACGACCTTCATCCTGCCGGACGACCCTGAAGTGGAGCGCGCCCAGGGCGTGCGCGTGCGCATCTTCACTACGCAGGAAGAGCTGCCCTTCGCCGGTCATCCTACGCTGGGCACCGCGAGCTGGCTGCACCTGCACCATCCGACGCTGCGCGGAGTGGAGACTATCACGCTGCGTCTGAACGTGGGGCCCATCCCGGTACGCTTCGATCCGGGGGCTTCCCCACAAGCTGCGCGCGGAACCATGCGGCAGAACGATCCCGTGTTCGGGGCAAGACATGATCGCGCCACCGTTGCGAGCGTGCTGGGCCTGCAACCGAATGATCTCTCTGCAGACCATGCTCCGCAGACTGTTTCCACGGGAATGCCGTTCTGCATCGTACTGCTGCGCGACCTCCAGACGGCGCAGCACCTGCAGATTCCGCAGCGCGAGGCGCAGGCGTGGCTTGCCGCGAGCGATGCGAAGTTCTTCTACTGCATCGCGCCCACCAACGCACTGGACGCGACTGCGCCACAGTTTCACGCGCGCATGCAGTTCTATGGCGGCGAGGACCCCGCGACCGGTTCCGCCGCGGGATGCTGCATCGCGTGGCTGGTGCAGGAAGGTCTCGTCGCGCCGGACACGCCTGCACTCCTCGAACAGGGCGTGGAGATCCATCGCAACAGCCGAATTACGGCTCAGGCATCGCGCTCCAAGACGGGAGTGCATTCCGTTCTGGTTTCGGGCCGCACCATTCTCGTAGCAGCAGGACGCTTTTTCCTGCCCTGAGCACGGCACTTTCCCACAGGCGGGGAACCTCAAACGCCAACAGGCACAAGGCGGTGCGTCCATCGGTGGACGCGCCACCCCTAACTCACCGAATATTCGCCCAAAATTCACTGTTGCCATGAACGGCTTTGCTCCGTATGCTCGGCAAATCGTCCACCACGGCTATGCCGCTACGACGCAAGTTTGGTTCCTGTAGCAACAGCGAGTACGACGTTCTCACCCGCTGACAATTCGATGGAATGCAGAGGGTGCCCTGAGGGTACTCGGCCGCAAAGCAAGGTCGTCTTCACGGCTGCGCGATCGGCGAGCAAGGCTCCCCCTGCATTCCAAACCACCCGTAACCCGGTCCGCGCCATAGGACGCCGGCAGGAGTTTCGGGGCAACTGCTTCCAAGGCACTCTGCGGAGCGGACAGGAGAGTTATGCTCCTTTTCCACCGTCATCCACAGGGCGCACAGCAGACGCACCGCGAGTGCCCACCGCACAGCGAAGCGATGCCCCCAACCTGCCCGCCATCAGGACCCACCGGCGAACGGACAACCCGCTCACCCGAGCGAAGCCAGAAGTGTGCCCGGCACCCATCCGCCGCGCACACCACGGCCCCGCTCGGCCAAAAAGCTTCTCCCGGGCCCCTTGCAGTTTGTCTTATGCCGCCTCGCTTCGTCGAGCGGCCTGTCCAGAAAGTTCCCCCTCGTAACCCGCAGAGTCGGAGGGGACCGCAACCCCAAAGCCGGACAAACCGGCACGGAGAAAAAAGCCCATGCGCCCACGCAAGACCATCCTTTGTGTTGAAGGCAACGAACAAGTGCTGTCGGTAAGGAAGTTCCTTCTTGAGACCCGCGGCTACCGCGTTCTGGCGATGAACTGCGCTGCCGAGGCGCTCGAGTACCTCAACGATGCCGCCCCCGGCGCGGTGGACCTGCTGCTCTCTGACCTCGTCCTGCCGCAGATGGACGGCAATGAACTGGTGCGCCGCGCCAAGCAGGTGCATCCCTGCCTGCCCACGCTGCTGGTCTCCGGCACGGTCACCAGCTATGAGCGCGCGGCCGAGGCCGACGCCTTCCTGCCCAAGGGCGCAGCCTCGCCGGCGGAGTTGCTCGACCGCATCCGAATTTTGGTCGCACGCAAACGCGGCCCCAAGAAGCAGGTGCAGAGCGTGTCGGTAGTGGAGGAGCGCGAGCTGGCCGTGGCGAGCTAACAAAAAGGGATAAGGGACTAGGGATAAGGGACAAGGAATCAGAGGCAAGTACTGCGACAACGGAGAGAAGGCGATGCAGGCAGGACAACAGGTGAAGTCCTTTCGAGATCTCATAGTTTGGCAGAGGTCGATACAACTTTGTGTATCAATTTACGAGTTCACTCGCAGTTTTCCGAGCGATGAGCTCTACGGTTTGCGAAGCCAGTTGCGTAGGGCTGCGGTTTCAATATCCAGCAACATTGCAGAAGGTTATGGAAGACGTTCCACAGGTGAGTACGCTCAATTTCTAGGAATGGCACGCGGTTCCAACTATGAAGTTCAGACGCAGTTGCTAATAGCCAAGGAAATGAAGTTCGGGTCGGAGTCTGGACGGATGCAGGCCGAAGGATTGTCCAACGAAGCCGAGAGGATGCTGAACTCCTTGATGAAGACACTCGCAGTCCAAAAATCACAAGGTTCCAAACGCTGAATTTTTGGTCTTGTCCCTTGTCCCTTATCCCTAGTCCCTTCTTACGCCTCGACGAGTCCATATCGCCGTTGCCATTGCTGCTTCAGGCGCGCCCAAACAGCGTCGATCTCCGGCTGCGACATCGTAGGGCCCTTCGATTCGACAAACTTTGCGGCTTCGATCTTCGCCAACTCCAGAATCTCGCGATCTCTCGCAAGATTAGCCACGCGAAACTCCGGCAGCCCCGCCTGCTTCGTTCCGAAGAACTCGCCCGGGCCGCGCTGCTGCAGGTCGAGCTCGGCCAGTTCAAATCCATTCTGGGTCTGCACCATCGCGTCGAGGCGTAGTTCTGCCTCCGGAGTTACCGTCGCTCCGGTCAGCAGAATGCAGTAGCTCTTTGCCGCGCCGCGGCCCACGCGCCCGCGCAGTTGATGGAGCTGCGCCAGGCCGAACCGCTCGGCGTGCTCCACCACCATCACCGTCGCGTTCGGCACGTCCACGCCCACCTCAATCACCGTGGTCGAGACCAGTACATCAATCTCGCCGCGCTGGAAGCGGGCCATCGTCACCTCTTTGTCGTCGGCGCTCATGCGACCGTGTAGCAGCCCCAGCCTGAGGCCGACGAGCGCACCGCCGCGCAACTCGTCAAACATCTCCGTCGCCGAGCGCAGCTTTGCCTTCGCTCTTGTCTTCGTCTTCTGGACGCTGGGCCCCGGACCCTGGACCGTCTCCTCTTCTTCCTTCGCAAAGTCCAGCTCCGGCTGATCGTCCTTCTCGCCCTCGATGACCGGATAGACGAGGAACGCCTGCCGGCCCGCGGCGGCCTGCTTGCGCACAAAATCCCACACCTCGTCCGCACGCTCTTCGCTTACGCGCCTTGTCACCACCGGCGAGCGCCCCGGCGGCAGCTCGTCAATCACGCTCACCTCCAGGTCGCCGTAGACAGTGAGCGCGAGTGTGCGTGGGATCGGTGTCGCGGTCATCACCAGCACATCCGGCTCCGTCGCCACACCGGACGCGCCCGGCTTGCGCATCAACTGGAAGCGTTGCTGCACTCCGAAGCGGTGTTGTTCGTCGACGATCACAAGGCCGAGGTTGGCGAAGTCCACCTTCTCCTCTACCAGCGCATGCGTGCCAATAGCGAGATCCACCTCGCCGCGGAAGATGCGTCCGCGCGTCTCGCGCTTGGTGCGGTCATCGAGCGAGCCGGTCAGCAGCGCCACGCGATACGGCCTGCCCGTGCGCGGCGAGACTGCCCCGCTCAGCAGCTTGCGCGCGGAGAGATAGTGTTGCGTCGCAAGAATCGCCGTCGGCGCCATCATCGCCACCTGCGCGCCGTTTTCGATCGCCACCAGCGCAGCCTGGAATGCGACGATGGTCTTGCCTGAGCCCACATCTCCCTGCAGCAGCCGTCGCATCGGCTGTGTCTTGCGCATGTCCGTGACGATCTCTCCCAGCACACGCTTCTGCGCTGTAGTGGGCTTGAAGGGCAGCACCTGCTTCAGAGCGCCGCGCACGCGTTCATCGGCGATGAACGCCATCCCCGCGCGACTGCGTAGCCGCCGCCGCTTCAGTTCCAGACCGAGTTCGAGGTACCAGAACTCCTCAAAGATCAGCCGCCGGTGCGCTGGCGTGCGCGCGGACATCAGCTCGGTCATCTCCGTGCCCGCGGCAGGGAAGTGCAGATCGCGCAGCGCGTCCATCCGTACAGGCAGAGCGAGCCGCTCGCGCAGCGACGCGGGCAACGTCTCTTCGGCCTGCGCCCCCGACTCCGCCAGCTCGCGGAAGACTGTCCACATCACGCGGCGCAGCCAGCGCGAGGTCAGCTTCGCGCCCCACGGCGTCTTGCCGCCCAGCGACTCATAGACCGGGACGATGCGCCCCATCTCCAGCATCGTGAACTCGGCGTCCTCTCCGGTCGCGGCGGCGTCGGGCAGGATCTCAAACGTCGGCTGGATGAGCTTGAACTTCGTGAATCCCGGCGGCGCGTTCAGCGCGTTGCCGCTGCGGCTGGCGTCCAGCTTGCCGTAGAGCGCGATCATCTGCCCGGTGCGGAACTTGTCCTTCAGGTAGCTGCCATGGAACCATAGGCACTTCACGGTCTCCATCCCTACTCCCGGCGGCGGTCGCAGCAGGCCCTCCATCGCCTGCTCGGACTCGGGAGCGGGAGGCTTTATGCCGACGGTCATCTCAAAGATCGGGCCGGAGCGCGTCCTCAGCAGCGCAAACCCGCGCACCTCACCGACCAGGCTGGCCATGTCCCCGGGCTGGTAGACGGATAACGGCTTGGGATGCAGCCGGTCCTCATAGCGAAACGGCAGGTGGTAGAGCAGATCCTCCACGGTCGTGATGCCGCGCTCGGCCAGGCCCGCGGCTACGCGGTCGCCCACGCGCTGGATGAACCGGACCGGCGTGGAGAGCTCCATGCGCACGCCCCTGATGGTAGCAGCGGCGCTGCTGTGGGCATCCGCCGCGGCACTCCCGCAGCCGGTTCCGCGTGGAACGCCCTGCGGGTGAAATAATGGTCGCGCAGAGAAGTTTTCTATTTCCTATTGCCGACTCCCTGTTCCCTGTCTCTATGGACTCCTTTTTCAACCGCTTCAAGAATCCGTTGGCCCTGATCGCCATTGTGCTGCTGCAGGTGATCGTGCTGGCTGTTCAGGTGCAGGGGCCTGCGCCGGACGCCATCTCCACGGGCCAGGTGGATGGCCCGACCGTTACACTGCTGCGTCGCTGGTCGGTGGGGCTGGTCACGCCCATGGAGGAGCTCCTGCACGGCAGCGGCACACGTGTGCGCGGTTTCTGGACCAACTACGTTGACCTGCGCCACGCGCGTGAGCGCGATCAGGAGTTACAGCAGGAGATCGCGCGCCTCCGCCAGGAGCAGGCCGCCTTTGTGGAGGACGCGGCGCAGGGCCGCCGCCTGCAGCAACTGCTCGCGTTCAAGGAGCAGTACATCTCTACCACGGTCGCCGCGCAGGTCATCGGCACCAGCGGCAGCGAGCGGTCCCACGTCATCTATATAGACAAGGGCAGCTCCGACGGTCTGAAGCCGGAGCAGGCCGTGATTACCCCGGACGGCGTCGTCGGCAAGCTGCGCGATGTCTTCCCGCACACCGCGCAGGTTCTGTTGATCTCTGACCCCACCTCGGGCGCCGGCGTCATCCTGCAATCGACGCGGATCCGCGGCATTCTTCGCGGCACGGATACCGGCCAGGTGCAGATCAACAACCTCACCGCCGACTCGCGAATACAACCCGGCGAGACCGTCGTCACCTCGGGCGGTGACATGGTCTTCCCGCGCGGCATTCCGGTGGGCACGATTGAATCCATCGCGCCCGACCCGCTGCACCAACCCTACTCAGCCATCACCATTAAGCCGGCGGCCAGTCTTTCGCGCCTGGAGGAGGTGCTGGTCATCACTGGCACGCAGAACGCGCTGCCAGGGTCCGCACAGCAGGATGTCTCTATCGCGCAGGCCACTGCCGACGACCAGAAGCGCGCAGCGGACCTGGTGGCGGAGAAGCTGCCTAGCCTGCATGATCCCAATGCGCCGGCCTCCACGGACGCCAAGCCCGGCGCTCCGGCTGACGGAACGCCTGCTCCCTCCGTTGATCCCAACGCCGGCCTGATGCGGCCACGGCCAGTGCTGCATCCTGACCACTACTCGCCCGGCGCCGTGCCACCCGCCGACGAACTGACACCGGGAGGACACAATCCGGTGATGGCCACGCCGCCGCGCAGCACCGACCAGCCCGCAGCCCCACCGCCGCCGCCCGCAGGAGCTCCGCCTCCCGACTGAGAATCGCAACCGGGAATCCAGGCAGTGTCTCCCGCTGCAAGGCCGGCGCACTGTATCCTCGAACGGATTCCATCTGCAACTGCAATGCCGCTCTGTATTCCATGGCTGAACTCAGTTACACATCCCGGCGCGAGATCGACCAGTACGGCTTTCACCCGGCCGTTACGCTGTTGGCGCCGTTGGCTTGCATCCTGCTGCAGGCGATGCTGCCACGCGCATTTCCGCGGCTGGCGATCCTCGATTTACCGCTGATTGTGACCATCTTCTTCGCGTTGGCGCGGCGCAGCCCCATCACCGGCGCGGTCACGGGAACGATCATTGGTCTGGTGCAGGACGGTCTCACCAACCATCCCTTCGGTGTGAACGGCATCACCAAGGCGATCATCGGCTATGGGGCAGCCAGCCTGGGCTTTGCCGTGGACGTCGACAATCCGCTCAACCGCGCGATGCTGTTGTTCAGCTTCAGCCTGGTGCAGAGCCTGCTGCTGTACATCATCACGCGCTGGTTGTTGGGGGATATCGTGCGCCTGCATCCCGGCCATGAGTTGCTGGCGGCGCTGGCCAACACGCTGGTGGGCGTGCCGATCTTCTATTTGCTCGACCGCTTCAAGACCCGCGACTAGAATGGTTCTATAGCAGGGCTCACATGGACCTCGACAGCATTACTCGGAAAGAAAAGCTCTCCACGGTCAAACTGCACGCGTCGCAGTACGTCGTCGCGCTGGTGTTGTTTGTGCTCGGCGTAGGGCTGTGGCGGTTGCAGATTCTCGGCGCCAGCGGATACCGCGTGCTGGCCGAGCAGAACCGTATTCGCAAGGTGCCGGTGCTGGCGCCGCGCGGCCGCATCTTCGACCGCGAAGGCCGCATCATCGTCGACAACTATCCCTCGGTCAGTTGCTATCTCCTGCGTGAGCAGCAGAAGAACCTCGACGCCGATCTGCCGCTCATCGCCGCCGGCCTGCATCTCTCGCTGGATCAGATTCAGAACACGCTGCGCCACTACCAGGCCGCGCCGAAGTATCAGCCTATTCCTCTCAAGCAGGACATCACGCCCGACGAGCAGGCCTTCATCGAGGCGCACCGCAACGAACTGCCGGAGCTCGAAACACTCGACACGCAGCGTCGCCTCTACCCGGCCGACGGCTTCGCCGCGCATCTGCTCGGTTACGTCGGCGAGGTCTCCGAGGACGACCTCAACCAATCCCGTTACGCCTTCTACTCGCCCGGCGACGTCGTCGGCAAGTCCGGCGTGGAAGAGGCCTATGACGAGATCCTGCGCGGCGTCGACGGCTCTCGCGACGTCATCGTCAACTCCCACGGCAAGGAGGTCGGCGTGATGGGTCAGGAACTGGCCACGCCGGGGCAGGACCTCCGCCTCACCATCGACCTCGACGTGCAGATGGCCGCCGAGCGCGCCCTCGATGGCAAGACCGGCGCCATCGTTGCCATGGACCCGCACACCGGCGAGATCCTCGCCATGGCCTCGCGCCCCACCTTCGATCCCAACCAGTTTCTCCACCTCAGCCGTGCCTACTGGCAGACCATCGTCGAGAACCCCGACCACCCTCTGCTCAATAAGAGCATCCAGGCGCAACTCGCCCCCGGCTCAACCTTCAAGATCATCATGTCGCTCGCCGGCCTGCAGGAAAATGTGGCCCAGGATCTCAAGGTCCAGTGCAACGGCGGCGGCGTCTTCTACGGCCAGTTCCATGCCTGCGACCGCCACCACGGCGCAGTCAACATCCACAACGCCATCCCCTACTCGTGCGACACCTTCTTCTACACGCTTGCGACCAAGCTTGGCATTGACACCATCGCGCGCTACGCGGACAGCGTCGGCATCGGCGATAAGACCGGCATCGACCTTCCCGATGAGGCGTCCGGAATCATGCCCTCCACGATGTGGAAGCTGAAGACGCAGCACCAGCCCTGGTATCCCGGCGAGGTTGTGTCCGTGGGCATCGGCCAGGGCGCGGTGGAAGCCAGCCCGCTGCAACTGGCACGCGCCCTGAGCGGCATCGCCTCCGGCGGCGTCCTGGTGCGGCCACACGTCGTCTTTCCCAACGAGCTCAGCAGCGATCAGCTGGCCGCCATACACAACGCCTACCCCGGCTCCGGCGACAGGACTATCTCGCTCTCGCCGGACAACTGGGAGACCATCACCGACGGCATGGCCGCCGTGACCGGCCCCATGGGCACCGCCGCCTCGGCGCATCTGGATGGAATCGACTTCGCCGGCAAGACCGGCACAGCTCAGGTCATGAGCCACGACGCCCTGGCCCGCACCGACAAAGGCCACAACACCGAGCCCAATGCCTGGTTCGTCGGCATGGCGCCGCGCCGCAACCCGGACATCGTCGTCGCGGTCCTTTGGGAGCACGGCGTGTGGGGCCAGTACTCGGCCCGGCTCGCCTCCCAGGTGATCACTGCTTATGTGAACAAGCAGCGCGACCGCGCCGGCAACCTGCAGAAGCTCGCCGCGGCACCCCATCCCGCGAGCCCCGATGACACCACCGTCGGAACCGGCGGCGTTGCCCCGGCGACTCCCGAAGCACAGTAGCTGCGCGCCTCATCATCCGCGACTGCATTTACTGCGTATAAACGCGCACGTAGTCCACCAGCATCTCCGCCGGGAAGGTGGCCGTCCCGGTCGGACTTCCCGGAAAGTTGCCGCCAACCGCAAGGTTCAGAATCACGAACGAGCTGTTGCCTGAATCAAACGGCCACACTGCCCCGGTCTGTCCTGTCAGGCTCGCCGGGGTGTAGCTGGCATACACGTTCGCGGGCGAGTCCACGTAGTACTGCACCATCCCCTTGGACCAGATCATCCCGTAGACATGCCACGCTCCACTGGCTGCGGAAAAGCTCTGTCCGGTCACACCCGGAAACTGCAACGTCAGGCTTCCGCTCGGCATGTGGACCGATCCCGCAATCCAGTCCGGCACCGGAGCATTCACATGCTCCATCACATCCATCTCCCCGCAGGCAGGCCAGCCCACCGTCGCAATGTTGTTGCCCATCAGCCAGAACGCAGGCCACAGTCCCTGCCCCTCCGGCAGTTGCATCCGCGCCTCAATCCGTCCATACGGCAGACTGAACAGCCCCTGCGACTTCATCCGCGCCGAGGTATAAACACCGTTCGCAGGCTGCTGCGCGACGATGTGCAAGTATCCATCTGTCCCGACGTAAACACTGGGGTGGCTCGCGCTGCATGGCGAAGCATTCGACCCCCACGAGCAATAGGTCTCCAGCTCCTGGTTGCCCCAGCCGCCGCCTCCGGTGTCGTACGTCCACGTTGCGGAGTTCGGCGCTGCGTTGCTGCCTGTGGAGTTCGAAAACTCATCGCTCCACACCAGCGTCCCCGGGGCAAGATTCGGGGCAAAGGCCTGGCTCGCAACCGGGCTGGCCGCCTCGCCGGAAACCTCTCCAATGGCCTTCACGGTGACGTTGGAGGCCACCAGGAACGGCGCCAGGTACTGCGTGGAGTTCACCGTCGGCGTGCTGCCATCCAGCGTGTAGTAGATCGTCGCGCCAGGGTCGCTGAGGGTGACGATCACGGCCCCGTTCAGCGCAGCGGACGTCTTAATAGTGGGTGCACCCGCTGCGGATACGCTCGTAGTCGCTGGACTCGAGCCGCATCCGGCAATCATCGCGACAGCGATCGCCATCCTCTGCGCGGCCATGAGCCTGGTCATCATGCGCTGCACCCGATTCTGCTTTCGTCTCGGAGCCTCAGTGCCCGTAGCTCTCCGCGTGCTGCGAGACCTTGCCCCGGAACAGCCAGTAGACAATGCAGAAGTACATTACCGCAAGCAGCGTGCCGAACGTCCACCACACCAGCCCGACGCGCAGCGTATGCGGGCCCGCGACGGACTCCGCAATCGTAATCGAGGGCACCGCCGGATTCGTTGACGGCAGCAGCACCGGAAACAGCCCCGCCGCTGCGCCGCACAGCATCGCAATCAGGTACAGGCACGATGCGAGGAACGCAGTCAACTCCGCGCGCTTGCGCAGCGCGACCACGATCGCTACGAGACTCACGACGACGAAGACCGGCGACAGGAACGCCACCGGATGCTGATGGTAGTTCGCGAGCGAGTCCGGCCGGGCCAGCACCGTCGCCGGTATCGCAACCAGGCTCACCAGCGCGACGAGAGGCCACAGCAGCCCCGCCGCCGCCCGCGCCCGCCGCGCCAGCTCGCCCTCAGTCTTCAGGCAGAGATACAGCGCGCCGTGCAGCGCCAGCGCCAGCAGCGCCATCACGCCGCCCAGCACCGTATACCAGTCCAGGATGCCGGGGAACGCGCCGGTGCGCCAGTTGGTCCAGAGTGGCAGGTAGAAGTAGTTGTCCGCGCCCAGCGAGACGCCGCGCACCACATTCGCCAGTGCCGCGCCGAAGAAGATTGCGAGCAGAACACTGGACACCACCAGCAGCCCATCAAAGAACGTGCGCCACAGCGGGTCATCGAAGTGACTGCGCAGCTCAATCGAAAGACCGCGCAGAATCAGCAGCCACAGCACGATCATCAGCGGCATGTAGAAGCCGCTGAACGACGACGCGTACACCAGCGGGAAGGCAAAGAACAATGTCCCGCCGCCGGCCAGCAGCCACACCTCGTTGCCGTCCCACACCGGCCCAACCGAGCGCAGCGCCTGCTGTCGCTCGTCGTCCCGCCGCGCGACAAAGGGCAGCAGAATGCCCACGCCGAGATCGAAGCCGTCAAACACCACATACATCGCCAGCATCACCGCGACGATCCAATACCAAAGTGCTCCCATGGTGCGTGCCTCCTAAACGTCGGTCAGGCTGGAACCTTCTGACAGCGTCCCCGCTGTCTCAGGTCCCTTCTCGATGATGTGGTACACCAGCAGAATCCATAGTATGGAGAGCACCGTGTACATCCCCAGGAACCCCAGCAGGCTGAACAGGCTGGTCCCCGCGCCAACGTGCGTCGAGTAACCCGCCGAGGTGCGAATCAGGTTGTACACCAGCCACGGCTGCCGCCCGATCTCCGCTGTCATCCATCCGGCGGTGTTCGCAATGTACGGCAGAGGAAAGCTCAGCAGGATCGGCCACAGCAGCCAGCGTGACGTATACAGCTTGCCGCGCCACAGCAGGAATCCCGCCACCGCCATCAGCGCCACGAAGTACGTGCCTAGCCCCGCCATGATGTGGTAGCTGTAAAACAGCAGCGGCAGCGTCGTTGGCCACAGGTCTTTGGGGAACTGGTCCAGACCCTTTACCTCGGCCTTGGTCGTGCCGTAGATCAGAAAGCTCAGCACGTCATTCACGGCGATGGGGTTGTCGATCTTCTGGCCCTCCTCGTCCGGCTGGCCCATCAGCACAATCGGCGCTCCCGTCTGCGAGTGGAACTGGCCCTCCATCGCCGCAATGGCAATGGGCTGGTTCTTCGCCATGTACTTGCCGTGCAGGTCACCGGTCGGGAAGATCTGCATGATGCACGCGATCACGCCGGTGATCACCCCCAGCTTCAGAAAGATCTTTCCGAACTGCGTCTCGCGACCCTGCAGCAGGTACAACGCGCCCACCGACGACATCACAAACGCCGCCGTCACCACCGCGCCGCACATGTTGTGCGCATACTGCAGCCACGCCCAGGGATTCATCATCAGCCCCCAGAAGCTCGAAACCTCATACGTCCCATTCGGCAGCAGGTGGTACGCCACCGGATGTTGCATCCACGCGTCGGTCACGATGATGAAGAAGCCGGAGACCCACGAGCCCACAAACACCAGGAACGCCGCTCCCCAGTGCGCCAGCTTGGAGAGCCGCTTCTCGCCGAACAGGAACAGGCCAAGGAAGCTCGACTCCAGGAAGAACGAGAACACGCCCTCCATCGCCAGCGGCTGCCCGATCACGCCGCCCGTCCGCCGCGAAAACTCGCTCCAGTTGGTG
>Ga0302154_10002531_pt1 | contig 13869 bp, 12 predicted proteins | sample I_Bog_N2_3_FD_193507 | JGI IMG/M metagenome (GOLD analysis project Ga0302154, IMG submission 193507) | Peat permafrost microbial communities from Stordalen Mire near Abisko, Sweden - I_Bog_N2_3 | ecosystem: Environmental > Terrestrial > Soil > Wetlands > Peat | place: Sweden: Abisko, Stordalen...
CCGGCGCGAGGAGGTTTACATTGCCAACATCGTGAAGTGCCGTCCGCCGGCCAACCGCACGCCGGAGTATGTGGAGGCCTCCACCTGCTCGCAGTTTCTCGTCGAGCAGATCGACATTGTGCGGCCGCAGGTCATCGTCGCTCTGGGCACGACGGCGGCGACGTACCTGCTGGGGGTACGGCAGCCGCTCTCCTCACTGCGCGGCACATGGCACACCGCGCGCGGAGCGAAGGTCGCGGTGACCTACCATCCGGCGTACCTGCTGCGCGACCCGCGCCAGAAGGGCGAGGCGTGGAAGGACCTGCAGCGCGTGATGGCGGAGCTGGGATTGAAGCCACCGGCGAAGGCGATGCCAACCGGCGGGGCATCTGCAAGTGGAGGGAAGGCATGATCTTCGGCGCTCACATCATCCTCTACAGTAAGGACGCCGACGCCGACCGCGCCTTCTTTAGGGATGTCCTCGGTTTCAAATCCGTAGACGCCGGCCACGGCTGGCTGATCTTCGCCCTTCCGCCTTCCGAGGCCGCAGTCCATCCGTCTGAAGAGAATGGAAGGCATGAACTCTACTTTCTGTGCGACGACCTGGCAGCCGAGATAGTCTCGCTCGTTGCAAAGGGCGTTGCTTGCTCAGTAGTGCAGCAAGAGCGCTGGGGTTCCATCACGAAGATGCGACTTCCCGGCGGCGGAGAGATTGGCCTGTACCAGCCAAGACATCCCACGGCGCTGGGGCTTAATTGAGGGCGGCGCAGCGGGAGTGCAGCCCGTCGGAGCCGCTTGGAGCACGGCCGTCCGTGCTGCTAGACTAGTGTTTGTGGCAGAATGGCTGGGCACCGCAGGGTGCTGCGCCGCTTCGGCACAATTCCAGTATGTGGGGCTGTAGCTCAGCTGGGAGAGCGCCTCGTTCGCAACGAGGAGGTCAGCGGTTCGATCCCGCTCAGCTCCACCAAAATCTTTTTCCTACCTACCGTGCGTTCCAGCGAGGCTTCATAGATGCGGGTTGATGCTCACCATCATCTGTGGCGCTACTCGCCCGAGGAGTATGGCTGGATCGACGACGCGATGCAGGCGCTGCGCCGGGATTTCTTGCCGGCCGAGCTCGAGCACCAGGCCCGCACCGCCGGCGTGTATGTGACCGTCGCCGTGCAGGCGCGGCAGACGGTGGAAGAGACCGCGTGGCTGCTGCAACAGGCCTCTGAGAGTGCGTTGATTCGCGGTGTAGTCGGCTGGCTGCCGATTGCGGCGGACGACTTTCCCTCCGCGCTGGAGCGCTTCGACGCCGGTCCGCTGCTGAAGGGGTTGCGCCATGTGGTGCAGGCCGAGCCCGACGGCTTCCTCGACGGCGCGGAGTTCAATCGCGGCATCGCTGCGCTCGGCGGCACCGGCCTGGTCTATGACATCCTGATCTTCGCGCGCCAGCTCGCGGAGGCCACACGCTTCGTCGACCGCCATCCGCGACAGGTCTTCGTGCTGGACCACATCGCCAAGCCCCCCATCGCAAGCCGAGACGCTGATGATATCGCCGAATGGGGCCATGCCATCCGCGAATTGGCAAAGCGCGAGAACGTGGTCTGCAAGCTCTCCGGCATGGTCACGGAGGCCGAATGGAGCAACTGGTCGGCCGGTTCGCTCCAGCCATACTTCGAGACGGTGCTGGAGGCCTTCGGCCCCACGCGGCTGATGGCCGGCAGCGACTGGCCGGTGCTGACGGTGGCTTGCACCTATTCGCGATGGTGGCAGACCATAGCCGAGTGGATCGCGCCGCTCTCCGCGGACGAGCGCGAAGCGATTGAGGCCGGTACGGCCATCCGCACCTACCGGCTGGCCATGGAAGAGGAAGCGCCATGAAGGCACTATCGCTGCTCGGCGAAGGCGACGCACGCATCACAGAGATCGCCGAGCCCGTGCGCCGCGCCGGCGAGCTGCTGCTGCAGGTGGAGATGGTCGGCCTGTGCGGTACGGACCTGAACTCCTTTCGCGGACGCAACCCGCTCATCACCTATCCGCGCGTGCTGGGCCATGAGATCGCCGCGACCGTGCTGGAGGGCAATGCGACGCTCGGTGCGGGCACGCACGTCACGGTCTCGCCGTATACCAGCTGCGGCATCTGCCCCTCCTGCCGGCGCGGCCGCGAGAACGCCTGCCGCGACAATCATACCTTCGGCGTGCAGCGCGACGGCGCCCTCACCGAGCGGCTGGCGGTGCCCGCGGCGAAGATCTATCCCTCCACGCTGCGGCTCCAGGACCTCTGCCTGGTCGAGCCGCTCACCGTCGGCTTCCACGCTTGTGCGCGCGGTCGGGTCACAAAGGATGACGTCGTGGCGGTCTTCGGCTGCGGCGGCGTCGGCCTCGGCGCCATCGCCGGCGCGGCGTTCCGGCGCGCGCGCACCATCGCCATCGACCTGGACGACGCCAAGCTCGAAACCGCGCGCAAGGCCGGCGCGACCGACCTGATCCACTCCGCGCGCGAGGACGTCCGCGAGCGGTTGCGCGAGATCACCCGCGGCGACGGTCCCGACGTGATCATTGAAGCCATCGGCCTGCCCGAGACCTTCCGCATGGCGGTGGAGGAGGTCGCCTTCACCGGACGCGTGGTCTACATCGGCTACGCCAAAGAGCCGGTCGCCTATGAGACCAAACTGTTCGTGCAGAAGGAGCTCGACATCCTCGGCTCGCGCAACGCGCTGCCGCAGGACTTTCTCGACGTGATGGCGATGCTCGATGCAGGCAGGTTTCCGGTCGCGGACGCGGTAACGGCCATCGTCCCGCTGGACGAGGCGCCGTCCATTCTGGCACAGTGGTCTGCAAACCCCGCGGCCTTCACCAAGATCATGATTCAGATATAACCCTCCACGAGGTTCCACATGCAGCCTGCAGCACCCGCCAAGCCCACAACCGCCAGCTCTCCCACTCCGGTCTTTCCCGCGCAGATGGGCCTCTTCATCCTGGTGACGGTGCTGTTCTTTCTTTGGGGCATGTCCAATAACCTCACCGACATCCTGGTGCAGCAGTTCAAGAAGTCGTTCGAGCTCTCGCTGTTCAGCGCGCAACTGGTGCAGACGGCGAACTTCCTCGGCTACTTCTGCATGGCGATTCCCGCCGCTCTGGTGATGCGGCGCTGGGGCTACAAGGCCGGCATGATCATGGGACTCACGCTGTTTGGGGCCGGCATGGTGCTCTTCTGGCCGGCGGCAGTAAGCGGTCTTTACACTCCGTTCCTCGTCGCTCTCTTTGCCGTCGGCTGCGGCGCCTCGGTGCTGGAGACCGCGGCCAACCCCTTCATGGCGCAGTTCGGCCCCGCCGAGACCAGCGAGCGCCGTCTGAACTTCGCCCAGGCCTTCAACCCGCCGGGAACGATTGTGGGCGTGATCATCGGCGCGCGGTTCATCTTCTCCGGCATCGAGAAGACGTCCGTCCAGGTCGCCGCGATGAAGCTGGCCGGAACCTACGCCGGCTATCTGCACTCTGAGCTGATGCGCGTGGTCCCCACCTACCTTGTACTCGGCTCGGTCGTGCTGCTCTTTGCCGTCGCACTCTCACGGATGAAGTTTCCCGCGATGCACAGCGAGCACGAAGGCGAGGCCGGCGATCACGGCACCTTCGCCGCGCTGCTGCACTACCCGCATCTGTGGTTTGCTGTGCTGGCCAACTTCTGCAACGTCGGCGCGCAGATCTCCACCTGGAGCAACCTCATCCCGTACATGAAGCAGTACACTCCGGTGAGCGAGCGCACCGCCGCCGCCTACCTTACCGCAACGCTGGTCGCGCTGACGCTGGGCCGCTTCGTCACCACGCCGCTGATGAAGTACATCGCGGCCAGTAAACTGCTGGGCCTGTACGGCGCGGCGAATGTGCTGATGATCGGGCTGGCGATCCTGCAGCCGGGAATGCTGGGGGCCTACGGAATCGTTGCCAGCGGCTTCTTCCTGTCCATCATGTTCCCGACTATCTTCGCGCTGGGCTTGAAGGGTCTCGGGCCGAACACCAAGCTCGCCGGCTCACTGCTGGTGATGGCCATCGTTGGCGGCGCGCTCTTTCCGCCGGTGCTGGGGTGGATTGCGCGGTCTACAGGCCAGATTGCGTGGGGATACGTGGTACCGCTGATCGGCTTCGCCGTGGTCTCGCTCTACGGCTTTGCCGCGCCGCTGCTGCTGCCGCCCCCCGGCAACACCAGCCCGGACGCCGGCCCGCTGGTCGCCGGCCAGGGCCAGGGAGTGTAGAGCATTTCTCCCGTTGCTGCGAATCGGTCGAAGGGCTTGCAGTGGCGTTTTCATTGGAGGAAAACGCCCTTAAATTTGTGGCCCCGGTTAAACCTACAGGAGAAATGCTCTAGCCCGAAGAACCCGGCCACCTTTTCAATATGCAACTTATTTCGGATAAGGTATGGTGGTGGTTCGAAAGGTGAGGGAACGTTCTTGCAGCGTTACGCGCAGATCATTCGTTTAAGGCCCGAGGATGAGGCCGAGTACATCCGCTATCACGCGGCGGTCTGGCCCACGGTGCTCCAGACCATCGCCGACTGCCATATCCGCAACTACAGCATCTTTCTGCGCGACAGCATTCTCTACGCCTACTTCGAGTACCACGGTACGGACTACGCCGCCGACATGCGCAAGATGGCTGCCGATCCCGAGACCCAGCGCTGGTGGAAGATCATGGATCCCATGCAGCAACCAGTGAACGGTGCAGCGCCCGGCGAGCACTGGGCTCCGCTGCGGGAGGTCTTTCACTTCGACGGACCACCGGTTGGCTAGGGGCTAAGGCTACTTCGCCCACGCGAGACCATCAGCGTACTTGCCCGCAACGATCACCTTCTCGACCTTCCACTGCGCCAGGTCGATGGCCGCAACCTTGCCGAGCTCCGTCCTGGCGCGCGCGATGCAGGAGACATACGCGACCTTCGCGTCCGGCCGCACCAGCACCTCCTGCGGCAGATCAGGTACCGCGATGCTGCGCGCCACCTGCAGGGTCTTCAGGTCGACTACAGCCACCTGGTTCTTCTGGGGGACGGTCACCAGTAGCCACCGTCCGTCCGGTGTAGCGGCCGTGCCGTAGGCCAGCCCCGGCAGCGCGATCCACTTCGCCACCTTGTTGGTCGTGGTGTCGATGACGGCCAGTTGCGGCCTGGTCTGGTCCGCTGTGAAGACCCACTTGTCATCGGCCGAGATGGAGATGCGCTGCACCTCGCCGGACACGGGGATGATGGCGGCGGTCTTCCGCCCCACCAGATCGAGCACCGAAACCGTGCCCGGCCCCACGTTGGCAGTGTAGCCGCGCCGCCCGTCGTGCGAGACCACCAGCATGTGCGACTGCTCCTGCCCGGTGGGCACGGCTCCCAGGATCTTGTGCGTCTTCGGATCGACGATGGTGATGTCCTTGTCCAGCTCGGTGGTTACGTAGAGCAGGCCGCTCGCGGGGTCCAGCACAGGAAGATGCGGCCGGACACCGTGGCCGAAGTCGACATGGTCCACGACCTTGCGCGAGGCCACATCGATCACCAGCATCTCGTGGCCGTCGATTCCCGGCTTGCCCACACCGCTGCTGCCATAGATGGGCACAAACGCCGTAAGTCCGTCCGCGGAGGCAGCAATCTCATGGCCGTGCACGCCGGGCGTGTTGTCCGCGACGGTCGCCATCGTCCTGCCCGACGCCGGGTCGACAAGGCTCACATCGCTGTCGCCCTGGTTCACCACAAGAAGGGTTTGAGCGCAGAGCGTTGCCGCGGAGAATCCCGCGCAGAGAGACAGCAGCAGAAGTTTTTGGAGGGGAATTCGCATAGGCCTAAAAGCATAACCCAGGAGCGCGCTATCCGTAGAGGATGACCGTCAGCCGCCGCGGGCCATGCACGCCGCGGATGCGCGTCATCTCAATGTCGGAGGTCGCCGACGGGCCGGAGATGGTAGTGATGGGCTCCGCGCTCTTCGCCGCGATGGCCTCCCACGCCTGTGGCACCAGCTCAAAGACCTGTACGCGGCGCACCAGGCAGATGTGGTGGTCAGGCAGCAGCGTGATCGCACGGCGCCCCTGCGCGCCCTCATGCACCAGGATGATCGTGCCGGTTGAGGCGATCGCGGCCTCGCAGGGGGTGACTACGGCCTGCATCCGGTCGAGCTCTTCGATGGAGATCTCGCGGTCGAACGTAAACGCAAAGTCCTCCGGCAGCCAATTCGCGAGAAATTCTGCCGCAACCACGACACGCTCCTCGCCGGCCTTTTGCAGTGCCGCCGCGATGGCTGCGGGAAGCTCGCTCTCCGCTGCAACGTCCACAACGTCCGCGTCGTAGTCCAGCAGGCGGTCGCGCAGCAGCTCCAGGCAGGCCTCGCGGCTGAGGCTGCCCTTGCGGTCATAAGCGGGTGCGGGCAGAGCAGCCTCCTCTGCCTGCGGCGGAATCGCCGCACGGATGCGCGCCAGTATCTCTTCGCGGGCGGTCATCAAGGCTGCGCTCCCTTACCGGTCCCCGATTTTGCGCGCTGCTTCCACCAGTCGCGAAAGCTGTGCGCGGGAATCGGCCGCAGGTCGCGGAAGCGTGTCCACTCACGCGCCATGCCGGGCAGATGTTTGAGCTGGTCGCCGCGCTTGAACAGCACCTGCCCCATGCGCGCGAGACGTTGCGCCGCCTCATAACGGGCCTGGCTCTGAAACGCAGCCGCCGCGCCGTGCATGGCTGCACTCTCCGCGGAGAGTTTGCCGCCGAGCGTCTTCTGGTCCTCCGCCACCACGCGCCCGCGCAGGTGGATCAGGATCTCCGGGATGTCGATCTTCACCGGGCAGACCTCATAGCACGCGCCGCACAGCGTGGACGCGTACGGCAGCGAGCGCGAGTGCTCCAGCGACTGCAGTTGCGGCGAAAGGATCGCTCCAATCGGCCCCGAGTAGATCGAACCATACGCGTGGCCGCCGGTCTCGCGGTACACCGGGCAGGCGTTCAGGCACGCCCCGCAGCGGATGCAGGCCAGGGTCTCGCGCTCCATCTCGTCGGCCAGCAACTTGGTGCGGCCGTTGTCCAGCAGGATCACGTGGAACGCGCGCGGTCCATCGCCCATTGTAACGCCGGTCCATAGCGAGTTGTACGGGTTCATCCGCTCGCCCGTCGCCGAGCGCGGCAGCAGTTGCAGAAAGACCTCGAGGTCGCTGAAGCGCGGAATGATCTTCTCTATTCCAATCAGCGTAATCAGCGCGTCGGGCAGCGTAACGCACATGCGGCCGTTGCCCTCGGACTCCACCACGCACACCGCGCCGCTCTCCGCGACGGCAAAGTTCGCTCCGCTCAGGCCGACGTTGACCTTCAGAAAGCGGTCACGCAGATAGATGCGCGCGGCGTTGGTCAATACTTCAGGGTCCTCGGTCATCTCCGGCAGGCCCATCTTCGCGCGGAACAGGTCGCGCACCTCAAAGCGGTTCTTGTGCAGCGCGGGTACCACGATGTGCGAAGGCTCATCCTCGCCCATCTGCACGATCATGTCCGCCAGGTCGGTTTCGATGGGTGTGATGCCGGCCTTCTCCAGCGCGACGTTGAGCTGGATCTCGTCGGAGGTCATGGTCTTGACCTTGATGACCTCCGCATTCTCTTCCAGTCCGCTCAGCTCCCATACCAGGCTGATGGCGATGGCGTTGGCCTCGTCCGCGTCGCGCGCCCAGTGTACGGTACCGCCCGCTGCGGTGCAGTTCTTCTCAAACTCGACGAGATAGTGATCCAGATGCCGCAGCGTGTGCGCCTTGATCGCGCTGGCGGCGTCGCGCAGGGCCTGCCAGTCCGGCATCTCCTCCACGCGCAACGCGCGCTTGTTGCGGATTACGTCCGTCGCATGGTGAACGTTGCGGCGCAACTGCTCATTGCCTAATGCGGTCTTCGCCAGGATAGGAAAGTCTGGCGCTGCCTCAGTCTTGCCCACGCGGACGCTCATTGCACCGCCTCACGCGCGGCCAGAATCTCCGCCAGGTGCAGCGTCCGCACCGTGGACCCCGCTCGGTGCAGCCCGCCGTAGATCTGCATCAGGCAGCTGTTGTCCAGCGCGGTCACCACCTCGGCGCCGGTCGCGAGCACACACGCGTCCTTCTCGGCGAGCATGGCGGCGGAGACGTCCGCGTTCTTCACGGAGAACGTCCCACCGAAGCCGCAGCACTGCTCCTGCTTCGGCAGCTCCACCAGATCCAGTCCGCGCACGGCGCGCAGCAGCTTCAGCGGGCCGTCGCCCACGTGCAGCATGCGCAGCGAGTGGCACGAAGGATGGTAGGTCACGGAATGCGGAAACGCCGCGCCCACGTCCTCTACGCCCAGCCGGTTCACCAGCAGCTCACTGAACTCGAAGATGCGCGGCAGCAGGCTGCGCACCTCCTCCAGCAGCGCAGCGTCGTTCTCGTTCTTCGCGATCAGCTCATAGTGCTCGCGCATCATGGCCACGCAACTGGCGGAGGGCACGCACACCGCCTCGGCGTCTGCGAACATCTTTACGAAGCGCCGCACCAGCGGAATGGCTTCGGCCTGGTAGCCGGTGTTGTAGTGCATCTGCCCGCAACAGGTCTGCGCCAGCGGAAACTCCACCGTATGGCCGAGCCGCTCCAGCACCTCGGTCACCGCGACCCCGGTCTGCGGAAACAGCGTGTCGTTATAGCAGGCGACAAAGAGCGAGATGCGCAGGGCAGGTTCTCCGTCCAACAGGTTGAGCCGACAGCTCTATTCTCCCAGACTTAGCGCGCCTTCAGATAGCTGCCGTAACCTACCACCACCGTGGAGCCCACCAGCAGCAGCAGACCGCAGGCCACCAGCGCCTTGGTGCGCGGGCTGGTGCCCTTCCACTCCTTCAGCACGATGCCCCACAGGTTGGCGAAGATGATGATGCTGGCCATGTGCAGCGTCCAGCTTGCAAAGTCGTACTTGCCCATCTTCGTCTGCCCCATGGAGTAGAAGAAGAACTGGAAGTACCAGATGATGCCCGCCGCCGCCGCGAAGACATAGTTCATCGCCAGCACGCCGGGGTTGATGCGCCCGATGTAGTCCACCGGGTTGAAGTCCACCAGCGTCTCGCCGGTCACCGCGGCCGTACCCATCGGGTTATCGCCGGGCGCGCCGCCGAACTGCGCGAAGGAGCGGTTCTTCGCAATCAGTATGAGTGACCACACCAGGTTGGTGACGAAGCCTCCCCACAGGACCACGATCAGCACCGGCAGGTTCGCCCACAGCTCCAGCCGATGGTCGGCGACCAGGACCGTGTGCGTCATGTCGCCGATGGGCTTGCCCGCGGCCAGGCCAAACGCAAAGAACGAGCTCATGATGCCGGCGAAGACGGCGATGATCAGGCCCTTCAGGAAGGAGAAGTCGCGTTCGCCCGCCGCGGCCTTCTCTTCAGCGGTGACCTCGCGTTCCTTGCTGGCGCCCGCCGCTCCGCTCACGCCGATAGCGATCAGCGAGAGCAGCACGCCCAGCAGCGTTACCTGCCCGGACCACTCATGCGTGATCGCATGCCACTGTCCGTAGTAGATCGGCGGGATGATGGTGCCGAAGCCCGTGCAGAAGCCCAGCGCGATGGCATATCCCAGTCCCAGCCCCAGGTAGCGGATGGCCAGCCCGAAGGTCAGCCCGCCCACTCCCCACAGAAGTCCCCAGAACATCGGCCAGAAGAGGCTGGCGCCGGGCGTAAGGTGTGCCTGCTGCAGGATCGCATAGGGGTGCGGCACAAAGACAAAGGCCAGCACCGTCGGCGCGATCAGCCACGCGGCCACGCCCTGGATAATCCAGTACACCTCCCACGACCAGCGCTTGATACCGCGGAAAGGGATGAAGTTCGTGGCGGAGCAGAAGCCGCCGATCCAATGAAAGATGACGCCGAGAAACGGATTTGGTCCCAATGGGTCCTCGCGAGGGCGCACTCCGTTCGGGCAGGAATCGTCCTCCGGGTGGCGAAGCCATCCTAACCGATGCGGGGCAAATGCTGAAATAATGTCCCTAATGGAGGGAATAGATTTGCAGGGGCTGGCCTTGGAAGGCAGGGTCTTCAGCCCCCAGGGGGAATTTTCACCCATTCAAAACTTCCGGAAATGGAGCGTTAGCGCTTGCGCTTCTCAAATTTCAATACATATAATCGTCCGGCTGTGAAACGAAACTGTTTTGCAGCGGCCTTCGTCCTCCTTTGAGGTGAACCACTTATGTCGACCGATCCGGTGAGGCCACGCGTCTTTCACGCCCTCGATGCCTTTGCTATCGAGATTCCATCGTGGGGCTTCGCCAATACGGGAACACGCTTCGGCAAGTTCCAGCAGGCCGCCGCCGCCAGCACCATTGAAGAAAAGTTCGCCGATGCCGCCGAGGTGAACCGCCTGACCGGCGTCACGCCCACGCTCGCCCTGCATGTGCTGTGGGACCTGCCCAACGGCCTCGCCGACGTGGACAACATCAAGGCGCTGGAGAAGAAGACCGGCGTCCGCGCCGGCTCCATCAACCCCAACCTCTTCCAGGAGCAGGAGTACAAGTTCGGCTCCATCTGCAACCCCAGCGCGGAGATTCGCGAGAAGGCTATCGCCCACCTCATCGACTCGGTCGAGATCGGCAAGGCGGTCGGCTCGGCGGAGGTCTCGCTGTGGATCGCCGACGGCTCCAACTACCCCGGCACCCAGAGCATGCGCCGCCGCATCGGCTGGATGAAGGAGGCCCTGGCCCGCACCCACGCCGCGCTCGCGCCCGGACAGACCATGCTGGTGGAGTACAAGCCCTTTGAGCCCGCCTTCTACCACACCGACATCGCCGACTGGGGCATGGCGCTGGAGCTCGCCCGCAGCGCCGGCCCGCAGGCCCGCGTTCTGGTGGACACAGGCCACCACTACCAGTCCACCAACATTGAGCAGATCGTGGCGTGGCTGCTGGAGCTCGGCGCGCTCGGCGGCTTCCACTTCAACGACCGCAAGTACGCCGACGACGACCTCACCCTCGGCTCCATTGATCCCTACCAGGTCTTCCGCATCTTCCATGAGCTCTTGTTTGACCAGTACGCGCGCAAGACGGACAGCTCGCCGGCTTTCATGATTGACCAGAGCCACAACCTGAAGGGCAAGATCGAGGCGATGGTGCAGACGGTGGCCACCGCTCAGGAGCTGTACGCCAAGGCCTCGCTCATTGACCACGACCAACTGGTGCAGCTGCAGGATGCCTGCCGTCTGGTGGAGGCGGAGGAGCTCTTCCGCGGGGCATTTTGGACTGACGTGCGCCCGCTGCTGCGCGAGTGGCGCGAGGCGCGCGGCCTGCCCGCCGATCCGCTGCTGGCCTTGCGCCAGGGCGGATATGTGGAGCGCATCACCGCCGAACGTCAGGCCAGGAACGCCGTGGGGCAAAGCTCCTACGCATAAAGAAAAATAAGCGAGAGAAAAAAATCAGGAAGATGCTATCTTGGCTGGGCCGGGAATTCATTAGGGGAACAGTCGGCGGAAACGTTTTCCACGGGACGGAAGATCGCGGGCCCCGCTTTTTCGAGGTGACGATGCCACAGCGAGCCAAGGCAAGGCGTTTGTATCTGATTCCGGTGCTGACCAAGGCGCTCGACATCCTCGAGCTGCTGCAGACCGAAAATCAGCCGATGGTGCTGGAAGCCATCCACAAGCGCACCAAGATCTCCAAGACCACCGTCTACCGCATCCTCAAGACGCTGGTACACCGCGGCTACGTGGGCCAGGGCGCCGACCGCCAGTACCGGCACATCGCCCGCCCGCGCAAGCTGCTCTTCGGCTTCGGCGGACAGAGCGCGGAGATGCCGTTCTCTGAGGCCGTGACCGAGAGCCTGCGCGCCGCCGCCGTCGCCGTCGGCGTAGACCTGATGGTGCTGGACAACCGCTATGACGCCGAGACTGCCATCCAGAACGCAGAGACCTTCATCCGCGAGCACGTGGACATCATCATCGAGTTCCAGGTGGAGGAGCAGGCCGCGCCCATCATCGCCGACAAGATCGGCGAGGCCGGCATCCCGCTCATCGCCGTCGACATCCCGCATCCCCGCGCCACCTACTTCGGCGTGGACAACTACCGCGCCGGCCTCGAAGCCGGCGGCCTACTGGCCGACTTCGCCATCAAGCAATGGGAGAAGAAGATGGACTGGATGGTCGGCCTGGACATCGCAGAGGCCGGTCAACTGGTGCAGAGCCGCATCACCGGCGCCTTTGAGGGCGTGAAGCAGCGCCTGCCTAACATGCCCGTCGAGTGCTTCGTGCGCATCGACGGCCGCGGCATGCGCGAGCCCAGCTACAAAGTGGTGCTGGAGTTCCTCAATCGCCACCCCAAGGACAAGCACATCCTCATCGCCGCGGCCAACGACACCAGCGCGATGGGCGCCATCGCCGCTGTCCGCGAGCTGCGCCGCGAGCGCCACGTCGCCATTGTAGGCCAGGACTGCCTGGAGGAGATGATCGCCGAGATGCAGCGGCCCGGAACCCCCGCCATCGCCTCCATCTCGAACGAGGTGGCGCTCTACGGCCCCAAGCTCATTGACCTGGGCCTGGCCCTGCTGCGCGGCGAGACCGTCCCGCCCTACAACTACGTCGGCCACCGCGCTATTACCGCGGAGATAGCCGGCCATCTCTCCGACGTCGAGGCCCAGGCTGCGATCGATATCGCCAAGAGTCCAGGCGCGGCGCACGTGGCGGTCGCCCGCTCCGCGCGGCCGCCGGTCAAGCGCCGCAACGCCGCGAAGGCCGCCTAAGCCGCGCACGACCGTTCCCCATCGGAATCTTTGCCCTATTGGAGGGACGGGCGGATAATGGGGAGGCCGTCAACCCGGCCAACATCCGATTTCGCACAGGAAACGCATCCACATGGCATCTGCAAAGCTGCACTTTCTCGAAGACCGCTGGGATGAGGCGGTGGCCTCCAAACTCGACGCCCCCGATCTTCTCCGCTACCGCTCCAACCTGCTTGGCTCCGACCTTCGCCTGACCAACTTCGGCGGCGGCAACACCAGCTCCAAGATCGACGAGGTGGACCCGCTCGACGGCCAGACGAAAAAGATCCTCTGGGTCAAGGGCTCGGGCGGCGACCTCGGCAGCATCCAGCGCGCGGGCTTCGCCACGCTCTATCTCGACAAGGTGCTGGCGCTGGCCAACAGCTACCAGGGCGTGGCGCGCGAGGACGAGATCGTCGCGATGTATCCGCTCTGCACCTTCGGCAACAACCCTGTCGCGGCGTCGATCGACACGCCGCTGCACGGCTTCCTGCCGTTTCCGCACGTGGACCACCTGCACCCCGACTGGGCCATCGCGCTCGCCGCCTCGGCTAACGGTCTGGAGAAGATGGCGGAGTTCAACCAACAGTTCGGCCACAAGATGGTCTGGGTGCCGTGGCAGCGCCCCGGCTTCGAGCTCGCGCTGATGCTGCGCGATGCAGTCGCCAAGGTCCCAGGCTGCGATGGCGTCGTACTCGGAGGCCACGGCCTCTTCACCTGGGGGCAGACGCAGCGCGAGAGCTACCTCAACACGCTCACCATCGTCGACCAGCTCGGCCAGTTCACCGAGCAGCACGCGAAGAAGAAGGGCGTGAGTTTCGGCGGAGCGAAGGTCAGCTCCCACGCCGAGCGCCAGACCATTGCAGGCAAGCTGATGCCCGTCATCCGCGGCCGTATCTCCGCCAACCAGCGCGTACTCGGCACCTTCACCGATGCGCCCGACGTGCTGGACTTCGTCAACTCCAAGTCCGCGAAGGAGCTCGCGCACCTCGGCACCAGCTGCCCGGACCACTTCATCCGCACCAAGATCCGCCCGCTCTTCGTCGACTGGGACCCCTCCACCGCCGTCGCCGACCTCGAACCCAAGTTCGCGGAAGCCCTCGAGACCTACCGCGCCGAGTACGCCGCCTACTACAAGGCGCACGCTCTGCCTGACTCGCCCGCCATGCGCGAC
>Ga0302154_10002540_pt1 | contig 13826 bp, 15 predicted proteins | sample I_Bog_N2_3_FD_193507 | JGI IMG/M metagenome (GOLD analysis project Ga0302154, IMG submission 193507) | Peat permafrost microbial communities from Stordalen Mire near Abisko, Sweden - I_Bog_N2_3 | ecosystem: Environmental > Terrestrial > Soil > Wetlands > Peat | place: Sweden: Abisko, Stordalen...
GCAGGGGACAGATGAGGATTTGCGCCTCAAGTGGCAGCAGTTCCTGATCCGGATGATCGCCAACGCGTTTGGGCTGCCGCCGCTGCTGCTGGGCCTGGAGGGGGATGTGAACCGGGCGACGGCGGCGGAGGTGGCGGACGAGGCGTTTCGCGGGGCGATTGCGCCGCTGGCCAAGCTGATCGCGGAGCACCTGACGCGGGATCTCTTCTCGAAGTGCATCGGGTGGCGGGAGTTTGAGTTTGTCTTCAACGACCTGAGCGCGCGAGACGAGGATACGGAGCTGGCGATCCAGGTGCAGTTGCTGGCGGCGGGGGTGTACACGGTGAACGAGGTGCGGGCGATGCGGGGGCTGGGGCCGATGGGGGCCGCTCCCGCGGAGGTGAAGCCGGCGCTTGCGACGGTGGAGGAGCTAGAGGGTTAGCGGGGTTGGCGGAGCCAGCGTTGTTAGCGGAGTTAGCAAAGACGGAACTAACTCCGCCAACTCCGCCAGCCGCGCTAACTCCGCTGGCAGAGGGGATTTCATGGGGAGAGCGAATGCGATTGGATGCGATGGCGGTGCGATTTCCCCCGGTGAAGGGACATCCGAACCGGATGGACTTTGAAGGGGTGTTGACGCTGGTGGATGCGGCCAGCGACAGGGCTCCCGCGGGAGCGCGGGGACACAGGGTTTGGCTGACGAGGGAGGCGGCCGAGCAGGCGTTGCCATCGTTGCTGGGGATGGCGGTGGATTACCGGCCGGGCTGGGACGGGCACGACGCGAAACGGAAGATTGGCCTGATCACGGAGGCCAATGTGGTGGGGCGGCGGCTGATGGTGCGGGGGTATTTGTATGCCCGCGATTTCCCGGAGGCGGCAGAGGCGATCCGGGCCTGCGATCCGGAGGCGATGGGGATGAGTTACGAACTGGCGGAGGCGCAGGTGGCGGATATGCGGGCCGAGATCTGGAAGCTGACCAGAGCGACGTTTACCGGGGCGGCGATTCTGCTGCGGGAGAAAGCGGCTTACCGGGCGACGAGTTTCCGTCTGGCGGAGCCGGGTTCGGAGCTGCTGGCGAGTTAGCTTGAGAGCGGAGTTAGCGGGGTTCGCGCATTTGGCACGGCGGCCCAATCATTGGGAAAAGGAAGGGGAAACGATGGAAATGGAAGCGAAAGAACTGGTGGAGCGGCTGGAAGCGGCTGCGACGCTGATGGAGAGGACACTGGCCTGGCTGGATGAGCGGCAACGTACGATCGCCGGCGAGGTGGAGCGGATTTCAGCGACGGTGGAGACGAGCCGCCGCGAAGAGGAGTTGGCCGAGAGGCTGGTGGAGGCGGAGCGGGAGCTTGAGGAACTGCGGGCCTCGGCCGGCGGACAGGCCGGTTGTCCAAAGAGCCCGCATCCGGTGCGCAAGACGCTGCCTTCGGCGGCGGTGGAGATGCTGGCCAAACACGGCCTCGGCGAGAGCGCGGTGGATGTGCGGACCCTGGACGCGGCCCTGACGGGGCTGAGCCTGGAGCAGCGGATCGCGGTGAAGAGCCAGTTGCGGCGGGCGGGCGCGTTCGCGTAAGCAGCGGAGCAATCGGAGTTAGCGGAGTTAGCGCGGCTAGCGGTGTTCGCGGGATTTCCTGGAAGGGCATGGCCTTTCCAGGCTCCGCTAACCCGACTAACTCCGCTTGGTTTTTGGGAATGGAGCTCGCAGCGGGCTTCCACACGGACCCTGGCCCAGGGGAAGGGGCAGAAAGAACCTATGAACATAAGCTTTGCGGATATCCATGCGGCGGCCGACTACATCGGACCTGGAGCCATTGAAGTCCCGCTGTACCAGACGGAGATTTTCGACATTTGCCGGCGTTCGAGCCCGTTTGGGCAGCGTATCAAGCAGGTTCCGGCGACGGGGCATCCTTCGCGGTTCTTTGAGGAGACGGCGATTCCCTCGGCGGGGACGGCTTCATTCCAGAATCCGCGGTCGCTTTCGCCGACGGTGGTGAGCCCGACGCGGATTGAGTTGAGCGTGCCGCTGAAGGCGCTGGTGGCGCAGATCAATTACAACCTGTTCGACGTGGAAGTGGGCAGGCAGCAGAAGCAGTTTGAGTACCTGCAGGCCAAGGATCTGGCGGACACGGTGAGCGGGCTGATGGTGGCGCACGATGTGGCGCTGTGGAACGGGAACGACACCAGCCTGAGCGCGCCGACGACGGTGCAGTACTTTGGGGCGGCGGCGCAGATTGCGGCCGGGGGCAACACGAGCACGATCGCGACCACGGCTTCGATTGTGGATGGGTTGAAGTCGGCAGTGGCGCAGATGGTGGCCAGTGGCAACTACCAGGTGCGCCCGACGGCGATCTATGCCAACCCGGTGTTGCTGGATTTGATCGACCGGGAGATGAAGACCGAGTTCAATGTGGTGCTGAACACGGAGAACATCGTGGGCGGTGTGCGGGTGAAGATGCTTTCGACGCAGGCCGGCGACCTGCCGCTGATTCCGGACTGGAGCCTGAGTTATACAGGGGTTCCGGGATCGGGATCGGCGGTGCTGCCGGCCTACATCGTGAGCGAAAACTTGATCGAATACCACTGGCTGGGCGATCCGACGCCCCGCATCTTCCAACTCGGCTTGCCGAATTCTCTCAGCCAGCAGTATGTGGCGGTGAAGTTTGGCGCGGTGGTGGTGAAGGGCGCGAGCTTTGCGCATACGCAGGTGCTGGTGGACCGGTAGGCAGCGGCGTCGGCGGGGTTAGCGGAGTTAGCGGTGTTAGCGCGATAGCGGTGGGACGGGGCCTTTCCTAGCGCCGGTAGCTCCGCTGACACCACTAACACCGCTTTTCGCTATTGCGAAATGAACAAGCGGAAACGAAGGGAATTGCGATGCCTTATCTGGCGCCAACGGACTATGTGAATTACGGATTGCCTTCGACGACGACGCCCGACTGGGTGACGGCGGCGACGGCGCTGATCAACTCCTATTGCCGGCGGCCGGATTTGAACGTAATCCAGTACGTCGAGCGGCTGCGGATTGTGAGCGGGTCGCAGACGGTGCTGCTGAGCTTTTTGCCGATGACGGCGCTGCCGCCGGCGACCTCGCCGCTGGTTTCGATCGAGGCGCGGTACGGGCTTCCGCGGCGCGGGGAACTGCCGGAGATTCCGATGCTGGAGGTGGCGCTGGCGTTTTCGCTGCCTGGGGAGTGGACCACGATCGACCCGGCGACGGTGGACTACGACCCGAACACGGGGCAGCTCACGCTTCCCTGGAATTTGATGGGCTTGCCGTACAACGAAGTGATGGTGACCTACACAGGGGGCCTGGCGACGATTGGGGACGACGTGAAGTGCGCGTGCGCGCAGATTGTGCGCAATGCGCAGTCGCAGCCCTCGCTGAACACGAGCCAGACGAAGATGGACACGCTGATGGTGAAGTATTTTTCGAGTTCGCTGATCGATGAGACGGTGCAGGCGTGGCTGCGGCCGTACATTGCGAACAGGCTGGGGTGAAGCATGAGCGATACGGCGAGCAGGGAACCGACGGCGGCGCCGCAGATGCTGGCCGATGCGCTGTTGCGCACGGTGGCGGGAGCGACGGCGACGCTGCGGGTGACGGGATCGAATCCGAATACCGACCAGAGCCAGGTGGGGTTGGTGGCGACGACCTTTGCGGAGGTGCCGGTGTCGCCGGTGGTGCTGCGCAAGCTGCGGCCGGCGTGGAAAGAGGGCGGGCAGTCGAAGTGGGAGATTCTGATTTCGGCGACCGGGGTGCAGCAACAGGTGAATGCGCTGGATCTGGACTCGGCGAAGAGCCTGTTTGCAATGACCCTCGCGGTGACGATTGCGGGACAGGACTACCTGATTGAGTCGATTGCGGCCAATGAGGCGATGGGTCAGGTGTATGTGTACCGGCTGCTGGTGCGAGAGGCGGGGACAGAGGCGGTTTAGCGGCGCTAGCGGGGTTAGCGCGGTTAGCGGAGTTGGCGACGTTAGGGAATTGGCAGTTGCTCAAGCCTTTCCTCCGACTGACACGCAGGAAACTCTCTGGCTAACTCCGCTAACTCCGCTTTCGCCGCTCGGGAAAGGGTGCGGGAACGATGCAGAACGCGAAGGATTCGTTTTATGTGGCGCTGCGGACGAGATTGGTGGCGATCAATCCGGAGCGGACGATTTTGCTGCGGGCGGCGGTGCGTCCGGGGATTCTGGTGGAAGAGGCGGAGGCGCCGTTCAGCCAGTTGCCGACGGATGTGTTTGTGCTGCGATGGCTGGGGCTGGGGGTGGAACAGGACCTGCCGAGCACGATGGCGGCCGAAGAGTGCGAGATTCTGTACTCAACCCTGGGGTCCCAGAGCTTTGGGGGGCTGGACCGTGGGCGGCTGCTGAGCGAGATGGATGAAGAGCTGACGGAGATGTTCGCTCCCTTTTGGACGCCGAAGCTGAATTACACCGCGACGCCACCGGTGGCATTGCTGACCAAGGTCTTCTGGGATGAGCCGGTTTTTGGGCAGATCACGGTGCTGCGAGACCGGTTGAGCCGGTCGGCGCGGGTGGTGGTGTACAGCTATCAGGAGGCCGGGGAGTAGGACGAGGGATTAGGGACTAGGGACTAGGGATCGGGAACCGGGATGGATGGGTGGGGGATGGCATGACGGCAACTTCGTATTTGGCTCCGGCGCCGGTGGTGCGGCGGGTGAGAGGGTATTTTGCGCCGGTGAACCGGGTAGCGCAGACGCCGGTGCTGTTCGATGCGTCGGAACAAGGGCGGTTTTCGTTGGATTCGCCGCCCGCGCCCTGGGTTTCGCTGGGTTGGATCAAGGGGTTTGCGCGGAAGGCGGGGAGCAAAGTGGTTCCGGTGCTGTCGGGGATTCCGGCGGCGGTGTTGGAGCAGACGCGGGAGACGCTGGAAGCGCAGGTGGGCTTCGAGTTTCTGAGCTGGACGAAGCTGACGATGGCGCTGGCGACTGGGAGCCAGCACATGAACCTGCTGGCCACGGCGAGCGGGGCTGCAGCGGCGGCAGATGGAGCGGTGGGCGCGGCGGCGGTGGTGGTGCATGCGGGGTCGACCGCGACAGCCATCGCATTGGCTTCGGCCGACGCGGCGAAGTTCTCAGCGGGGCAGATTGTGACCGTGGATGTCGACTACACCGGGCAGACGGGCTTTGTGGGGACTCCCGTCTCCGGGGCGTATGTGAAGACTGCGTTGACGGATGTGGATTATGTGCGGCGGGTGACATTTAACGTGGCCCTGGTGGCGAGTGTGGCTTCGACCGGGTTGACGCTGGCCGAGCCTCTGCCGGGCGGAGCGCCGGCGACCGGAACGGGGGGGATGAAGTTGCAAGCTGTGGAAGGTTTTGTCGACCGCGAGGGCGGGAGCTTCTTCCAGGAGTGGTCGGGGCTGTTTGTGATGGAGGGAAGTCAGGGGGAGAGGATTTTCTTCCATTATCCGCGGCTGCAGGCGATGGCGAGCGCGGAGGAAACGGCTGGTTCGCTGGGGGCCAAGCAAGCTGGGACTCTGGCGAGGGTGATGCTCGGCGGGCAATACCGGGCTCTTCCCGTAATGGACCCGCTGGATGGGGAACGGGTTGTCTGCTACCGGAGCTTCTTGCCGGCGGGGAATTCTTTGGTTTAGCGCTGCTAACTCCGCTGTGAGGGACAGATGAAGATTCTGATCGATGGTTTGGATTACACTTCGGCTCTGGATGCGGTGGCGCCGCTGACGGTGGAGCGGAAGCTGAATCTGCCCTCGACTTGCCGATTGTGGGTGAGTCTGGCGGTGGGCGGTTCGCTCGCGGCGCCGGCGCGCAATCAATCCCTGGTAGTGAATGGGGACGACGAGACCGTTTACTTTACGGGGTATCTGGCTGTAAGTCCGCTTCCGGAGTACGCGGGGCTGGGGTTGCAGGGGCCGGTTTACCGATGGGCGCTGGAGGCGGTCAGCGACGAGATTTTGCTGGACACGCAACTGGTAACGCCGAGCGCGGGCGTAACCGGCGGAACCGCCAGCGCGCTGATGAAGACGCTGGTGACCCACACAGGATCGAGCGCGCTGTCGACGGCCGGGCTTACACTCACGACCGCCGTGGGGAATTTTCGACCGCAACCAGGCGGCAAGTGGAGCCACTCGGCGGAGCGGACAGCGAATCAGGCGCGAGCCGCGTATCGGGCGGTGAGCGGGGCGCTTTCGCTGACCCAGGTGGGAAGCACGGTGCATGTGCTGAGCGAGACGAACGGCAGCCTGGAGCTGGCCAATCTGGCGTTGACTGCGAGTGTGGAGCGGGCGCTGGCCAATGACGTAACGGTGTGCGGCGAGCCGGAGCCGGTGGCATATGTGTCGGAATACCTGCTGGGCGACGGGGTGACCGCATCGTTTCAACTTTCCGCGAATCCCTACTTTGAGCCAGTGGCGAGTTCACGGATTATCAACGAGCTCTTCAACGAAGCGGCGATCGATCTGCGCAACTGGTCGAACTCCGGGTCGGATGGGTATCTTTCGCTGACTGGCGGCGGCCTGACGATGAACGGCGGGACGGGCGCGGACGGTCAAACAGTCCTGTTGTGGAACGACCCGGTGGAGGGCGGAGGGACGCTGCTGCTTGAGACGGCGGGGGTGAATCTTTCGTTGGGAAGCACGGGGACATTGACGGGTCTGTACTCGGGATTGCTGGTGAGCGCCGATTGCGTGGCCGGGTTCAAGGTGACGGCGGCGACAGGAACGGGCGCGGTGAGCGTGCAGGCCCTGGTGCAGGGAGTGGCGACGGGGCCCATTTATGCGATCGACCCAGCGCAGCAATACACCTTCCGGGTGCGGGTGCACTGCCCTGAGATCGAGCGAGTAACGCAGGGTTACCGGACGGTGGGCGACTCGGGGCTGGTGGAGTTCGGAGCGCTCGGCGTTGTGGCAACCGGGCAAGTGCTGATGGAGGTGCAGGAGTTTGTGCTGGGGGTGGGCGCAAGCCCGGTGACTCTCTACGACGGCTCAGTGAGCTTTGTGCCGGGAAGCTATCAAGTAGTGCCGGTGAACAGTCTGAACCTGATTGGGACGATGCGCAGCGTGTTCATGCAGAATCTGGGATCGGGCTGGGTGGTGAGTACTGCGCCCGGGGCGGCTGCCCGGACACGGCCGGTGGGAACGCTGGCGGAGTCGGCGGAATGCGAGCTCAGGAAGACCGGAGTTATCACTTTTTATACGGGATACATTCCGGTGGTGGGCGAGGTGATTCAGGTCGTTTACCGGACGGTGGGGCGCGCTGTGGGTCGGGCGGTGAATACGGCGAGCCAGGCGGCTCTGGCCGCTCTCGGCTGGCCTCCCACGGCGGTGTGGATAGGGACGGCGACCGAACCGCCAGCGAGGTCGAGTGAGGATTGCCGGAATGCGGCGCAGGCGCTGGTGACGGCGGCGGCAAGCGTGAGCGCGGCCTGGAGCGGGACGTACAAAATCTGGCGGGCGGGGTCGAACACCGGTGCGAATACAGGTTTGCCCGTCGATGTCTGGCCGGGCGATGCACTGGAGCTGACTGCTCCCTCGCTGAGCCTGGATGCGCAGGTGGTGGTGCGGCAGGTGGTGTTGCAATATCGGGCGAGTTCGCCCGATGCGGTGCTTTACAAAATCGAGTTTTCCAACGACTGGGCGAACGATCTTGCGATCAAGACGACAAAACATGTGCCCGCAGACGCGTGGCTGCCGGCGGCAATCGCTCCGACGTACCTGGCGAATCTGAATCAGCTGACGGTCACGGCGATGAGCGCGACGGCGCTGACGGTGGCGGCAAATGCTTTGCCGCCGACAGGCGGGGGATTTGAGGTGCGGCGGCGGGATTTCAGTTTTCAGGCGGGACAGGATGCGGACCTTGTGTTGCGAGCGGCGGTTCCGAACTTCTCGATTCCGCGTACGACGGAGGCGGACAGGTTCTACATACGGATGTATGACGGATCGACCCCGCCGAATTATTCGGAGTTTTCCGCGGCGCTGTTTGTGAACCTGCCGTTGAGCTAAGAGAAGCGGTGTCGGCGGGGTTGGCGGAGTTAGATTGATCGCCGCTAGCATCGCCAACTCCGCTAACCGCGCTAACACCGCTCCAAAGGGGGCTCGATGCGAATGATGAACGATTTTGAGGCGCAGGTGCTGAGCGATCTGAGCGTGCTGAAAACGCAGATGACGGGCCTGGTGGGAGATGGGACGTCGGGACGGATGTTCGATCTGGAAAAGCGGATGGAACGGCACGAACAGAACTGGCAACGGGCGAAGGGGTTCGCGGCGGCGGTAAGCGTGCTCTTTGCGGTAGTGGAAGTGGCCGTGGAGGCGCTGCGAAGGCGTTAGTATAATCGGCGCATGAGCGAGAGTGGCATCGGTAGCCCGCTGGTAGGCGTGGTGATGGGCAGTAAGAGTGACTACGAGGTGATGTCGGCGGCGGTGGAAGTTCTGCACGAGTTTGGCGTGGCGCATGAGGCGCGGGTGGTGAGTGCGCACCGGACGCCGGACTTGCTCTTTGCCTACGCCGAGGCGGCCGAGAGGCGCGGCCTGCGGGCGATCGTTGCGGGCGCGGGCGGCGCGGCGCATCTGCCGGGGATGCTGGCGGCGAAGACTCTGGTGCCGGTGCTGGGAGTGCCGGTGGCGGCGACGGGGCTGAACGGGCTGGATTCGCTGCTCTCGATTGTGCAGATGCCCAAAGGTGTGCCGGTCGCGACTTTTGCCATCGGGAAGGCAGGCGCGGCGAATGCCGCTTTGTTCGCGGTGCAGATGCTTGCGGCGACGGACCCGGCGTTGCGCGACAAGCTGACGGCATGGCGGGCGGCGCGGACGGCCGAGGTGCTGGCGCAGGAGCTGCCTCATTGAGCGCGGCGGTAGTCGAGCCGGGCGGACTGCTAGCGATCCTGGGCGGCGGCCAACTGGGGCGGATGACCGCGATGGCCGCGCGGACAATGGGTTACCGGGTGCGAGTGATGGATCCGGATGCGCGCTGTCCGGCGAGCTTTGTGGTGGATGAAGTGGTGGTGGGGCGCTGGGACGATGTTTCCGGTGCCCGCCGCCTGGCCAAGGGCGCGGACGCGGTGACGCTGGAGATTGAGCAAATTGGGGTTGAGGCGCTCAGGGAAGTCGCATCCCTCGCTCCGCTGCGGCCCGGCGTGGAGCCGATCCGGATTATCCAAGACAAGATCCTCCAAAAAACATGGCTGGCCGCAGCGGGCGTTCCGGTCGGGGCATTTCGCGTGGTGCGGAGCGAAGCTGAGCTGGCTGAGGCTGTACCGGCGCTGGGAGGACGGGTCTTCCTGAAGACTGCGCGAGGAGGGTACGACGGGCGCGGGCAGGCGCGGCTGGGGTTTGAAGCCGAGGCGGGCGAGCGGGAGATTGCTGAGGCCTGGGCAAGTCTGGGCGGCAAGCCCGCCGTGGCCGAGCAGGCTCTTGACCTCGATTACGAAATTAGCGTCATGGCGGCGCGGTCGCCGGCAGGCGAGGTGCGCAGTTATCCGGCGGCGCGAAACCACCACGAGCGGCAGATTCTGGAGTGGAGTGTGCTGCCGGCGGGGATTCCGGCGGCAATGGAACTGAAGGCCGAAGCGCTGGCGCGCGAGATTATTACCAAGCTTGAGTTGGAAGGGCTTTTGTGTGTGGAAATGTTTGTCACCCGCGCGGGAGAGTTGCTGGTGAATGAACTCGCTCCCCGGCCGCATAACAGCTATCACCAGAGCGAACGCGGATGCGCGACCAGCCAGTTTGAACAACTCGTGCGCGCGGCCTGCAATCTGCCACTGGGCGAGACGGAGTCGATCGCACCCGCCGCCATCGTCAACCTGCTCGGCGATGTCTGGATCGAGGCGGGCGGGAGACCGGATTTCGCCGCAGCGCTCGCGGTGCCGGGTGTGCGGCTCCACCTATATGAGAAGCATGAGGCACGCGCGGGCCGGAAGATGGGCCATCTCTCCGCGACGGGAGCCACGGCCAACGAGGCGCTGGAACGGGTGATCGAAGCCAAAGCGCGATTGCGCAAAAGGCCGGGGAGCGCTTTTTCCGCGCGGATCGAATCCCCGTAGCTGTTTCTCATCACGCTCTGGATTGCAAAGCTGACAGTTCCCTCAAAAGCCTGGATTCAACTGATCCTTCAGCGTGTCCAGGATGACGATGGATCGGATCTTGTCGACTCCGTCGATCCGGTGCAGTTCTTCCCAGACCAGCTTGCGGTATTCGTCCAGATCGTGGACCAGAACGCGCAGGACGAAGTCGCAGTCGCCGGTGACCATGTGGCAGGAGAGAACCTGCGGTTTCTTTGCAACGGCCTTGATGAATTTACCTGCGACCTCGGAGGTGTGATGCTCGAGCGTGATCTCGACAAACGCCGATAAGCGGTAGCCGAGCAGTTTGTGGTCGACGTTAATCGTGTACTTGCGGATGATGCCGTCTTCTTTGAGCCGCTGGACCCGGCGAAGACAGGGGCCAGGGGTGAGCCCGACCTCGTCGGCAAGGGCGTTGTTGGGGATGTCGGCGCGCGCCTGCAGGACGCGGAGAATGTGCAGGTCGATCTCGTCAAGATCGGTAGGGCTCTCCATGGAGCAATGATTGCAAAGCAAATCCAGAAAATCCAGCGATTTATTGCATAAAGGTGCGATTCTTGAGCACACTTCGCAATCGATCCACAGGTAGTTGAGCATATCGTTGCATGTGTGAGTGAGAATTCTCACGACAGGAGCAAGACGATGCTTGAAACCATCTCCAGGATGACCATCGGCGACTATTTGATTACGCGGCTCAAGGAAGCCGGAATCCGACATCTGCTGGGCGTGCCCGGGGACTTCAACCTGGGTTTCCTGGAGCAGGTGCTCGCCCACGATGGGATGGAGTGGATCGGAACCTGCAACGAGCTCAACGCGGCCTACGCCGCCGACGGGTACGCGCGGGTAAATGGCGCCGGGGCATTGCTGGTGACTTACGGCGTGGGCGACCTAAGCGCGTTGAACGGCATCGCCGGGGCCAACGCCGAGCACGTGCCCGTCGTTGTTATCAGCGGAGTTCCGCCGCTCCACGCTATCAAGTCAGGCCAGGTGCTGCATCACACGGCTGGGACCGGCGGCTTTGAAGACGTGATGAACTGCCTGACGCAGTTTACCGCGGCGCAAGCGCGGATTACTCCGGCGAACGCGGCTTTCGAGATCGACCGGTTGGTGCGAACGGCGCTGCGTGAGAAGCGGCCCGTGTATCTGCAATTGCCCTCGGATATTTCGTATTTGGAGATCGAGGCCCCCGCCGCCCCGCTCGCCCCCAGCACCTACGCGGGCGACGCCCGCCAGATTGAGCGTGTGGTCGAGTTGATGGCTGAGCGCATCGCCAAAGCAGAGCGCCCCGCGCTCCTGGTCGACGCCGACGCGCACCGATTCGACCTTCGACCGCTCATCTGCGCGCTGGGTCAGCACAGCGGCATGCCTTTTGCGAGCATGTCCAGCGGGCGCAGCACCTTCAACGAGCAGCATCCTTTCTACTGCGGAATCTATGGTGGCAAGGCGAGCACTCCAGAGGCGCTGGAACTGGTGGAGGGCTCCGATTGCCTCATCACCATCGGCGTCCGCTTCTTCGACGCGACGACGTGCTTCTTCAGCCAGCGCATTCCCACGCAGGACACAATAGTCCTCGACGCATTCTCCGCGACAATCAACGGGCGCGTACTTGAGGGCATCACCGCCGGAGAAGTGCTGGCCGCGCTGCTGGAGAGGCTGCCCCGCCGGGAATGCGCGGCGATTCCACGGCGGTTGAGTTCGTCCGCGCAGGTGGTTGCCGAAGACCGGCCTCTGACGCACGCCCGGCTTTGGCCGCTTGTGGCGGGATTCCTGCGCGAGCGCGATGTCATTCTGGCCGACAGCGGAACGGCGCAAGCGGGGCTGAATGGCGTGCGGATGCCCGCGCAGACGACTTTCATCAGCCAGACGACCTGGGGGTCGATCGGCTATACGCTGCCCGCGCTGCTCGGTTCTCTGCTGGCCGAGCCGGACCGCCGCCAACTGCTGTTCATCGGAGATGGAGCGTTTCAAATGACCGCCCAGGAGCTTTCGACGATCCTGCGGCGCGGATTCAAGCCAATCGTCTTCCTCATCAACAACCACGGGTACACCATTGAGCGGGTGATTCTGGGACCTGGATCGGAATATAACGAGATCCAGAATTGGGATTATGCCCGGCTTCCGAGTGTTTTTGCGCAGGGCGCGCGGATCGCCGGCGCAACGGTGCGGAACGAGCTTGAGTTGGAGCGGGCGCTGGTCGATGCGGGAAACGCGGAGCAAATGACGCTGATCGAGCTGGCTATGGACAAAATGGACGCGCCGGCCGGATTGCTGAGAATGGGCCCCGTGGTGGCCGAGTACGATTTTGGGGAGCGTGGGCCGCAGGCGAGGACGAAAGAACTGAGTGCTGTTCAAGCGTGACCGAGGCGCTTCCTGAATTAATCTATCTCCAGAGATGAAAGCCCTTATTGTTCTCGCCGTCCTGCTCTTCCTTGGTCTGTCGCTCTTCGCCGACTACAAGTGGAAGCGCTGGATGGCGGCGCGCAAACGGGAGCGGGACGGCACCGACCACCTCTACCGATAGAAAATCCCGCATTCCGAGCCGCATCCCGTTACAATAAACGCGAGGACAACGTCCAAAATACTATGCAGCGCTTCTCTCACACCGCTTTCCGCCTTTTTTTGCCTACGGCAGCGCTCGCTGTCGTCACGTTTGCCGCCGCCGGCGCCCAGGCTCAGTTCGGCAACCCCGCGCCGACCACGCAGGTCCACGACCCGTCGGCCATCCGTCCGCCGGCGGGCGCTCGGGTCGCCATCATCGAGTTTGAAGACATGGAGTGCCCCGATTGCGCCCGCGCCAATCCGCTGCTCCATGACGCTGCGCTGAAATATGGCATTCCTTGGGTGCGCCACGACTTTCCACTGCCCTTCCACCCCTGGAGCTTCCAGGCCGCGGTGAATGCGCGCTGGTTCGACACCAAGAGCAAGAAGCTGGGCGACGAGTACCGCGACATCGTGTTTGCCAGCCAGCCCTCCATCACTTCGCAGGATGTGCTGCGCACCTTTACCGAAAAGTTCGCCGCCGACCGCAAGATTGCGCTGCCGTTTGCAGTTGACCCACAAGGCTCCCTGGCCGCCGCGGTCAAGGCCGACTACGCACTCGGCCAGCGCGTGGGCATCGAGCATACGCCGACCATCTGGGTCGCCACCAGCAATTCAAAGGGTGCGCCGTTCGTGGAAGTTGTGGATCGCACCAAGCTCTACCAGCTCATCGACCAGGCGCTTGCCGATACGCGCGCGTCGAAGTAGTCGAGGCGTTCCTTCTGGATTACTGGACTCCCCGAATGGTCACCAGTTCCGGCGCGGCTTTCCCGTGCGAGCCGCCAGGGGAAATTGTCCGCGTCTGCGGCGCGCGCCAGTGGTCGATGTAGCTGATCTGGTGGACGCAACTGATGGTGCAGTTGGGCGCGCAGCTTTTGGCGGTGAGAAACTCGCGCTTTACGTCCCCGGTGGTGTATTCGGCGACGGGGACGCCGGGGAAGCCGCGCTGCTGCGAGCAGTAGTGCACCAGGCCGTCTTCGCAGATGTACAGGTAGCGCGAGCCGGCCCGGCAGCGCCAGTCGTTGGGCTTGCCCTGGGCGATGGCTTCCTGGAATTTGTTGAAGCGGGAGTAGTTGCGGCGCTCCAGGTTGCGCACCTCGAAGTAGATCTTCGCTTCTTCGGGCAGCAGCGGCTTCAGTTGCCCGCTGCCATCGTGGATGATGCCGATGGTGTTGCTGAAGCCCAGCTCCAGTGCGCGCTTGCTGATGACCAGGGCGTCGTTGGGGTCCTTGATGCCACCGCCCACGACGGAGTTGATGTTCACGTGGAACTCGGCGTGCTCG
>Ga0302154_10002541_pt1 | contig 13824 bp, 12 predicted proteins | sample I_Bog_N2_3_FD_193507 | JGI IMG/M metagenome (GOLD analysis project Ga0302154, IMG submission 193507) | Peat permafrost microbial communities from Stordalen Mire near Abisko, Sweden - I_Bog_N2_3 | ecosystem: Environmental > Terrestrial > Soil > Wetlands > Peat | place: Sweden: Abisko, Stordalen...
GTATTCCTCTCGGCTCTGAGAACTCCAAGTATCCATTCAAGTTTGTCGAGCTGGGGCGCGGCGATGTGGACTTCCCTTCTGTCTTCGCGGCATTGAAGAAGATTGGATTCACGGGGTGGGCGGTCGTGGAGCTGGACCGGGTTCCGGACCCGTCGCGCACGCCCAAAGACTGCGCAAAGATCAGCAGCGAGTATCTTGCCAGCAAGTTTGCAGCGAAGTTTTAGTAAAGCTCAACCCAGGGCCATCAGATCTCTACTAGCAACAACAAGCCGAAGCACGTTTCCAGATCGATCTTCGCTCGAAACGCACATCGGCTATTTAGCGTCAGGCCAGGACCATTGTTGGCGACTTGCACGTCTAACGGTGGCGCAGGCCCTACAATCTCTCGCCCCAGCGGGACAGCGGTCAGCTCCAAAAACATTATCCCGCGTATCCGTCGGCTGACCCGTGGTCAGGGACGCAACACATCATTGCCGATACGGATGTTTACTCCGCATTTCATCCTCTTGGATGGAGCAACATTGGGGGCAGCTGTGAATGCTGAATGCTCAATCACCTTTTTTTTGAATCATTGGTATAGAGCTGCTATTCAGTAGGCTCGCCTCCATCCTGCCGATATCCATCCGCAACCTGTCCTTATCGCGGATGATATCTTGGTTAGGTATCCACCACTATCGATTCTCACCGCCCTGGTCCAACTGCTCCTCTTGCAGTTCAGCGGCCCACTGTGGCGATTCGAAGACTTTACTCGAGGAGTCAGATGCCCGTACGTGTGCTCTCCGTCGCAAGCCCACGCACCCGCCTTGTTCGCGCCCTCGTAACAATTCTTGCCCTTGGTCTCACTTCCCACGGCCTTCATGCTCAGCAAGCCGGGGTCCCGGAATCGCCGGACGATCAAAGCTCCACGAATGCCGATCCGGATCACTTCGGCTCCGCGAATGTCCCGATGGACAGCTGGGTCTATCCAGCCCTGGAGCGCCTCGCGGACATGGGTTACATCCCCTCGCAGGATGTCTCCATCCGGCCGTGGTCGCGGCTCGAATGTCAGCGTCAGATGAAGCAGGCGCAGGACCTGGTGGAAGATCAGACTCTTGAGCAGAATGGCGATGGTGTCAGCAGCGGAGAGGCGCAGCGCATCCTCTCCGAGCTTTCACGTGAGTTTTCAGAAGAGCCCGGCATGGGCGCCGTCGTTCTCGAATCGGCCTACGCTCGCTTCGGCACGATAGCCGGTCCGGCTCTCACCGACAGCTATCACATCGGCCAAACCTGGTGGAACGACTTTGGCCGTCCGCTCGCTCGCGGGACCAGCGCGCTCGCCGGCATCTCGCTGCGCGCCAATCGTGGGCGCTTCTTCTTCTACGACCGCCAGGAGTTGCAACAGGACCCCGGTGTTCCTACGCTTACCCCACAACAGACCCAGCTCATCTTCAAGCTGGACGCCTTCCCATCCGGCCCCGCGGCCAACCCGGCCTTCATTCCTGCTGTTCCCCTTGCGGCCTACACCCGCCAGCGGCCTCTGGAGCTCTATGCGGGCGTAGCGTTCGGCGGCAATGCACTCTCCTTCGGCAAGCAAGAGATCTACTGGGGTCCCACCGTCATGGGACCGCTCGCCTTTTCCAGCAACGCGGAGCCCACCTACAACCTGCGCTTCATGTCGACGCGACCGCATCCCTTCCCCTTCGTGCCGCAACTCGGCACTTATCGCTTTGACGTCGTCTTTGGCAAGCTCTCCGGCCATAAGTATCCCGCGCGGCCGTACTTCAATGGCAGCAAGATCGAACTCACCTTCACGCCCAACTTCGAGGTAAGCTTCACGCGCTGGTCCGTCCTGTGGGGCGTCGGTCATCCCATGACGCTGCACAGTCTCAAGGCGAACCTCTTCAGCACCAGTTCGACAGGCACTAGCCTCTATGGGGACCGTACCGACCCCGGTGACCGCAAGAGCGACTTCGACTTCCGCCTGCATGTCCCCGGCCTCAGCAAGGTCATCACCCTTTACGCTGACGCCTACGCCGACGACGAACTCAACCCGATCGACGCGCCACGCCGCGTCGTCTGGAGTCCCGGCATCTACATCGCGCGCCTTCCCCATGTACCCCATGCCGACCTTCGCCTGGAGATGGCCAGCTCCGAGGAGTTGGCTCAGGATGAGTGCTGCCTCCGCTTCTTCTGGAACAATCAGTATTACGACGACAATCTGAACAAAGGTTTCCTCCTCGGCAACGCGGTTGGCCGCAACGGACGCGCCGTCGAAGGCAAGGCGGGCTACTGGTTCACACCTCGCTCCCGGCTCGAGTTCGGTTACCGCCAGAATAAGATCAGTGAAAACTTTATGGCCCACGGAGGAACCATCAGCGATGGCTTCGTCAACGGGACCTGGAACATCACTCCGGAGTGGACGGCGCACATCTTCGCGCAATACGAGCGCTTCTTCATCCCCGCCTATCTCGCAGGGTCACGTCACAATCAGAGCGGCTGGTTCGATGTCACCTGGGCACCCAAACTTCACATCTTCCAGCAAGCTGCACCGTAGAGCCACGCGCTACGCCGGCTCACGTTCCCCCGCCGCCACCGTGACCGTAATCTCGGCGTGGCTCCGGCTATAGCCCGTGGCGTGGCGTGCCGCTGCCAGCGCGATCATCCCCAGCGCCAGCACGCACACGCCGTCCCAGCCCCACCGGCTCCATGCCAGCCCTGCCAGCGCCGACCCCACCGCGCCGCCGGTGAAGTACATCGTCATATAGATGGTGTTCAGCCGGCTCCGCGTCCCGGCCCCAAGTCCAAAGATCCGCGTCTGGTTGGCTACCTGCATCATCTGCGCACCCACATCCAGCGCCACCACCCCCACCACCAGCGCCGCCATGTGCAGCGCCGTCGAGATCTGCATCCGCTCCGCGAACCACAGCCACAGATAGCTCGCCGTAAGCGTGCCGCCGGCCACACTCACCACGAACCGCGTGCCGCGTTTGTCAGACAGCCTGCCTGCCAACGGCGCGGTCAATGCGCCCGCCGCGCCCACCACGCCGAAGGTGCCCGCCACGCCCGGCCCCATCCCATAGTGCGCGTGCAACAGGAACGCCAGCGTGGTCCAGAAGCAGGTGAACGACCCAAAGCATAGCGCGCCCAGGATGCCTGCCTCGCGCAGCAGCGGCTCCTTGCGCAAGAGCGTCCATAGGGAGCGCAGCGTGTCACGGTAGCTCAACGACTGCCGCGGCTCCATGCGCGGCATGAACCGGAACATAAACGGAACGAACGCCATGTTCAACACTGCTGCGATGACAAACACCATGCGCCAGCTGCTCAGCCTCGCCACCCAACCGGCAAACGTCCGCGCCAGCAGGATGCCCAGCAACAGCCCGGTCATCACCGTTCCAATCGCGTGGCCGCGACGCTCCCGCGGCACCAGGTCCGGCGCCATGGGCAGCGCCACGTGGGTCACGCTGGCCATCAGCCCGATCAGAACGCTGGCCACGATCATCCACGCCAACCCCTGCGCGAACGCGGCCAGCAGCAGCGCCAGCGCGACGCCGGCGTACATCCGCATCATCAGCGCGCGCCGCTCAGCCACATCGCCAAGGGGCACGAACAACAGGATGCCGCAGGCGTAGCCCACCTGGGTGGCCACGGCCACAAAGCCCATGGCGCGCGCGTCCTGGCCAAAGCTGCGCCCCATCACCAGCAGCAGCGGCTGGTTGAAGTAGATGGACGCCACCCCGACCGCGCAGGCCGTGCCCAGGAAAGGCAGCGCCCAGCGCCCTCCCAGCGGACCGTCCTCCATCGAACTTGGAAATCTTTTCTCCATTGGAACTTCGTTGCGAACCAGTCTACGCGGAGCGCGCAGTTCCGTCAGCACCGGTCTTACCAATTTCTTCCCGGCACACCGGAGACTATCATCTTAAGAGATGTACTTTCCTGTGCAGACCGACCTCATCGCGGTGGCTATGTCCGGCGGCGTCGACTCCTCCGCCGTGGCTGCGCTGCTGCACGCCCAGGGACACCCCGTGGTCGGCCTCACCCTCCAGCTCTGGAACCAGCGCCGCCTCGCCGGCTATGAGGGCATGCCCGAGAACGTCCAGGGCCGCTGCTGCTCCATCGACGACGTCTACGACGCCCGCCGCGTCGCCGAGCACCTCGACATCCCCTACTACCTGGTCAACGCCCAGGAGCGCTTTGAGGACGAGGTCGTACGCCCCTTCGTCGCCGAGTACCTGGCCGGCCGCACCCCTATCCCCTGCACGCTCTGCAACAACCACCTCAAGTTCGACGCTCTGCTGCTCACCGCGCGCCAGATCGGCGCCGAGCGCATCGCCACCGGCCACTACGCCCGCAACCGCTTCGACGAAGCCCGCGGCCGCTGGGTGCTCTCCCGGCCCGAGGATCGGTCCAAGGACCAGACCTACTTCCTCTTCGGCCTCACGCAGGATCAGCTCTCCCGCACCCTCTTTCCGCTCGGCGACATGCAGAAGCCGGATGTGCGCGAGATGGCCGCGGAGCAGGGCCTCGCGCTCGCCCAAAAGCCCGACTCTCAGGAGATCTGCTTCATCCCCGGCGGCAGCTACTCCCAGTTCCTGAAGGCCTATCTGGACGAGCAGGGCCGCGACCTGCCCGACAGCTCCGGCGAACTGGTCACCGCCGGCGGCGAAGTGGTCGGACACCATGAGGGCATCCACGGCTTTACGGTCGGCCAGCGCAAGGGCCTCGGCCTCAGCTCGCCGGAGCCGCTCTACGTGCTGAAGATCCACCCCGACTCCCATGCCGTGGAGGTCGGCCCGGATACCGCCCTGCTCTCGCGCACGCTGGTCGCCGACCGTCTCAACTGGGTCTCCATCGCCGCACCCACCGAACCCGTCCGCGTGAACATCAAGATCCGCCACCGCCACGAGCCAGCGCCGGCCACGCTGCGAGTGACAGGTCCCGACACCATCGAAGCCACCTTCGACGAGCCGCAGCGCGCCATCACGCCGGGGCAGTCCGCGGTCTTCTACCAGGGAGACGAGGTCGCCGGCGGCGGCTGGATCGTCTAGCCGTTACGCCAGCCCGTTGCGCGCGATCACTTCCTTGTAGTACTCCCCCGAAAGCTTCACCGTGCGCTTCTGCGTTGCGTAGTCGATGTAGGTAATGCCAAAGCGCATCGCATATCCGTCCGCCCACTCGTAGTTGTCGATCAGGCTCCACAGGAAGTAGCCCTTCACCGGGACGCCCTCGGCTACAGCACGGTGCAACTGAGCAAGATAACTGCGCAGGAACAGGATGCGGTCGGTATCCAGCACCTCGCCGTGCTCGGTCAACTCATCGAAGGACGCCGCTCCGTTCTCCGTGATGTAGATGTCCTTCAATCCCCACAGACTCTGCGCAAACCTGGGCGACCAGTACATCCCCTCCGGACCGAGCTGTAGCCAGCCTGCCGCAAGGTGTGGATAGCTCTTCGGCAGGTCAAGCACCTCGTAGCCCGGCGCCTCCGCGCTGGCCCGCACCCAGGTGGGCTCGTAGATGTTCAACCCGGTAAAGTCCAGCGGCGAGCTGATAATCTTCAACTCCTCCGGCGTGAACTTCGGCGCATCGGCCCCCAGGTTTTTGAGGAAGTGGTCCGTGTAGCGGCCCTCGTGGATCGACGTCAGCACCCGCGCGTTCTCCTCGCGATACGCGATTCTCGCCGCGGCGATGTCCTCTGGCGTCTCGATGATTGGACATGTGCTCACGGCGTTGTCGGCGATGCCGACCTTCGTTCCCGGCAGCGCGTTCGCACGCACCGCCTGCACGCCCAGCCCATGACCCAACAGAGCGATGTGCGTGATCTGCGAGATATCGACGATGGGCAGCCGCAGCCCGGGAGCGTCCGTGCCGTAGCGATAGCCCTCATCGACGAAGGTGCTGATCTCGCTCATGGTGATGAAGTTCTTCACGCGGTCGCTCAAGTGCCCGGACACATAGCCAGCGTAGTCGCCGAACGCCTTGGCCGTGTCGCGGCTCCGCCAACCGCCCTTGTCTTCCAGTGCCTGCGGCAGGTCCCAGTGGTAGAGCGTGCACCAGGGCTCAATGCCGCCCGCCAGCAGCAGGTCAATCATCCGGTTGTAAAAGTCCAGGCCCTTGGGGTTGGGAGCGCCGGTTCCATTGGGAAAGATGCGCGGCCACGCCACGGAGAACTGATACGCCTTTAGCCCCAGCTCGCGCATGATCGCCACATCCTCGCGATAGCGGTGGAAGTGGTCCGAAGCCTTGTCGCCGTTCTCGCCGGTGTAGGTCCTGTTCTTAAGGTGGGAGAAGGTGTCCCAGATGGATACGCCGCGCCCGTCTTCTTTGGTCGCGCCCTCAATCTGGTACGCCGAGGTCGCCGTGCCCCACAGAAATCCCGGAGGAAAGTGCCGTCCCAGCGCCGTTGGCGGTGTGGCAGCCGCCGCAGCCACAGAGGTACCCGGCAGCGTGGCCGCGCCTGCGGACAGGCCGAGCAGGCGGCCAAAGCTTCTACGGCTGAAACGGTGCATTCCTGCCATAGTAGCGCAGGACGCACTCCAAGCTCGCCGCCCTATGGCCTGAAGCTCAACAAAGACCCATAATGTATCGGAACGCCGCCAGCCAGCGGATTTAGTCTTTGCCGAACGGCGAACGCGCAATCAGCGTATCGATCATCGCCTTGAAGCCCGCCAGCATGCCCGCAATCTGCCGCACCGGCGCCCGGATGCTGTCCTCAATGGTGTGCGCGATCTCCTCAGTCGCGGTCAGCGCGTCCGTCACAATGCCGTCGGCGCGCGACATCTGCGTGCGGGCCCGGCCATTGGCCTCCATCGCGGTGCGATTAAACTGGCTGACGGTCTCACCCACCTCGTCGATCTTGGCGCGCACCGCGTAGCTGATCTGCTCAGCATTCTCGGTCAGGCTCTGCACCCGCGGCCCGAGGTCGGTGATGAGCTGCGAGGTCTTGTCGATCATCGGCCCGGTGCGCTGGTGTACTTCACGCGCGATGCCGTCCACCCGGTGCAGCAGCTTCGCGCCAAAGATGCCCGCGATGACAAAACCGAGCGCCTGCAGCAGCAGTGCCACGGCGATCAGGCCGACGAAGATCATCAGCAGATGGATGTCGTGCTGCGACAGGTCATCCTGCAACAGAATGATCGCCGCTCCGCTTGCCACGGTCATAGGGATTGCTCCTCGTGCGTGTGCTCACTCGATACCGACGCCTCTCTACTCTAGAGTCCACGGGGCGTCTCGGCAAGCGGAACTACAGGTCCAAAAGCAAGAGGCCGGCTCAAAACCGGCCCCTGCTTGCTCTCAACCGCCCAGCTAAACGACCGGCGTCGTCTCGGTGGGCGCGCCGGGCGCGCCGGACTTGGCCGCATAGGCTTCCTTGCCCGCCTCCACGGCCGCCTTGGCGGCGTCGGTCTGCGACTGGATCAGGTCCTTGCCCTTATCTACATACTCGGCCCACTGCGTGCGGCCCTTGTCGTAGTACTGCTTGCCTTTGTCCACGTACTCATCGGCGGTCTGCTTGCCCTGCTGGACGAACTGGCTCACCTGCTCCACGCCCTGGTTGTAGACCTGGTTGGCGCGGTCGCGGGCCTCCAGCGCGCCAGCCACAATGTCCTCGCGCGTCTCCTTGCCGGACTTGGGCGCGTACAACACCCCCACCAGCGCTCCCAGCCCCAGTCCCGCCAGAAACCACCCGAATCCGCCTACGCTGCCCTCGCTGTCTGACATGTCGATTCTCCTTATTTCAAGCTGATTAAAAAGCCTGCTGCGACAGGATACGCCACGAACCACAGGGATTGGCAGGCATTGCAAAAACTTACGCCCCCTATCCATGGATGCCGCGACCGAACCTCTGGTTGCGTACCGTGCAATCTTGCTCTGCTCCATGGAAATCGGCGGAAATCGGCCGCGGGCAGCGAAAATCATACTCAATTGCAGGATGCGTCTTCCGGTTAGCAGCATCCTACGTGGATGCAGGCCATAGCGCCACAGGTGCATTTTGGAATGGATTTGAAATGGAGATGAGAGACATGATGAGGCTTGTAAAACGGCCCTTGAGATTGCGGCACATGCTCCTGAACCTCACAGTCGTCGCCCTCTCGATTCTGGCGATGGACGGGTGCCGCAAGACCGTGGACGACGCCACCCTGACCAGCAACGTCAAGGCCGCGCTGGCGGCCGACTCCGCCATCAGTAGCCAGCCCGTGCAGGTCGCCGTGCTCCAGGGCGTGGTCACGCTGAGCGGAGACGTCAGCGACGACACCGCCAGCTCGGTCGCAGCCGAGGACGCCGCCAAGACCGCCGGCGTAAAAGAGGTCGTCAATGACCTCACCATCGCCGGGCTGGCCATTGCGCCCACCATCACCCTGCCCGCCGCGCCCAGCAATCCCCGGCCCGCCACGGCGCAGGAGCAGCAGGCCATCGCCCAACACCAGTCTCTGCCGCCACCGCCGGAGAACGCTCCGCCACCGCCGCCACCGGTCTATCGCGACGTCACCGCTCAGCCCGGCACCCTGCTTCACGTGCGCATCACGGAGTCGCTGGACAGCGCCACCGCGCAAACCGGCGAGGCATTCAACGGAGTCGTCACCCATCAGGTCGTCGCTGACGGTCTGGTCGTCATCCCCGCAGGCGCGGCCGTCAGCGGCCGCGTCGTCGACGCCAAGGACGCCACCCACTACAAGGGCCACTCCATTCTCTCCCTCGAGCTCACCGCAATCCGCACCCACCGCCACCTGATCTCCGTCTCCACCGAGCCCTATACGCTGGAGGGAGCCAACCGCGGCAAGAACTCCTTTGAGAAGATCGGCGGCGGCGCCGCCATCGGTGCGGTCATTGGAGGCATCTTTGGCGGCGGCAAGGGCGCGGCCATCGGTGCCGGGGCCGGCGGCGGCAGCGGCGCGGCCGTGCAGGGCTTCACCCGCGGCCAGCAGGTCGGCATTCCCTCAGAAAGCATCCTTCATTTTCGTCTGACTGCACCGCTGACGGTGCATACAGCGGAGACCTCGGCGGCGGTCGAACCGTCTGGCCTGCAATCCCCCTAACCTCCTCAATACAGGCAGCTATCTAGGGTCTTTCCAGCTCCTGTGTTCGTCCTAAAGAAGCGTCCCTCAGACAGACCGGATTTCTCTTGCCCCGGCCTGTTATATTCTGAGGTTGAGCGCAATACCGTCCACGCAACACAGCAATGTGAATCGGAACACCCCGGAAGGGACCAATAACTTGAGCGTACCTTCACCCAAGCCGTCCGGATTTCTCACCTTTACTTTGCACGCTCATCTGCCCTACGTCGTCAACCACGGTACCTGGCCGCACGGCATGGAGTGGTTGCACGAGGCCGCCGCCGAAACTTATCTGCCACTGCTGCGCGTGCTGAGGCGCCTGGAAGCCGATGGCATCGGCCTGCACTGCAACCTCAACATCTCTCCTATCCTGCTCGAGCAGTTGGCGCACCCGGTCTTTCAGGCCGAGTTCCCCCGCTATGTGGAACGCAAGATCGTCGCCGCGCGCGAGGATGAGGCCTACTTCACCTCGGCCGGCGAGAGCCACTTCGCCGAGACCGCCCGCTTCTGGCACAAGTTCTTCTCCGACGCCCTCAGCGACTTCAACGCCCTTGGCGGCAACATCATCCAGGGCTTTCGTCACTTCAATGACAAGGGCCTGATTGAGATCATCACCTGCGGCGCCACGCACGGCTATATGCCTTTGCTGGGCACCGATGAGAGCGTCCGTGCCCAGGTCCGCACCGCCGTCGCCACCCACAAGCGTCACATCGGGGAGCACCCCAGGGGCATATGGGCGCCGGAGTGCGGCTACCGCCCCGCCGGCTTCTGGAACTACCCCGTCGCCAACGCCGACGGCTCGCCCGCCGCGCCCGGCTTTAACCGCATCGGCGTGGAACAGGCGCTTAGCGAAAGCGACATCGAGTTTTTCTTCGTCGACACCCACCTCGTAGAGGAGTCAGCCCGTATCCCCTCGCCCTACGAGCTGCTGCGCGGCCACGTCGCGCGCAACGCAGAAGAGCCGATGACCCACAACTCCTATCGCCGCCTCTACCAGCCCTATTACGTCGACGGCCCCTACGACAAGCGCTACGCGACCACTATCTTCCCCCGCGACCCCAAGACCGGCGTGCAGGTCTGGTCCGGCGACTCCGGCTACCCCGGTGACGGCGCCTACCTCGACTTCCACAAGAAGCGCTGGCCCGGCGGACATCGCTACTGGCGCGTTACCGGCCCCCGCGTTGACATGGGCGACAAAGAACCTTACTACCCGCAGGAGGCCGCCGAGCGCACCAAGAGCCACGCCTCGCACTTCGTCCACCTCGTCTGGCAGGCGCTGCAGGAGGGCTTCCATGACTCCATCCCGCCGGTACTCTGCTCGCCGTTTGACGCTGAGCTCTTCGGCCACTGGTGGTTTGAAGGCCCGCTCTGGCTGGAGGCAGTGGCCCGCGTTATCCATGACTTCCCCATGGGCTTGGAGCTGACCTCCTGCTCGCAGTACCTGGAAAAGTTTCCCCGCGCCGGCTTCATCTCCATGCACGAGGGCTCCTGGGGCGCCGAAGGCACCAACCACGTCTGGATGAATCCGGACACCTCCTGGACCTACACCCACATCTATCCCGCTGAGCTCTATGCCCGCGAGGTCTGCACCGCCGGCAAGTGGAAGGACGGCGCACTCGGAGAGCGCATCGTCAAGCAGCTCTGCCGCGAGCTGCTGCTGCTGGAGTCCTCGGACTGGCAGTTCCTCATCACCACCGGCGCCGCCCGCGACTACGCCGAGCTGCGCTTCGAGACCCACAACGATCAGTTCAACGAGGTCAAGGCCATCTGGCAGCACTTCGAGAAGACCGGCGCCATCACCACCGAACAGGAGAGCCGCCTCGCAGCCATCGAGCTGCGCGACAGCGTCTTTGCCGACATCGACCCCAGCTTCTGGGCCACCGGCGCACGCCAGTCGCGCGAAGGCGGCCGTGATCCCGAGGACGGCAATCCGCAGATCATCAACGAACGCGGCGAGCACGCCAAGCACACACCGCGGCACGACCTCTCGCTCTCCGAAGTCCCCAAGTTCATCTCCAACACTCTGCCCTGATGGTGCGGCCGTCCCCGCTGGCGCTCTGGCATCTGCTCTCACTCGACGCCCCCACCGTCGCCGCACTCTGGACCCTCTTCGTGGCGCGCAGCGTCCATCTCATGCTTCCGTGGACAGCGCCGGCAGCCATGTTTCTCGCCGTCTGGATGATCTACGCCGCCGACCGCTTACTCGATGCCCGCGGCCTCGCCTCTGGCAGCTGGCAAACTGGGAAGCTGGAAACCGGACCCGTCCTCGAAGCCCGCCACCACTTCCACGACCGCCAACGCAGCGGCTTCTTCAGCGGAATCACCATCGCGTCCGTGGCTCTGGCCGCTCTGCTGCCTCGCCTGAATCCGCGCGCGCTGCAACTCTTTGCTCTGCTCGCCACGCTGCTCGCGGCCTGGATGCTGCTGATTCACGCTCTGCCCTCATCAGAAGACTCACCGCGCCTTCCCAAAGAGCTTGCGGTCGGCGTCTTCTTCCCCGCCGCGGTATTCATTCCCACCATCGCCCGCGCTCCGCAGCTACGGCTCGCTCTGCTGCCCGCAGCCGCGTTCTTCGCCGCCGTTTGCACCCTCAACTGCCTCTTCGTCTATCTGTGGGAGCACCCCGGCGCTCGCCCCCTCGCCCACGGGTCGACCCGCTGGTCCACCCGCCATCTGCCCCAACTCGCAGCGGCCGTCATGGTCCTCGGGGTTATCGTCGCTTCCATCGCGACGACACGACATAGCTCTACCCCGCCTTCGCCTGCGCTCGCCTGTGCCCTGAGCGCAGCGCTGCTGCTGCTGCTGCACACGCTGCGTCATCGCCTGTCCCGCACTCATCTGCGCGCCTGCGCCGACCTTGCGCTGCTCACGCCGCTGCTCTTCTTCTTCAACAAGTAAGATGGGTCATCTCGACCAAACGATGATGTGTCATCTCGACCGGAGCAGGACAGTCTCACCGTCCTGCGCAGTGGAGAGACCCGCAGCTTCTCGGCAACCAGATCAATGACCCCGCCCCCGCCCAACTTCGACCGCGTCGCCGGCATCTACCGCTGGGCCGAGTACCTCTTGCTCGGCTCGCTGCTCGTCCGCACCCGCAATCACTTCCTGCCGCAGATCGTGCACTGCCGCCGCGCCCTGGTGCTCGGTGACGGCGACGGCCGCTTCCTCGCCCGCCTTCTCCAACAGAACCCCGACTTGCACGCACTCGCCGTGGACACCAGCGCAAAGATGCTGCATCGGCTTCGCCAACGCTGCCTCCGCACCACACCTCGCTGCGTCCACAACCTGCGCTGCCTCAAGGCCTCCGCGCTTGAAATCACGCCTTCCCGCGACACCGACCTCATCGTTACCCACTTCCTCCTGGACTGCTTCCCTCAATCGGAGGTTCATGCGCTCGCGCAGCGCATCGCCGCGCAGGTCCCGGCCGGAACGCTCTGGCTGCTCTCGGACTTCGCCGTCCCGGACTCACCGCTGCTGCGCCCGCTCGCAGCTACCTACGTCCGCTCGCTGTACTTCGCCTTCCGCCTGCTCACCGGCCTGCGCAACTCGCGGCTCCCTGACCCGCAGGCGGCGCTTGCCCGCTCCGGCTTCCGGCGCATCGCTCGCCACGAACGCCTCTTTGGCCTGCTCTACACAGAACTCTGGCAACGCCAGTAGAATGGCTCACAGTCTGAAATCACCACTCTATGGACACCCAAGAGCATCCGGAGAGTCTCCCCGTCAACGATCCGCTTCCGGATCCCGAACCCTCAGTCCCTTCGCTTCCCGGCCCCGACCCCGGCGTCTTCCACCACGACCCTCCATCAACCGAACCGAATCCCTAACCACTAATCCCTGCCTTTATGAACCTCTTCGTCCTTCGCCACGCCAGCGCCGGAGTCCGGCGGCCCAATCCACTACTCGACCTCAAGCGTCCACTCGACAAGGACGGCAAGGCCCAGTGCCTGCAACTGGCACACGTCCTCAACGCCATGAAGATCAGCTTTGACCTGGTCGTCTCCAGCCCGCTCAAGCGCGCCACGCAAACCGCGCAGCTGGTCGGGACCGAGACCGGCTACGAGCAGAAGATTCTCGTCTCGCCCGCACTCTCGCCCGCGGCGACCTATCCGCAGTTTCACCGCTTGGTGCGCGAGTGCGCGACATACGAGAACGTCCTTGTCGTGGGCCACAACCCCAACCTCACGCAGTTCCTCGGCCAACTGCTTGCCGGGCCCACCGAGACCAGCATCCCCGGCGTCCGCCTGCGCAAGGGCTCCATCGCCCGCGTCAGCCTGCAGCGCGGCCCCGCCGTGCTGCAATACCTGCTGGACCCCCGTATCATCCGCGCGCTCTACGCTACCTCCACCAGCAGCTCGCGGCGGAAGACCTCGCGGAAGTAGGGCGCCTCCTTCTTCAGCGACCACTGCTCCAGCTCCGCGCCGCCGCGCGCCGGCAGCAGTTGCAGTAAGACTCGCTTCGGATACACCTTCGTCCGCACCTTCACCGCCGCCGTAGCGCGGTCCTGGTTCAGCGCCTGTGCCATGCGCAGCAGCACCACCGCCCGCTCCACGTGCGCATGCTCCTCGGCCGGCACCGACCGCATCGGCCGGTCTTCACTCACTGGCCGGCTCTTGCCCAGGTAGCGCGCAATCGCCGCCACAATCGCGCGCTGCTCCGGCGAGAAGCCGAAGATCTCCGAGTTCGCGATGATGTACTGCGTGTGCCGGTGGTGTCCCTGGTGGTTCATGAACTTGCCCACCTCCTGCATCATCGCCGCGGCCTGCAGCCACAGACGGTACTCGGCGGGAAGCTCATGCAC
>Ga0302154_10002548_pt1 | contig 13798 bp, 9 predicted proteins | sample I_Bog_N2_3_FD_193507 | JGI IMG/M metagenome (GOLD analysis project Ga0302154, IMG submission 193507) | Peat permafrost microbial communities from Stordalen Mire near Abisko, Sweden - I_Bog_N2_3 | ecosystem: Environmental > Terrestrial > Soil > Wetlands > Peat | place: Sweden: Abisko, Stordalen...
AGCCATCGACGATTACATTGAAAACCACAACCTCGACCCAAAACCCTTCATCTGGCATAAAACCGCCGACCAGATCCTCGATTCCATCGCTCGATATTGTAAGCGTATTAATGACTCAGGACACTAGAATCGCTGTGAATAAGTGTCATGTCCCCCATCCTCCCCCCATCCTCCCCATCCTCCCACCCATCCTCCCAAATATTTGATCCTCCAACTACCCCCCCCCACTTTGTTTTTGTTTGGGGAGGATGGGGCGATTCTTAACCGCTAGGTAACGAACACGCCGGAGACCCGCTTCTGCGATACCTGCTTGAGCTCCAGTGCGGGCCTCTCTACCAGGAAACAGGACACAATGGCCATGGTGAAAGTCAATGCGAAGGCCAGTATCGCACTTGGAAAAGTCAACACCATCAGCAGATTGATAACCGGCATATGCCATACATAAACCCCGTAACTGATGTCGAACGGCAGTCGGACGTATGGAGCAGCGAACGCAAACCACATGACCAAACTGACATAGCAGACAAAGTAAAGCAGCCCCATGCCGCCGTCCCGTGAGCCAAAGAACGCATCTCCGCCCCCTCCCCACAAAATCATCGCCATCATGGGCAGAATCATCACCGGCGCAAACTTGAGCCATGGGCGGAGAAAACCGAAGTTCTTGACAGCAAGAATCCCGAATCCGAACATCCAGCCCCACGCAAGGGGCGTCAATGCAATGAAATCGTAAATGCTTTTCCCTCCGCCAATCTTCTCTGTCAGCACCAGCTGCCCTATTGCGTATACCGCGAAGGAAAGGGACATCCACACGGGGACGGCTAGTCGAAACTTGCTCTCCGTCCACACAATGACCGGAACGCAGAGATAGAAGAGAATCTCCACCGTCAAGGTCCAGAGCGAGCCATTGACAACCCCCGAACCCACATCGCGGAAGATGCTGGGGTTGTATGCCTGCCCTAAGGTGGTCTGCGCCACAACCCAAACGGCGTATGTCTTGGCGTTGAGAAGCATATATCCCCACCCATGCGCGATGATCGTAACCACCATCCCGCCGAGTGTCGCGAAGACCAATGCAGGGTAAAGCCGAAGAAACCGATTCTCAAAGTAACGTCGGCCAGGTGCGTTTCGATAAGAAGAGTAGATCGAGAACCCGCGTACAAAGAAGAAGGCCGGGACGCCCGGGAGATGACCCACCGCCTCGGGCAGCCTGTATTTGAAGTAAAAGCTGGAGTGGGTAAATACCACCTGAATTGCGAAAATCAGGCGCAACCACTCCAGATTATTGCGTCGCGGAAAAGCTGGCATAATACCGCCTTCATACGCATCGGGGGAGACGATCTTTTTGTGGTCGCTGCCTCAGCGACCTAGACAGCCCTACTGCCGGGTATAGAACGGCATTTAGAACCGTTCCAAATGGCCTCGGCCAAAACTTAGCTCGGCACCGCCGATGCGGTAGCGTACCCACTGCCGCCATAGCTCAAAGCAACAGCGGTCACCACTCCGCCGGAGACTGTAACCGTGAATGTGCCAAGAGCGCCTCCCGCTTGGTTTACGGTGATCGAATTTCCCGTCAAGCACCCCGAACCGCCCGAGGCCACAGCCCCGCTGGTAATCGCGCCACCTGATGCAACGATGTTGAGCGTTACCCCGGTACACGATGCGCCAGACCGGAACAGCGGCCCATAGTCAGATGACATAGAGTGCTGGCCAGGAGAGTTATAGAAAGCAGGAGCATTCGCCATTGTCCCCGGTTGCGCACTTGCCACGGGATACGCCGCCGCGCCGCCCCGCGTGTTGGAGTTGAAACGATTTCCGCTTCCCATGTTGACATTGCTAGGGTTGGACACTGCACCAAACCCCGCGTATAGGTCAGCTCTCACATTGTTGAAGTTCCACGCGCATAGGGAACATCCTCCCGTGTTGGTCTCGAATGTCCCGATTCGATTGAATTGCGTCCCGTAGACGCTGACCCTGTCGGCATTGCTTCCCAGGTCGAAAGCATAGTTCAGGGTAGCCGTCGAATCAGTGCCGCCCACCTCGCCGCCGTGGATGTTCACATACGTCGGATAACCAGTTGCGGTTGCGAAGTCTTGCCCGATGCGGAAAATGCCGTAGGCCGAGTCTGACGCCGGGACATTTTCAACATATGGCGAGTAAAAATCAACCGTGTTGCCCCTACCAATGTTCCAGGCAGCTTGTATGGCAGTCTCAATCTCCGGGCTATGGAAATTGCACCCTGGGCACGCATTACCATCAAAGGTGACGCCTGTGATCATGCCGCCGTTGATCGTCTGATGTGTGATATCTACCGTAGTAGACAACCCCCCGATCGGCGTGGAATACGCGCTCAAGAACCTCATACCTGCGGGGGTTCCTGGCAAGGCAGCGGCGCCAATATTAAAGTCATCCAGCTTTACGTCTTGGAGAGCACTGAACAGGAATGGCGCAACAGTATAGGTATTTGCCGTTCCAATTTTTTCTGACCTACAGCCATTGCACCCGTTCAGGTACACCGCCGACTCAGGATAGAATCCTCCGCTGTTTGTGGAGGCGAAGAACACACCCAGTCGCTAACGAATGTCGTAGGCGAAGGCTTCCTGCAAGTACGCTCTGTTGTGCAGCACCAGCGAATCGTCGGGCGCAAGCGAGAACAGCAGGTCGTCATCCTGAGTCGGACCGGCCTTGCCCATCATGTGCGAACTGAATACGGTCTCCTCTGAGCCGTCGGTAGCTCGAACTCGCACGATCCGCGCTTCCGGCCCATGAATGTTGGTGAAGAGATACTTCGAGTCTGAGGACCAACTGAGATCGTCGCCGTTCATGCCGTCCGCCAGCTTATGCCACTTCCACGCTTTCACGTCGAAGAGCATCAGCTGATGCTCGTTCAGATTGATTGCCGCAATCCACCGGCCGTCGGGCGACCAGCGAGCCGTGAACAGGCCTTCTGAGCCGGGCAGTGTCTCAGTTTTGCCCGTCGCCAAATCAATCCGATGAATAGCGCAGGTTCCGGTCTTTTCGCAAACAACGCCTCCGTAGGCGATGTATTTTCCGTCAGGAGACCACGTGGGCGCCCCCTGGCCGTCCTCTCCTGTAGAAGCTTCTCGCGCTGGGCCGCCATCGACGTTCTGCACATAGATTCGCCAAGGATGTCCGGGCCGCGATTTCATAAAAGCAACGCGCGTGCCGTCTGGAGACCAGCGCGAAAGCTGCACAGATTCAGGCGGGAAGGTCAATTGCCTTGCGGACGTTCCATCGGCTTTGCTGATCCAAAGACAAAGATCGGCAGTTGTGGAATAGGCGACCCATGCTCCACTTGGTGAATAGTCGAGAAAAGCCCCTGCGATTCCAGGCAGAACCTGCTTGAATTCCTGCGTGCGTGGATCGAGCTTCTCAAAACGATCGCGGGACACCGACTGACTCAGGACATAGAGCCGCCGCGAGGCCTGGTCGAATGCGACCCCACCCAACAAAATCACCGACCTTGAAATCGGAACAGGAGGCCGCTCCTGCTCCCACCAGCGGTTTGCGAATCGCATCTCCCAAAGCGCGTTTCTGTTGGAGTCAACAGGTGTGCCCACGAATATCTGCGAATCGTCTGCATCCCCGGGCGTCCAACTTACCGCTCCCACAACCCGCGTGGATAGCGGATGAATGGTCGCGGTGGTAAACCCAATCCCCGCCAATTCGCCCCACGCCACAAACGTGTTGGTGCTGTCCACAAGAAAAAAGCGGAGCTTCGTGCCGTCCGAGGACCACTGCAAATGCATGGCGTTGTGGGCAAACGAACCAATCTGGCGCGGCGTAGCCTGCCCGTCTTCAATGAGATACACCGCATCGCCTGCGGCATAGGCAATCAGCTCGCCGCCAGGCGCCCAGGCCGCGTCGTGCGCAGTGATGTTGGACAATCGGTGCGCAGGGCCGTCCGGCAGGGGATATATCCACAACTGCCGCTCGTCCTCATCTCCCAAAGCTACCGTCGCGATTAGGTTTCTTCCGTCCGGCGATACCGCAATTGGCTCAACATTGGCCGGAGGGCTCCAGAGCGTGCGGACCGCACCTCCGTTGACTGACATCGCTGCCAGGCCGTACCTCCCGTCCTCCGCTTGGCCGAAATAGAGAACTTTGCCACCCAGCACAAGCTGCTGTTTCTCTTTGCCGTTGTCGCTGAGTTGGATCGGGGCCGCCAACGACCATTCCTTTTGGGCGCCCTGCAATGCAAACAACCAATAGCCCCCAATGGCCAGCAAGCCCGAGAGAGCAACTCCGGGGCCGAGTATCCAAGGCGCCCTGCGGGGTTTCCTAATTTCGGGAGCCTTTAGTACTTGAGCGTTATGAGCGGGGTCGGCCAGGGCAGGCGAGGAGTATTCGGGAGTCGGCTCCACCGCTCCATCCTCCTCATTCGCTTCTTCTTCGCTCAGATCGGTCCCGGCCAGCCAAGCGTCCAACTCCTGCCGGTAAGCGAAAACCGCTCTCCGCTGCCCACCGGGAACTCGGTGAACCGGAAGTCCTCGTTCCTTTTCCCAGCGAACGACGGTACGCTCGTTCCGCCCCAGGTGCGCGGCGATCTCCTTCCACGAGTCGATTCTTTCGTTCGCAACTGTTTCCAGTGGCATCTTCGTTCTCGCCGAGGTTTTCACGATTGCAGGGCGGGCTTTCTAGACCGAAAGACTCCCTCTGTCTGTTAAAACCGGCTAATGTCTGTTTGCGCCTGTTGAGAATCGTAACCCCTTTTGGTTCACTGGACAACAGCACAGCCCTTTCATATGCGGGAACATGCACGCGTCAAAGCGGTGGTCGGGTTTTACCGCGCAGAAAATGTTTGGCGTGCGACAAATTCGGCTCAACAATTCTTGCGGATAGAGCGCTCGCCGCGACAGGAGAGTTCAATGAAAGAAAAGAAGTTGCTGTACGTCTCCCTGGGTATTTGCCTTTTGGCCCTCTCGTCTTGCCATTCCACCGCCACCAAGGAGCTAAACGAGTCAAGCGCTCGCGATCTCATTAAGACCGCCGCCGAAACTCGGCCCTACGTAACGCCCTCAGATTCGGTCACGAGCCTCTTTCCCAAGTCCAGAACGGACTATAAAACCTTTAGTGGGACAGGTGACGGTACCTTTGTCAGGCAACTCTTGGAGCATGGCTACGTGAATCAACAGGTAGAGTCCATTAGCTATCCTAAAATCGCTGGTGATTTCGTCGCTGAAGAGCATAATCCATGCTCCGGTTCAAACAACCCAAATGGCGGGTCGACGCGAGAGGAATACTCGATAGAGATGGACCCAGATTCAAACAGTTTTCACGGAACAGCTGACTATGAAGTTTGCGGGAACGACAGCCGTGATTCTCTTAAAGAAGGAACCGTTTCGCCGGATGGATCAATGAGTGCATTCGCAGGGATATATCGCGTCAGCGGAACTTACAGCGAACAGGGCTCAACAGCATCCATCGATCTTCAGAAGACGATGTGGACAAAGAACTGGCATATGGTCGGGAAAGCCACGGGTCAGAAGGTCCAACTCAATTGGTACACCTATGCTCTTTCGCCTCAGGGCGACAACTATTTCGTGCAATCAGGCCCGGATGGCAAAGGCTTCCGCGCCGGCACAATCAATATTGGCGAAGTCTCCAATCTTCGATTGGTAGGGGATACTGACGCCGTCGCAAAGTTCGCCTGGGATGTTTCCCTGAACGACGTCGGCAAGATCTTGAGGAGTACCGCGCCAAAGGGAACCGGCGAGGCGGAATTCGCCAAGAAACCGGACGGTACCTGGTTTCTGACTCAGTGGACCACCCGCTAGCTTGAATTCGTATCGGAACCCTGGGAAGGGACGGCGAGCACAACGGGGGGATTGGGCCAATAGGGCTTCACTCCAGGCAGCCTCAGGCGAAGAAGGAGCAATTCATGAAACGTCGAGCGTCAATTCGCACCTACCGCCTCCCGAGTTCGATTCGCGCTGTCGTTATGCTTGCGGATTGGGTCCGGGGGAACGGCGTTAAGGTTACGGTCAGCTTGACCTTCATCCTTCTCGCTGCCTATTGCGCGACCTCGGTTCCAAATGTTCATGCATGGCTTTTAGGAGGAGCTGCCTTGCAACAGGCCGAACCGGAGATATCCAGCTCAAACTTTACCTCCTTTAATGTGTCCGGCTCCGGCTCCGGCGCACTCCAGGGGACCCTCGGCATCGGCATCGACGCCGCCGGCGACATCGCCGGTGTGTATCTTGACGGCAATTATGTAGCACACGGATTCGTGCGCGCTGCCAGTGCAGCCGTTACCACCTTCGACGCCCCCGGCGCCGGAACCACCTCGAGTATCAAGGGCTCTCTCGTTTCTTTACAAGGCACCGTACCGACCGCAATCAACGCGGCAGGAACGATTGTTGGGACTTATCTTGACACACACTCGTGCTACCACGGTTTCCTGCGAGCGGCCAGCGGAACAATCACTGAATTCGATGTCTCCGGTGCCGTCACCAATGCCGCCTGTACTCCGCAAGCCGCCTCTAGAGTCGGAACCAGGCCTATCGCCATCAATTCAACCGGGACCATCATAGGCACTTATTCAGACACAAGCGGGAAGTACCACGGCTTTGTCCGCGCTGCGAATGGCGGGGTCACGACTTTTGACGCTCCCCCGGTAGCCTCAATCAGTTGTTCCAGTTGCGGGACGGTTCCAACAACCATTGATACGGCAGGTGATATTGCTGGTTATTACTCTGATTCCAACGGCAGACACTACGGATTCGTATATCCCGCAAATGGCGCAATCACAGCATTCAGTGTTTCGAACTCGGTCGCGAACATCAATGCCGAGGAAAGCGACTATGAGGGAACCCTCGCCCTCTGCATGAACGACTCCGGAACCGTGGCCGGGACTTACACAGACGCCAACGTAGTCCGCCATGGCTTCATACGTTCGGCGAGCGGGGCCACGACTTCGTTCGATATTCCCGGCGCGGGCACCGGAGGCCCCGGGAACCACATCCACGAAGGTACGGCCGGAATCAGCATCGATGCGGCTGGGGACGTGGTCGGCACATATCTGGACGCGAATGCTGCGTATCACGGCTTTCTCCGCTCTGCAAGCGGGGCAATCACTACCATCGACGCACCCGGCGCGGGCGCGAATGCGCTCGCGGGCACGGTCGCCTTCCACACCAACGACACGGGGCAAATTGCAGGAGCCTACGTGGATTCCGGTATGGCAATTCACGCGTTTCTGCTGGCGCTCCCCGTGACCGCGACGTCCACGCCGACCTTCTCACCTGCATCCGGCGCCTACGCCTCTGCCCAGACCGTGACGATCAGCGATACAACGCCAGGAGCATTGATCTACTACACAACCAACGGCACAACACCGACCCCTCCTTCCAATCCATACACTGGCGCAATCACAGTCGGCAGCTCGGAGACATTGAAGGCAATCGCGGTAGCCGCGGGCTACGCGCAGTCAGCCGTCGCAACGGCGACCTATTCGATTACTGCTGGAAGCCCAGTGCTGACCCTTTCAACGAACAATCTGAATTTTGGTTCTGTGATCACACAGGGGAACCCCCTCCCTGCGGGTACGCCGACCACGGCTCAGACGCTCCCACTAACCGCCACAAACACCGGCACAGCGAACCTGACCATCTCGGCGGTCACGATCAACGGAGCGAATGCCGGCGACTTTGCCACGAGTGCCGACACTTGTTCTGGAACAACGGTCGCGCCCGGCGGAGCCTGCACGGTGAACGTAGTGTTCACTCCAACCGCGGCATCCAGCAGGTCTGCGACCCTGACAATAAGCAGCGGCATCAGCGCTCCGCAGGTTGCTCTTGCCGGTACTGGCATGAATGTGTTTTATCAATTTGGAGCTGCTTCAGCGCCACCTGAGACGGGTGTTCCACAGTGCTTCGACCTTGTCCCCGGGTCTGTTCAAAAGCAAGGTGCGGGTTGCTCTCAACCGCCTTCCGGCGACACAACAAACGAAGGCTACGAAACACAGAGATATGGCTGCGCATTGGCGTCAACCGCGGCAGTTTTGAGCACTTTCTCCGGCTTTTCAAACATCACACCCAGCAGCTTGGATACCGGCCCGCCGATCACTCTCCCAGGGAACGGTGGCGACCCAGAGAAGGGACTCTACTCGCCTCCTGGAAGTGGAGATATGCACTGGTGTTCTCTCCCCCAGTTCCTTGAAGCATGTTCAGTTGATAGCCAGGACGTAGTTGGCGGAGGAGAGTCGTGCCAGACCGCGAGCCCTGGAGAGTCCCTCAACGACTACCTGACTCAGCACATTGTCAATAAGCTAGGAACCAGCGGTGGTCCGGATCGCATCATCTTGCAACTATGCGAAACGTGGCTTGGATCGTGCCCATCGTCAAACAACCACTATATTTCAGTGGTTGGATCCGACGGCTCTGGTGACTGGTACGTGTTCGACCCAGGATGGCGTACCACGTCAGCAGACTCACCAAACATCTATACCCTCAGCGGGCACGAACAAGGTTTCCTTGTTGGAAGTAACTTGCGGTCGTTCCAAGTAACGGGAATGCGCACATTCTCAGCCAGCGCATCGGCGACCTCATTGTGCGTTCAGGCTCAATCTCCGGTGGAACTTTTGGTTGCCAACTCTCAAGGACAACTTGTAGGAAATGTCAGCTCAGGTACGGATACCTCTGAGATAGCGCAATCCAGCTACTTTCGCGACTTCCCGATTGCCGATGACTCAGGTAGCGCGTCAGCGATAGGGGATCCAAACGGTCTCAAAACAGCGTTCATTCCTAATGCCTCTGACGGTCCTTACACGGTTACAGCGATGGGAACAGCATCTGGCCCATACACACTTGATATTCGAGGAGTGGCAAGTGATGGAAGTGTGCAAGAAGCAACTGTCTCCGGAGCAGCTTTGGCCGGCTCTACTTCCCGTTACCAAATTACCTATTCTCCCACTCCAGGTACGTCACTGACGGTGACTCCACTACTCGCAACCCCCGCGGTCACAGTGACACCGTCCGCATCCAGCATCACCACTGCGCAGGCATTGACGGTGACGGTTGCCGTCAGCGGCACGCCAACGCCCACGGGCACTGTGACGCTGAGCAGCGGCGCCTATACCTCCGCGGCGACGACTTTGAGCGGCGGTAGCGCTCAGATCGGCATTCCAGCCGGATCCCTGGCGACGGGTTCCGACACGCTGACGGCCAGCTACACGCCCGACTCGTCCAGTTCAACCACCTACAATAGCGTCACGGGATCGAACTCGGTAACAGTCACCACGGCGGTGAGTCCCAGCTTTTCGCTCAGCGGCACAGCCGTCTCCGTCGCCCCAGGCGCAACTACGGGGAACACCTCTACCATCAGCGTGACGCCACTTGGGGGCTTCACCGGCAGCGTGGCGTTGACGGCGGCTATCGCGTCCAGCCCGAATGGCGCCCAGTACCCGCCCACCTTAAGCTTCGGCGCGACCAGCCCGGTGAGCATTACCGGCACTAGCGCGGGCACAGCCACCCTCACCATTTCCACCACGGCGCCGACAAGCGCGGCACTTGTGTATCCCAAACGCCCCGGAGTGCCGTGGTACGCGACCGGTGGCGCGACTCTGGCGTGCCTCCTGCTGTTTGGCATCCCGACGCGGCGGCGTAGTTGGCGGACGATGCTTGGCCTGCTCGCCCTTCTGGCCTTCCTCGCCGGCGGTGTGCTGAGTTGTGGCGGTGGAGGCGGTGGAGGGGGCGGCGGAGGCAATCCCGGCACCACGGCAGGAGCCTACACCATAACCGTGACGGGCACTTCGGGCACGACCACGGCAACGGGCACGGTCATTCTCACCGTGCAGTAGCCGTTCCAGAATCAGGCGGACGCACCCCTTCCGCGAGGTGCGGCCGCAAGGACCGGGACACAACGGGTAAGTCTTGACCCACGACCGCCGCCCCGTGTTTTCAGAGGGTTGCATGGGTCAAAAGTCAGGGCCATATTTAAAGTTCACAGCCCCAGGTTGTCGTTGACGGCGACGGCAATCTCCTGCTCAGAGCCAAGGTAGCGTTCGGTGGTTTGGATGGAGGCGTGGCCGAGCAGGAACTTGATCTGTTCGAGGTCTCCGCCGTTTTTGCGGCAGAGTTTCGCGCAGGTGCGGCGCAGATCGTGGGCGCCGAAACGCTCGATTCCGATGGCTTTCGCCGATTGCTCGACCACGCTCCACACCGCCCAATCGCTCAATTCCTCTCCCACGATGCGCCCACCTTTGGAGACTCGCTGGAGCAGTCGTCCGGCACTATGGCCGGCGGCAGCCGTCCAAGTGTCCATCAGGAGCTTGACCCACATGGGGATGGCCACCGTGCGAATGCGGCCGCCTTTGCCGCGGAGATCGGCGATCACCCAGCGGCCTTCGCGCTGCTGAATATCCTCTATGGCGAGCGCGGCCAGCTCAGCCCGACGCAGCACCTGGGCGTGGCCGACCGCGTCACCCCAACCGAGCTGACCAACCACGGACGCGATGGACTTCTCAAGATGGTTTACCGGTTCAGGTGGCCCGATGAACAGACGGAGCTGATGATCGGCGTGCTCCGCTTCTGGCCGATGTGACCCTCACGGGCAAGACGAGTGCAGAGCGTGAAGAGGAGCCACTCGCCGCTGCCAGGCGCGTGGGGGGAAGGGGAGTGTGAACCAATAAAATGCTCAGGGTGGCTTTCTGCTGTCTCGGGCTACTTTAGGTTGCCTGGTGTGAGTCACATCTCGGCGCTTCCGATGCGGGCTCGCTGACAACCGTCCTCACATCCTCTCTCTCGCTGTAGGCCCAGATTCCGCAGCATGACTGCCGGGTGAGCACTATGCGCTTGTTGTGGAAGTTGCCTCGAGACCGCACATCGCACAGTGAGCCTGGCTTCGCGGATTTGGCAGCGCGGACCGCTATCAACCCACCAGCATACGTCCAGGTCCCCGGCCACACGTAGCTGCCATCAGACTTCGCAGCCCTAATCTCGGCGGCGCGGCGCTTGCGGGCATGCGTAGCAGCAGCTACGAGCGGCATCCAATCTTCGCCGACGAGTACGGTCACATCTTCCAAATCACCAATCCCCGTCCCAATCTCGGCGCATTCCTTGTACTGGCCATCGATCCGGCCCGCCTTCCAGTATTGGTGTATATAGGCGCGAGCGCGAATAGCGGACCCACTCACTGCGGCAAGATCGAGCCACTGGACCTGCACCCAAGCATGGTCGGTTAGGTCTTTGCCGCTCGGCGTGGTCACGTGGGTGAGCAAAAACCCGTAAGCAGGTCCCATAGTGTCTGTGCGCGAGGTGACACGCGCCTCGATGTCGATAGTCTGGCCGATGTACGGCTCTAGTTCTGGCCTCTCCGCCATATCTCTTCTCTTTCGTTGTGCCGCCCTGCGCACAAGGATAGATACCCATCCGGACGTCAGAAACCCTAATTGCCCGGATTAAAAGATATCCACTGCAGGTACCGATAGCCCGATCTCTCTACAGTCTCAACCTACTGTGGATAAGTCCTTTTGTGGGATCAAAGGGACCTCATTCTTTGCCCGGCGCCGCCCGATCTTCTCCCTCATGAACTCAACCTACTGGCGGGGGTCCAACTTGTGGGCTCAGCAGGCAAAAGAGGCACTCGGCCAGCCATGCGATTGCGCTGGCTGGGCCTGATCGCGGTTCACGAAGCCGCGCCTAGCCACACGTACAAAAAAAGGGGATACACAAGGCGCAGGTGCCTATCAACTCCTCGTCCGTCGGCTCGCCGTCGTCCCACTCGTAGCATCTCGGCGGTAGTGTCCCACGCATACAGGTACGTTTGCGCCTCAGGGTTAAGCAAGGTTCCACCTCAGCGCAATGCGTAGATTTGGGTATCGCTGGTGCACGCTTTCGATCACAGCATCAATTTCCATAGCCTTGATCTCTTTGCACATCGATCCAACAGTCTGATCAGCGTCCACTGAGATTCGGCAGCGGGCCATATCATCCTCCGCACATCCGCACGACCCACCTGATGAGGCGATGCAGACGACTCTCAGGCCGTAAGGGACGGTAGGGGCGAGCTACGACGATGGGGGCAGCATCGCGCCCTGCCCATGTGCGCTGGCTCGCCTCGTGTGGCGCTGGCTGTGGCACCGGCTTCACGATCCGGTGGCCCCGTAACTTTTTGCACTTCCGCCAGACTTTTTCGTACTTAATCAGCGTCGCCTTGAACCCGGCGCCGTGGATTATGTGTCTCTCCGTGGACCCCAGGATGACTGGCACTGTCACATGCGCCATTTCGTGCAGGAGCACCCCCTCGCTATGCCCTCCGTCATACAGATAGATGGTATGGGTCTCCGGCCAGTACTCGCCTGCCTTCCCCGCGTAAGAGTCGCGTGACATCACGACCTCTATGGGCTGCTTGGCGAGCGCGGGAACGAGCGACTGCATCTCCGCTACCATCTCCCGTGCTGACGCTTGGGTGAGCGGGCGGTCCTGGAGCTGCCCATCGCGGTCGTAGGCGAGTGGCTCGCCGATTCCCCCGTTGTACTTGCGAGGTACGTAATTTCTTTTCATGATTCTTTTCTCCCGCAGATAAATACCCAGACAGACAGCAAAACCCCAATTATGCCGGTTAAATATTTGTCTTCATTCACTGTGATTTTCGCCCCGGCCAGCACCAACCGCACGAGCAGGCCGGGGCTGTTCGCGGTGACAGGCCGCGTATAAGGAAGTTGGTGGATGCTTCCGCGTTCATTGACCGGATCTTGACTGAAGATCGGCAGGCGCCGGTGAAGCAGCGCCACACGGCTCGCCGGATCTGGCATCGGCTATGCGCAGAGTTGCCAGGTTTCACGGGAAGCGAGCGCACGGTGCGCGGCTATGTTCACCAACGGCGGCGGCTGTCGGGGCTGGGCGGACACGAAGTTTTCATTCCACAGAGTTACGACTGGGGCGTGGAAGCGCAAGTGGATTGGTATGAAGCCTACGCTGACATTGATGGCGTGCGAACCAAGCTGCAGGTGTTCGAGATGCGTTCGATGGCAAGCGGCGGGGCGTTTCACCGGGCCTATACGCACGCCACGCAGCAGGCATTTCTTGAAGCCCACGAGTTGGCGTTCCGCTATTTTGGCGGAGTTTTCCGGCTCCTCCGCTACGATAACCTTTCGAGTGCGGTGAAGAAGATACTACGCGGCCATCGGCGGGAAGAGACCAGCCGCTTCATCGCTTTCCGCTCTCACTGGCGTTATCAGAGCGAGTTCTGCAACCCGGCTCGCGGCAACGAGAAGGGCGGCGTCGAAGGCGAGGGCGGCTACTTTCGCCGCAACCACTGGGTGCCTGTGCCGGAAGCTCGCAGCCTCGATGAGTTAAATGGATATCTGGAGCGCTGCTCGAACGAAGACCGGCGACGCATTCTGAGCGGGCGCACAGAGACAGTGGGCGCCGCGATGCTGAACGAGCAGCCGCACCTGTTGTCACTGGCCGCCGAGCCATTTGACCTGGCCGAGATCAGCTTTCCCACCGTCGATAGCCTGCGCTGTGTGCGGGTCCGGACCAACCGCTACTCGGTTCCGTTGCCGCCGGGCACCAAGGTAGAAGCCAGAGTTCATGCCGCTGCAGTTGAGCTGTGTCATGGAGGCAAGCGCGTTGCCTGGCATGATCGCTGTTACAGCCGACAGCAGAAGATACTCGATCTGGAGCATTATCTGGACGTACTTCGCAAGAAGCCGGGCGCACTGGCTGGCTCGACTCCCTTGGCGCAGTGGCGGCAGGCGGGGCGATGGCCTGCATCCTTCGATCAGTTGTGGCATGCATTGAACCTGCGGCATGGCCGATCCGAGGGTACACGGCAG